>Ga0181390_1000005_pt1 | contig 73998 bp, 105 predicted proteins | sample 13SPOviralmetaG_FD_130085 | JGI IMG/M metagenome (GOLD analysis project Ga0181390, IMG submission 130085) | Marine viral communities from the oligotrophic San Pedro Time Series (SPOT) site, San Pedro Channel, CA, USA - 13 SPOT_SRF_2010-07-21 | ecosystem: Environmental > Aquatic > Marine >...
CCTTTTTCTTTTCAGTCTGAGTTGCTTGGAATTGTACACTATTACTTACGCCACCACCAGCAGTGCCACCACCACCAGTACTGACCTGCACACCTAGTCCACCAGCAATCTTTTGAATGTCAGGTGCTAGGACAGATTTTACTTTATTACCAACAAATCCAAATGCACCAAATGATCCTACTATGGTCTTGAGGTAGAGACCACCCACCATGCCCAGCATGTCAGGGTGACTACCAAACTGTAGAGCACCACCCGCTGCCATCTGTACAGGACCGCCTGCTGCCTTCTTATTCTCTTTGTCGAAGTCAAACAGGTTGAATGTCAACGCATCAGCAATACCACCTGCCACAGAGGCAGGATTCATCAGACGCTTGGCATTATTGACGACAAATTGGACGGTGCCACCAATGGCATCCATCATTCCACCGAAGATAAACCCAGCGAAGTCTCCGAGAATCTTAGCAGCATCCATTAGGACTTTGCCAAGTTGACCTATGAAACCAAATATTAACCCTAAGGGCTCAGCGAGTTGTTGGAAGAGAGGTCCGATGGTCATCTTGACCACCTCAAACATCATCTTAAATGCTTTACCAATAGGTCCAAAGATAGGTTCCATGATCGGACCTAACTCTTTACCTACCCACTCACCTAAGAAACTACCGATCGCATTACCAACGATAGGTGCAAAGGGTCCTAGGAAGGGTCCTAGGAGTGCTGTGCCAGCGATACCGCCAACTAAACCACCAACACCCTGACCGACACCAGCACCAACAGCAGAGGATGCTTTCTCACCGCTTGCAAGACCTGCTGCGATCCTTCCAGCGCCTCCTACGACGCTCATGCCGACGTTTAACTTACCGCCGAGCTTACCAAATGCTTTGTTAGCACCAGCACCAAATCTCTTGCGTGCTGCAGATGCTTTACCTTTGAATTTAGAGAAACGACTTTCTTTGCCAAATCTATCCTCAAATGCTTTGCCAGCACCAGGATTCTTGCGTTCTGCCTTTGCGGCAGACTTCTTCATCGCTTCGTATTCTTCTTTGGAGTAGATAACTCCAGTCTTCTTATCTCTAAACCCGCTCTTTCTTACCTTCTGGTTAGCATCCTGCTCTGCAGACTGCTGGTTGGACATGTTGAAGATCATTCTCAGACGATTAACGTCCTTCATCAACTTCCAAGGCATGATCAGATACTGTGCTGTCCTAAGCGCAGCAAGACCACCCATCAGTTGCACGACTCCGAGTATGCCTCGGAATGCACGTCTGATCGGACCTTCTTCCTTAAAATTACCAATTACATTAGTCAGTCCATCAAGGAGCAGACCAACCCCAAATTTAGTAACTTTGAATGCAAACTTACCTATCGTGAATAGTATCTTGAATACCTTTACGGCACTCTCAGCATTCTTGGGGTTACTTAACCAGTTTAATGCTCCAAATATAATCATATATTTGAAGACTTTGAATAGACCATTGAAAAGTCCACCAAGCATATTTAACTTGGGTTTCTGCTTCTCAACTGCCTTCCTACCTTCCTCTTTGCCTTCTTCTACGCCCTTCTCTGCTTCGTCTTCTAATTTACCACGTTTCTTTTTTCGGAAAGTTCTTCGGAAATCCCGCATGGATGTAGTCCACTTGGTCTTATCCTTCTTATCTTTCCTCTTAATCGTCGTGACTTCTGTCTTGGAAGTGTCTGTAAGATACTCTTTCTCAAACTTTAGAAGCTCAGTAGTATCATAAAAACTCTTGGCAATGCCATCCGTCACGCTCCCCATGCGATTGATGCCCTTACGCACCTGATCCATGTTTTGAGCGATACCTGACTTACCAGTTATCGGTTGAATTTTTATGAAACTGCGGATTGCTGCCATTAGAGGGACATGCGTGACTGATCTTGGTTTTGTCTTCTTTCTTCCTCAGCAATGTGTGCGAGGAGAAGATTCACATATACATCACGTTCCCACGGTATCATATTCTCTAATTCTGTTAGCGAATACTTGTGGTGCTGCATCAAGGCAAAGTTTGTCTTATAGTAGTTTTCAAGACTATCGTGCAGTAGGGCTATGCGAAAAAACTCGCTAGTCCTTCAAGCACAACATCGGATACGACTTTAGTGTTGGGGTTAACAACTTCAAGTGTGTATGACAGTTTGGGCATAGTCTCAAAGAATTTCTGGACTTTAGCAAACTGCTCGGAATTCAAGTCTTCCAAGAATTCAAGTGCTTCTTTCTTAGTGAAGCTGTCATAGACCTCTTCCTTATCGTAAACACTTTCAATACACCCTGCTGCCAACTCGAAGATATCCTCGATATTAGGATCCTCCGACATATTTTGACTGATGAATACATCAATCGACGGATACTTCATAACAATACCTACATTATCATCGAGAAGCATTTTCTTCTCATGATCTGCAGGAACAACAACCTCAACTTGATTTAGAGGGACCATCACTTCTACTTGGGTCTCATTATCATCAGGGCAGGTGATTTTGAATTCACTTGCTTCACCAACAGCAGTAGCACGAATGCGAAGGAAGATATATTCGATCTCGAATGTTGCGAGATCTTCAACCTTACCTTTCAGGTTGGTGCAGTTTTTGATGATGGTCTTAACTGCCTTGATCATCTGCTTGTCGTCTTGCGACTCCATAGCGAGATACAGCAGTTTTTCCTCCTTAACGAGGAAAGGTCTATATGTGATTTTAGTGCCAGTAATAGGCAGTGTCAAATCATACTCGGGGATAGCGAGCTTAGGTAAAGGCATAATGCTCCATAACTATTAAATTTATTTAGGTGCCAAAGAACGATGAATCTATCTGATCGTTGGAGAATCCTAAGCGACTGAATACTTTATCAAAATCGCGAATGACTTTATCATTGGCACTAGCTTTGAATGACAGCACATCCTCTGCAGTTGTGTCAAATCTAAATCTCTCGTATTTGAAGTCAACATCAATCTTCAGCAGATCTGCTGGTCCATTATTAAGAGTCATTGCTGAGATGTCAAATGGATATGCACCATACATCTGCCAGACTGCAGTGGATCTATTCATCCTCTGCTCAAATTTAACTGGTTTTCCAGCACCATTATTAGATCTACCTTTATATACAACGTTAGCACCATTCTCCCATTTCAGGATCTGAATGCTTGATGTATACTCATCATAGAATGATACTCTATTTTCAGCATCATTAGCAGTCATATTCATCCAATTCTCAAAGAATTGGCGATGATACATGTCCTTTGTCATAATAAAGGACATTCGGACTTCTTGCTTCTGCTGACCGTATGCATAGTCATATGGCATACCAACAGTCTTGATTGATTGTGTCTTAATCCTTCTAGCAGGGATAGTTACACTGTCAGCAAAATAGTTGATAGATTCGTAATGCTCTTTGAAATCGGGTTGTGTTCCAGTAGCATACATCATTACGGGGAGAGTAATCTCCACCGAGAATAGATTCGACTTTGCAATATCTTTCTCGCCACTTGCGACTAGATCAGCAAATCGGAGAAAACTATTGGGATTTCTGTAACTCATTAAACTCGACTCCAGATGTGACTGCTAGGGACTTCGATCCAGCGACCTGCTGCATTAAATAAGAATTGCTCGATAGGCAATGGAGTCATATCCTGCAGATCAATCGGTTTAACAGTGTAAATGTTGGTAGCATTTGACATAAAGTATTTATGATAGCAACGGGCAGGAAATGCGGGACTGCCCATAGACCACTGTGCAGCGATTGTCCTTCTTGCTGATGGTTGTAGATAATGTAAGTTACCACCTGAGAATTGCATGTTACGTTTATCCAGATCGGATATTTGCACCATGGGGAATCTGTCATAAAATGACAATTTCTCAGTTGATGCAGAATATGCAAAAAAGATGATGTCACCAACTGCAAAGGTGCCCTCATAGGGTTCCATACCATATTGCAGTTGAGAGCGATACCACTCTTTAGATTGTGACTTGCCTTCTGCAAGATCCTTAACATCAGTGAAGATGCTCATACGTTTAACTCTTTTTCTGTGAGAATTAGGAATTCCATACGACGATCCTTACAGTATTCTCTTGCTGCCTTCCATTTTGCTTGGTTGACACCGTAAGTTTTCACTTCAGTTATATATCTTTTAGTCTGCCTCTTCGGTCTCTTCGGGGGCGCACACTGGACTTTCGGTTTAACTTCGATAATGAATTTCTGAGTCCCTCCGTTTCTAGTTCGTGCTCTGACGTAGAAGTCGGGAAAATAGCGGTGAATCCGACCATCAACAGGACTGATGTATGGAATAACGATCTCTTCACTTCCCCACTCCATTACATTTACATTTTTGTCGCACCAGACCATAAACTTTCTTTCCCACAAACTCCTATAAATAATATTAGTGGGATCACCCTTATACTTATGTCTATTTGATGGTCTGTATTTGCCAGAATAACTCATGCCGAAGTCAAATTTGTTAGTATTCCCTAGGGTCAAACCTATGGGCACATCAAGTAGTAGCAGGGCGTCTGTAAGAGACAAAGCCTCGTATCCTACAGAAGTTGTAGACTACCTTAAGTTAAATATTTATAAACACAAAAAGAGATCTCAAGGATCTGATAAAGGTAGTGGTGAAGGATATAAGCAACTTTACTTATACCTCCCTCCTGGTTTGAATGAGAGGTATTCTGCTAAGTATGAAGGTAAGAACCTTGGTGCAGTTGGTAATGCCGTAATCGGTGCTGCTGCTGACGTGGTTGGTAGTGGTGGATCTCTTGATAATATCGGTGACAATGTTTCAGCGGCGGCAAAAGCAGCAAAACCTGCTCTAGGATTTAAGCTTGGTGCTACCGCAATCAACACGGTGGTGGGTGAAGTGTCACCTTATGGATTCAACATTGATTCTAACGATCTTTCCCAACTAACGCAAGGTAAAGTATTCAACCCTTATGAAGAGATGCTCTTCAAAGGTGTCGGATTTATCTCTCATAGTTTTAAGTTTAGTTTCGTGCCTAAGAGTGCTGCAGATGTGCAGACGATCTATGAGATCATTAGTTGTCTTAGACAATCTATGCACCCAGCGAAAGAAGGAAACGACTGGTTGCTCATCCCTGACAAGTTCAAGGCAGAGATTGTTAGGTATGAATCAAGTGGTGACGATGAAAAACTAGGTAAAGGAAAAAGGTCAGGTGGGTATATGAATGCCCTACTACGCTTTCCTCACAAAATGGTGTTACAGGACATGAGCGTTGACTTTGGCGATTCAACTGCAATTCGCACCCATACGCCTGGACTGGAAAATAAAGACTTCGGTTTTGCCGTCTATAACATGTCTCTCACTTTCCAAGAGACCAAATACCGTACTCGCGAGGACTTCAAGGACGAATAATGTCAAATTACTTCTCATACTTACCTGACGTATTCGTAAGGACATCTAGTTATCGCACAGGTAATAATGATCCTTACGTCCAGGCAAAAAATCTATTCCGTCGTATTAAGATACGAGATGATATAAGTGATATCATTCTTGGATTTGAAAAATACATCATTCAACACAACGAAAGACCCGATCAGATTGCTGATAGGGTATATGGTAACGTTGAATATGATTGGGTCGTGCTACTCACTAATAACATCATCAACGTATATGATGAATGGCCTATGACTGAGCAGGAGATGTATGCATATATGGTTCGTAAATACGGTGCGAAACACGTAGAAAGCATTCACCACTGGGTAACACAAGAGATTAAAAGCACAAGGGGTGATGTAATCCTTAGAGATGGATTTGAGGTTGCTCAAGACTTTGAATACTCACGTCCTGATGGCACACTTATCCCCAAAGAAGAGTTAGTTAGACCTGTGTCCAACTATGACTATGAATTGGCACTAAATGACTATAAGAGAGGTATACACCTACTCAAACCTCAATATATCGATGCATTTGTTGAAGAATTTGAGAAATTGGTTGAATACCTTCCTTCTAATGAAGTTGATCCTGCTACAGGTATTAAGAAGACTGCAGCAGCTGTTGCAGAGGCATTTACCAATGTCAAACCCACGTATGAGACTCTTGTGGGACAAATACCTTCAATTCAATTTGCCTCTTCAGCAGAATACACCTCCAGAAGTTTCGGATCTTCCGATCCTACTATCTCTGAAGGTGATGTACTTGCTGATGGTAGCACCGTTGTTTCAGTTAGCGTCTCTACAGGAACTAGCAGTGCAACTATTGAGCAGGCAGGACAAATGGATACAACTGAAACTAATCAGTATGGGTCTGCTGGATCATCTAGTGGTCAACAGTCCTCAGGATCGTCCTACAGCGGTGGTGGATATTAGATAAGTCCTTTCTCTTTTGCTACATGTAGCAAATCTTTCAAATTACCCACATGTTGCGCTCCAAGTGCGATTTGTGGGTATTCTGCTTTTTGACCAAATTCGTTTTCAAACGATTTTTGCGTAAAATGCTGATTTAGGCGATATTCGAGATATTCGCCATCTAGTGATAGTAGCAGTTGTGCTGCCCTTTCACATTCTTGACTTCCATTTGAATAGATTACAGCGGTCTGAGGGATCATGATTGTTTCTCCTTACGATCGTAGGTAATTACAAATTTTTGATGTTGAGTCTTTTTATCGGTGCAAATATAATGAGTTGCTTCGCCACCCAATATTCTGCATATATTATCTAGTTGTATCTGAACTGCAAACTTCTTAAAATTGTCATCAATCCCTGGTCTTTCCTGTGGTTGGTTAAAGTCATCCATAAGTAATCACAATTTTGTTGTCTAGGTATTCAACTTGAGCATTCAATAAACCACCTGCTCTTCTGATAAGAGCAAGTCCTGCAATTTTATCTGCTTCAGGACCAGATTCAGGTTGCTCTCTATGCTTCTTCCACATCTCAGCAACCATATCGACAGGTTCTGGTGTGTTGTAAGGCAGTGCAGGAGCGTTATACCACTCATCAATTGCTTCCTGTGTAGGAATAGTAATGGTAAAAGCAAGTCCCTCTTCGCGAAACTCATCTTCCATCTTTTGATAAGTTTCTGGTGTGATATTCGCATCATTCATAATGTCCTTTCCAGTCTTTCAGTTGGTTGATCAGGGAAGTCTCTTGGTCTGCTATCAGTAGCGTTATCGGTCCTAGGGGATCCTTCATTCGCCTTCATGGTATGTTGATAGTTTGGTCTTGGATATCTGATACGAAATGGATCAGGCATCCAATAGGTCACTTGCCACTCTTGCTCAGGACACAGTTCAAGGTGCTTCTCTACACTATGAGAGAAACTACCAAGTTGAATATATCCATCATGACTGACACACCTGCCATTGCCAGTGTCAACCAAGAACATCATCTTGCTACTCATAGCACGTTTTGCTCTGGATTGAGGTTTTTCACGAATTGCACTGGATCCTCTTCTGACTTGTGTACCCAATGATAGCGCATACACTCAAAAATAGGATCCCATGTTTGGACACAGACATAATCAGTCACGTTGTCTCCAATCATCAGGTTTTTCTTGATGAAACCAACTCTTAATGTCGTCGGCGTCAGTAAATCCCTTTTTGTGGTTGGATGGGTCGGGATCACCTAATCCCATCCTATTCAGAAAATCGTCTGTGCTGCCTTCTTCAATATTGTATGTAATCTGGCGACGTGCGATTTTCAACATTTCATTAGCAGAGGTATTTGCCTTTGCAAGTTTGTTTGCCCAGATCATGTCGTCTAGTTTGACTTCTTCGCCGTTAGCAATGCGCTTACAAATGAATTCCATTCGTAGGCGATAAGCAGTTGATAACATTAATTACATCCTTTATCACTTGATATTTAGGAAAAACCCTGGAGACTAAAAATTACCCCGAATTTTTTTCCGCCGATCCTGTAACTCAAAAGTCAAATAATATATGAGGTCAACGGCACGGTCTGTACTTCAGACGTGTCTGCTTCTCGTAGTAACCCTCGATGTATTGGTGATGCCCTAACCAATAGCCAGGGATCCAAACACGTCGGGTTACTTGCACCTCACACATGCGTCTACGGGGTCTGTAATAGTCCCTGTGGATGTGTGAATCATGGTAATGGTAATGCCGATCCCCATCAAACGGCTCCCAGAATTCCTTCCAGGTTATTGCGTTGGCGGGTGCCGCAGACAGTAGCAGCAGAAGGGGAAGGGCAAGTAGTTTCATCAGTCGTTGGCGAGTGCAGCGAAGTAGTCCAGGTCAGGACCATCGTCTGCTTTGTTTAACTCTTCAATCTTAGCACCGAATCCACTGGGTGTGGTGTCAGGTTGTGACAGTGGTGCAACTGACATGATGTCAGGAGAGTTGAAGTTGCCACGACCCTCAGACTCATCCTCAAAGGACTCGTCACGAGTGCGGACCTGAGTACGACCCCTGTTGAGGACCATATTCAAACGCTCTTCCAACTTCTCATAAGGCTTGAATGCTGTAGGATCAGTGAATTCCTTGAGGGAATGCTGAGACTTCCAGATATCTTCAAGTTGCTCATCACTAAATCCACCCAGCGTAGCAGGTGCAGCGAAGTCAGACTTATCATAATTCCAGTATCCACCAATGGTTTGGATCTTGATACGGAAATCAGCGCCTTGCCACATGTCAAAAGGATTGACAGGAGTCTCATCCTCGAACTGTGGTTGCATAGAGGACACCACCTTGTCGTGGATCTTCTTACCATACTTATACAGGAATACTTTACCCTCATTCTGAGGATTCAGTTGATCCTTCACGACATAGATGTTACTGTAGTAGGAAAGCTTACGCTTCTGCTTACGAGCAACCTCTTTGTCAGCATCGAGACCACTATTCCATAGTGTGCGATTCAATTCACCAACAGGATCTTTCTGACCCAATGTGGTGAGGGAGTTTTCAATATACCATCCGCCAGGACCTTGGAAAGCGTGGCTCCACACCTGTGCCCAAGGAAGGTCTTCACCATCAGGCTCAGGGAGGAAACGGATCACGGCATAACCGTTACCGCTCTTGTCCACCCCAGGTTTCCAAAGTCGCTCATCAGGACCAGCGCCTTGGGGTTTGGACATCTTCTCAATCTGTTGAGTCAGCTTATCAAACGTGCCTGACTTTTTCTTGAGACTTGCAAAAGACATGTGTTTCTCCGTTGTGGTTGTGTGTTTTGTATTTGCCACCGTATTATAGTGGCATAGTATTTAGCGTTTGTCAAGCGCCTGTGTGCGGTTTATGATCAGGACCTTCTCACCGTCATGGGTGAATTGTAACTCGTCATCAGGACCCCACAGCAGCTCCTCGTATAGGTCATCGAGTTTCTGCATGTCCTCGTACAGTTGGTTAGGATTTGGCATCACGTAACTCCTTACGCCACGCCTGTAGTTTGTCTTCCATTGTCTGTAGGATCATCATGAGATTCAATCCACCAGAATACTCCTGTGACAAGAGATCAATACGATCCTTGACATACTTCGCTTCATTGTCATTCTCATCAGTAGGATCCATCCCATGAGATGCTAGTGCCAAGCGTGAGTAAAATACTTTTTGCTTGGCGATCAACTCTAGGGTTTTCTCTACATGCTCCAGACGCTGCTCTGGATCAAACTCTTTAAGACCAGCAGACATCTTCAAGAGTTCTGTATAGCACTCCTGAATCTGCTCTACCTCATCTTTTACTACGTCGCTCTTGAAAAATTCGTTGTCAGTCATAGGGGCAAGATCGCTTTGCTCGTTCGTTTAATGTAATTTAATTGCTGGGCGTCCCATTTGATTTTGTCCTTGAGTGGTTTAGAGATCAGTTTACTGACAGTTTCAACTTCAATCTCAAACTCCTCACAAACAGACGCAACTGCTTCTATGTAGTTGATGAGTCCTTGGGAGTCTTTGACTCGCATTTCTACGAGTGAGGTAAACTTACCCTGAGTCATGAATTTTTCTTCAATCTCTTTCATTTAAGTCCCTCGACATAGTAACGATACTCTTCGATCCATTTGATTAGGGTATCCATATAAGGTATCTTATCATACTTCTCTACAATTTGCATCTGCCCATCCTCTGCCACAGATAATGTAACAAGTTTGTCTACCTCAACACCAGTCATCTCGTAATACATGTAAGCATATGCTGCTTCCTGTACAAAGTATGACTTAAGATACTCCTCCTTCTTGATCCTAGTTGTGGTCTTGAAGTCAATGATTGCTAGAGAGTTATCAAACTCAGCAATACAATCAACCCTACCAGCAAGACCCAACTTAAGAGAATGAAGAGGGGCTTCAATACAATGAATGTTAGAAATACGATCAAGATCCTTACGAGCAAACCCGAAAAGGTACTTGGGAAGACCTTTGCTTTCTTTAATTTTCTCCAAGTCATTGTTTAGATAGTGCTCCACGATGGTATGGTATTGGGTGCCACGCCACGATGCAGCACGGCGGACACGCTCTGCCTCAGTGTATCCTACTCTCTTCTCCCAGGCAAGGATACCCGCCTTAGTATTATGACCGACAACAGTTGTGACGCTAGGCATCCAACCACTATCGGTCTTATAGAACCTTCCGTGAGGAAGAGTCCTGCTCTCTAACTCAGTGAGAGGAGAAGCAGGACCAACATAATTAAAAGACATTCACATTCCCATGTTAATTTTAGATACAAGATACTCTTTCACTAACCCAGACCTTACGATGTCCTCGATACCAAACTCAACACAGTCGAAGGATGGCATAGATTGTAGGATCTTCATGAAGTCAAGCACGCCATTGCGCTCATTAGATTTCAGTAGATCAGACTGGGAGTAGTCACCAGAGAAGATGATCTTAGCATCCTCACCAACACGAGTGATAATGGAATCAAGCTCATGGAAGTTGAGATTACTAAACTCATCCACTATTATAATGCACCTGTCAAGTGTCACGCCACGAATGAATGAGGTAGACCAGAACGAGACAGACTCTTGTGCTCTGAGGTTAGCATACAGTGCTTCAAACGCATTGTCATCTGGCATCTCAAACATATACTTCACCATATTCTTGTATGGTATCTGGTATAGGTTTGCTTTGTCCTCGTGATCACCTGGCAAGAAACCAATCTCTCTCGTAGGCACCAGTGATCGGACCATGTAGACCTTCTCGTATGGAGTCTCTGGGTCCAGGACCTCACGCAATGCTAAGTAAAGACTAATAAAAGTCTTGCCTGTGCCAGCGGCACCATGCAGGACTAGGTTTTTACCTTCAGCAAAAGAGTTGAAGATAGTTTCTTGATTGTCTGTGAGTGGATTAATCTGCTTGAGATGCTCAAGATTAATAGGTTTCTTTCTTCTCATTTGCTTTGCTGTGAGTGTCTCCAGTTTCATGGAGCGACGGCGTGTCTTGGACTTAACAGATGTTGGCATAGAGGGTGTTGGTTAGGTGTAACGGGACAAGTTTGCTACGGGGTGGTCGGCTTGCATCTTCTGCATAACCTCTTTGAAACCATCGGACTGCTTAGGTTCTCCGTAGGTTACCCCACCGATACCTGCTTGCCAGTCCTTATCCCAGTCGGGATTATCTTTACGCCACTGATCATAGTTGACCATTGACATAGAGAATTCTTGTTTCTCGCCTGTCTTAAGATTCTTTACATTGTATGTAGGCATTACAGACTCCTGCTTTGGGGCATAACTTGACTGCTAATATACTTAGCGGTAGGTATATCTGACTCAAAGAGTTGCTTTGATTCAGACTGCGACCGTGCTTCAACGATCTTATGGTGACGACGATTACCTGTAGCGGGTAGCGAATAGGTAATCATGTATCTGATTAGTTTGAAACTCATTAGTCAATCCTCAAACAGGGTTGTATGTCTTGCCAGTATTGATCATCATCATTACATCCACAGTCCTGCTCAGGACACCAGTCCAGTGCCTTAGAGATAGTAGGAAACTGACAGATGAAATGCTTCTGACACAGTTGAGCGATGTCCATGTGCTCCTGCTGAGTGCCATTAGAAGACCTCAGTTGGATGTAATGGATCCATGAACGCACAGAGCCAGTCATGAAAATTCTGGTGGGTGCGGCAAGGGGGAGCACAAAACGAGCACACTCCTTTGCAATACCTTCACGCAGTAATTCATTGTAGAGATCCATTCCCTCAATAAAGTATTGATGGATGCGTCCCTGTAAGAATGCTTTCTGCTCTACATCTACAGCGTCAATACTATTCTGACGATTCTTAGTGTCTTGCAGTCGTAGATCAGGCACCTCAATCATTTCACTCAGCAGATTAGTATCTGCATAGCGTTGTGAGAACTCTTGATAGGTGAAAGATCTATGCCTCAGGATCTGAGCTGCCAGTCCCCTGGTAGTGTTGATCTCAAGCGTCATGAATGCTTGCTCAAAGACACTCCAGTGCCCATGCTTGATGCAATACTTCAGTAGACCAGCAACCTCAGGGTTGTCCTGGTTGTTTGGGTTACTCACACGAGCAACATATCCCATGTGCTTCTCAGCATCAGGGGTCACAGATACCATACACACCTTAGAGGAGTGCTCTACAGGAGAAATTTTAGTCATTCTTAGGGATAAGCAGGCGAGAGATTACGATTAGTCCCATGCTTGTCCAGTAGGTTAGCACAGGTAGTGCGAATAAACCTGGCATAAACATATTCCAGATAAACATCAGCACCAGTGGTGAGATGAAGAGGGTGCCGAGTCCTGCAACAATAGATTTACCCATCTCAATGTTGCTCAGTTTCTCCTGCTCCTCTTCTTCTTTCTTCAGGGCAGCATCCACTGCTGCCTTCATGTCTTCAATCTGCTGCTCAGCAGACTGTCTAGGGTCGAAGTAAACTTGATCTCCTTTAGTCATCCTTTGCCCTTGGTTACCTTTGCTGGGGGTTTGTTTGGATCTTGCCATAGTTTGGGATTGATTCTTCCTTCTGCTTGTTTGTACCATTTCAGATCATGTTTATACTTGTCCCAATAATGGTCAAAGATATCAACATTCTTTCCGCTGGTAACGATGTCATAGTGCTCTTGACCTTCAATCAGATAGCAAACGATAAACGCTGACGTTGGTAGCGATCTATCCTCTGCTGCTTGAAGGTCACAATCTGATTGTAAGGTTTTAATCCCTCTACTCATCGAGCTCGTCCCCCCCACTCAATAGAAGGAAATGCATCCTTAACTACTGACTGTGTGATGCGGTATTTCTTATGGAGTGTCTTATTCACTGCTTTGATAAGGACTTCTGCTTCACTCTCATGCAGTCCTTCAAGCATCTGAATAAACATGCTCTCGATCTTCATCCCAGGCAATGTATCGTCACCACCCTTGAAGAATCGATAGAGTTTCTTACCCTCCTTCTCCAACAGTGTGTGCTCAGTGCCAACAGGTGCTTCGTTAGGACGATAAGGGACATCTTCACCCATAGGGACACGAGGTTCTATGCTCTCATCAAAGTTGATGATGAAGATAGACCTTAGTGTCTGGGTGTTGTTGTCTTGCAAGATTTTAATCTTTGCTGCTTTCGTCTTAGCATTATGTGCTTTCTGAAGCACTTCAGAAATCATCAGTTTCATGGTTTAGATAGTAGGTTTACATTCACTCTTCGTCATCAATCATATCATCTTCATCTGCGATCCGCAAGTAGAGGAGCTCAGCTGGGTCTGCCATGCCATCTTCACCCTGCATTTCAGGGTGCATAACAACAGCAGCATACTCTGCTCTATCTAACCACAGATCAAACACATGCTTCAGGTTCCATGATGCGATAAACCCTAGAAGAAAGGATCCTAGGGTAAGAAAGAAGGCAATGTACAGAAATGTAAGATCAGCCATGATGCCTCCTTAAGTCTTGTTAAAATTATTTAGCAACCTTCTTACGCCTTCCAGGTTTCCTCTCGGCATGATACTGCCAAGCGCCCTCCAGGATGCTGTAGAGGTAGTCTCTGATCTTTCTTGCCTTAGGTTTGGGGATGTGACCATACGCTTCGCGTAGCACTGGGTCCCCCCCTTTGATGTAACCATTTAACTCCTCCACGGTGTTACTCAGTTGTGCTGCAGTGGATGACTCAATGAAATCATTTGTTTCACGTCGTGTCCACTTCGCTTGCTTGAGATAGTTGTACATCTTGAATAAAAATTTCTGATTGAGCATTGCCTCATCGAGTGCTCGCTCTACCAGTTGATAGACTTCAGTTGTGTCTTTTGTCTTCACAGTAAGTTGTTTTCTCTCAGATACTTAACAGTTTCAGTGCATCCACCCATCTGTCGTCCATTGATTAGAACTTGAGGGAAGGTAGCACCATTACCAAACTCTTTATAGAATTGGTCTCTTGTAAAGTTAACATTTAATGTGAATTCTGCAAAGGGATAACCTTTCATTCGATACACTTCTTTAATTTTAGTGCAGAAAGGACACCCAGGTCGTGTGTAAATTGCTGTGTTGCCAGGTTTTGCCATCGTAATATATGAGAGAGAATAAAAAAGGGTCCCGAAGGACCCTCAACAGAGCATCAGATTCCGTCTAAATTATATATCAGAAAGAATACTTGACGCCCAGTTTCCCACCGTAGCCACGGTCGATGTTGTCATCGCCACTGCCCACGAATGAGACTTCACCATACGCACCCAGAGCATCGCTCAGGGAAACACCGACACCTGCCTTACCAGAAGGAACCGTGTCATTCTCAGCGCCATCAGGAGAAACCAAAGTAGCGCCGCCCTGGACATAGTATGAAGCGGATTCGCCCAGAGCACCTTCATACCCTACGTGAAAATCCGTCGCGGCACCAGAATAATCTGCGCCAGTCCAACCAGCATTGGTTTCTACGTTAACGTAGGGACCTGCGAGGGCAGCAGACGGAGCCACAATTGCGGCAGTGGCGGCGAGAGTTGCGATTGCAGTTTTGATCATTGAATTAATACCTCTTAGTGTTTTCTTGTGGAGTGTTTACCCACAGATGATAGGGGATTCGACTCTCCCCGTGTGTAGTCTGTAACAATCCGTAACCTTAGTTGGTCACGGTTGGTTATTTATAGCAGTTTAATCTCCAAATGTCAATCCCTTGTGCCAGTTGGACAACGGTTAACCTTCTTGATCAACTGCTCGGACAGATCATAGTGCAGCTCATGGCATTCTGTCAAGACATAGTATCCAGTGAGATCCACTCCATCATCTGTCCATCCATAGGTGATTATGCGCTCATGCACGTCATCTGAGTCCAGAAGTTTATCCGTATTGAGATAGTGATTATACTTCTGGTGCAGATTGATCATGGTCTGAAAGTTCCTTGGACTTACTAATTATATCACGAATCTCTGACATTTGTCCAGTCGTTAGATTCTCTTCAGGTTGAGTAACATCTTCTTGGGTGTCCTCTGCAGGGGAGAGTGACTTCTGGACTGCCTCCAGGTCTTCTATCATACCAACAGGCACGAACCCACCACCAAATGCTTGAGTCTTGCCAGGTTTGTGATCCATACCCTGCACCTCTGCAAGGTTAGACCTCCAATACTTCTGCATTTTCTTCATCATCTTCTTACGACCCTTGGGATCGTCTTTGTATTTCTCAATGATCCTCCTGAGTGCTTTCAACTCACGGGAGGTTTTCTCCATGGACCTCTCTGCGTGTCCAGTATTACCAAATCCTGCCATAATTACGATGTTTGTGTGATGATTAGTTTGAATTTAACACGGTGTTTGTCTCTGTCAGAGCTAGTATACCACACAGGTGAGTTTTTGTTGTGTGATTCTTGATAGAATGCTTCCTTCGCACTCCTCCTCATACTATCTCTTTCATAGAATGCAGCAAGGTTACGTGGTAACGTAAAGTTGCCCTTCATGTCTGGGTAGTAAGGTGATGTGTTTGGATCTTCCATTGCATTATAGGCAGCATCAGCAGATTGTCCACCACCGCTAGTAGTTAGGTCTGCAATTACCATTGTAGCATTAACGTCAAATCCATTCGCTGCATTGTCATCCCATTGAATCGTCTGACCACTGTCTCTGATTCGGAAACCAGCATCTCCACTTTGCTCACCACCTAACCAAGTAAATCCTTGCTCATCATCGTCTGCATCAACTTGGAAGAGTGAAGTGAAACCACGATCAGGTAGACCATGTTCGCTATCTGGATCAGGGAAATATCCGACCGCTTGTTGGTGAAGCTCTGGATCAGTAAGGTATTCTGGATGATCATCCCAACCTTGTACAATTACATCCTTTGCAAAGTTTGAAAGTGATGTAATGTCACCAGCGTTAAATGCCTCTCTAGCATTTGCATATTGACCAGCCTGACCATTGATAGTCCAAAGATATTTGTTGCCACCAGTAACAGAGAAGGATCGAGTCTGGTTGCCAGTCTCGCTGTTACCCTGATCAAATGTCTGACCTTCAATAACCAGTTTACCAACTGCTTGACCAGATGTGCTGGGTTGATCATCCCAATCAAAGTCAAGTGTAATGGTGCCACTACCAGCACCCTCAACCTGAATACCTGTGCCATTAGGCAAGAAGTATGCAGACAGGGTGCCCGTCGCTCCCTGGTCGTATCTCCTAGGTGGCCACGTAAGATCATACTCCTGCCCCTGAGAGTATCCTATACCCGTCTGTAGCACCTCCATAAGGGTGATGGCACACATCCACCTCTCAGGGTTGGCAACACCGCCCTCTGGTTTGCCCTGCTCGTTAGGGATTCCCTTAGTGGAGTAGAAGGTGAATCCAATCCTAACCTTTGCATACAATGAAGCTGCTACGCTCACATTCTCAATAGCATCATTCTCAAACTCATTACCATCTAGGTAGTAGTCCTGAGTGAAAGTATTTGCACTAAAGAAGTTTGTGCCACCATCGAATACTGATGCTGCTGTTGACTGACAGTCAGCAACTACATACCAGGGTTTCTCTTGTCTAGCAAAGCAGACAGGAGACTTGTTGAGGAATGTGTTACGTTGAGGGATTGTTCCATCACCCTGATCGAATCGTGTGACTAGATGTCTTCTTACAAAATCACCATAGTCACCACCCAACACCTGCACACGATACCCTTGCCAGTTTCCTCTTTCATATTCAGATGCTGAGTCCTCAGGATATCCTGTGTCGCAATACCCTCCCGTGACATTAGGAATCAGAGGGTTGAAAGTATCTCTAGCCATGCCACCTAGAATTGCAGGGTTGTTCTGTAGCAGACCATGCATCGATGTGATGGTGGAGTTTTCATATACCTTGGTAGATGCCTGCTTAGGACCAGCAGATTTCTTGTTAGGTTTGGCACGATCATGCCAAGTGTCACCAATCATACTACCTGCTCTCGTCTTGCCATCTGCCTTGGCATTGATCTGAGATCCATATGATGGATAGAATTGGAAGTTTATTCCAACCACAGCACCAGCAGATTGAATACTAAGTAACTGTGTGTTTGCCATCATCATAGGACTGAGTGGGTTATCACCAGACACTGTTGTCAACTGGAGACCCCACTGCATCTCAAACTTACCTGTGTCTACATTCCATAGAGCACAGTATGGTGTGATCGTTCCTGTAGGTGGACCAGTGATAATTGACTGCAGTTTGAAGTTAAGTTTGTCTCCAGGCGAGAGGGAAATGGTGCCATCATAGAGGTCTTGCCCAATAGTCGGCCAGTCCCCAGCGTCATACCTCTGCGAAAAGATCTCCGATCCATTCTTTTTCATCCTCATTTTGAATCTGATGCAGTCACCTGTGCTACCACCAGTGATACCACCGAAGGACTTCAACTTAAAGTTACCACCTGTGATCGTAGTAATAGTTTGGTTACGACCTTGTGAGATTGAGTAGTCCCCGTCACACTTACCACACTCATGGTTTTCATCCCACTCACCAAATGTGATAGGTGAATCGTTACCACACCCCTGACGTTGGAGGATAACATCCTTAAAGTTTTTCTTAAATGACTGAGGATCACATGGGTTAGACAGATCAATCTTCAGCATCACAGGCTCAGGTCTGTTGTCTGCAAACACATAGCACTGAATACCCTCGTAAATGTAACCAGGATAAGCAGTAAACTCTACAGTATGCCAAAGGATCAGGTCATCATAGTCATCGTCACCATCAATAAGGTCTTCCCACATCTGTTTGTTGGGACCCTTCCACTTGGTGTAGTCCTTCTTGTCCTCAGGATTCCACTCCTTATCTGAGAAGAGGATGTAATCATTCTCCTTGGTATCAATACCACTACCACGGAATCCAGAACCATGACCGTTGGAGTGTGAGTTGATATTAAATGTCTGGTTGGTGCTCAGACTGTTTTGACCAGCACCATCAGACAGCAGGAAGAATCCCATGGTGCCACCTTTATATGCCTGCAACTCAGACACACTGATTGTGACGACGTTGGTCTCGTTACCACCACCCTCTTCAGCATTCTTAGCACTAGGCACAACGATCTTGCCCCACTGAGGACCACTGCTATTTGCTAGGTAGTAACCAAATGCATTGTCGTATCCTGCCTTACCCTTCTCCACATCCAGACGGACGGTAAGATCAGTAGTAACCTTCTGAGGGATACGGTATGCAAACCTGCTCCGTGAGACCCTCTGAGGGATGGTGTTGTTCTGTGGGTCAATTGTATACCTATGGTCACCTGTGGAGGGATTGTAGAAGCGATGAAGTCCCCACAGTTTTTCCTTATCAGCAATGAATTCAATGCCATCGGGTTTCTTCTGGAAGACATACCCCAGGATACTATGGAAGACCATGCCAGCACCATTCATGGTGTCTCTCTCACCAGCACCCTGAGTATCAGGAGCACCAGGGTTAGTGGTCAGGAAATAATCATGAGGATTGCTACCTTTGTACTTAAACAGAGGCACACTTCTATCTCTTGTCTCAGATCCAAGGATAGATGCAGTGATATTCATCACCCTCTGACCGTCATTACCATTCTGCTGAGGCATGAATGTAAATGGAATCTCCACACCAGACTCAGGAAGTTTACCAGTCCAAGAGGTTACTCTCCACTCACTATCAATATCATCTGCCTTACCATCACTGCCTACATTATATACAGGTCTGACTTCAAAGTTAATCACAGCACCACCATATCTGATAGTGTGCTGTGCGATATCTCCTCTTCTTCCATTGCCACTACTTAAACCTAGGTTTTTCTTAGGCCAGAAGTCAGCACCACCCTCATTATAAACCCAGGTGCCATTACCTACACCTTCATTGTTAGTAGTTTTGATCGGTGGATTCTTTTCTGATGTTGTGAATCCTGAATTGCTACCAGTGATTAGCTCTACGTTTTGTCCACTACCACCTGCTGATCCAGGCACCTTATCCTTTAGGCACCACCATGCAGCATCACCATCAGTCAGAGAGTATCCAGAAGGACCAGCGATCTCATTGTGATAGTTGTACTCATTACCATTCTCGGATTCATAGACAGGGACTCTCTCAGGGAAGCAGTTCTTGATACAAACTTCCGTCTTGTTAGCAGACCATCCACGAGGGTGGAATCCTTCACAGTCTGCCTTGGCAGGTGTCCAACCACCACCTAGGTATGGTTTGAATGTACATTCTAAAGTTTTTCTAACACATCGTGCCCAATCGTCATCCTCTGGTTTAGAGAAAGGACAATACAATATCTCTTCAGGGTCACTTCCAATTACTTTCCAGTATCCATTACCTATATCTTTTACTTTGCCACGAATTCTTAACTCACTGACACGCTTACAGTCATCAGGGGGACCACCGCCAGTGCTACCACCAGTGCCTATCCATGGACCATCAGGCTCGGGACCAGTTGGCCAGTGGATGGTGATGGGATTGCCGCATTTCAGACCAGGAATTTCTATACCTAATTCATCTACAACGAAACAAATAATAGGATCGATGTTAACAATCGTAGGGAGATCAGGTAAATCGTCAGGTGGACGGGGTGGTAGTAGTGGCGGAAGGGCAGGGTAACATCTCCCAACCAGATCTTGAATCACCTCATTAGGTGTTGGCGGGGGAGTAAATTCAGGAGCATCAGGACGCTCAGGGATATTGAGCGAGTCCAGTGGGTTGGGACTGTTTGGTGGTGCAGTAGGACCATAACATCTACCCACCAGATTCTGAATCACTTCAGAAGGTGTTAGTGTTGGTGGTATACCCTCGGAGGTTCCACCTGCGGGTCTAAATTCACTAGCAGGATTCTCACCATCCAATGCGTTGGGGGTCAGACCAATCGGACCCGTGACATTGTAACAGCGAGCAACTAGATTACGAATATGCTCGGACATTAAAAAAGAGGAGCGGGTGCTGCTCCTCTATTTAGTGTGATGTGTTTGATGGATTTTGCCATCCACATCAGCGGCGACGATACTTTATTTATCGTTGTATAGATTCTCCAGTTTTTCTCTGGATAGATCTACATACAATACCTCTTCACCTATCTGAGGTGCCTCGGGATGTTTCCGAGATCTAGCACCCCAGTAAATAGATTTAAGGTTGTAATACATAAGAGCAAAGGCACCGCCAGCAATGAGAGCGAAGCATGTGAAGTAAAGAAAGACTTCAAAACTATTCATCATGCCTCCTGAAGAGATTGAACTGTGTTGTGTAACTCACCAACATCACGAAGACCCTCGGCACTAAACCAAGGAGCATTAGCCCAACTGAATCCTTCACCAAAGGTGTTATCAGGTGCAGTGATATACCAATGACATGATGTGTCAGGCACATCTACTGCACACTTAGACCAATCGTCACTCCACTGTGGGACTTGCACCCACATTAGAGCAGCAAACATAATACTGAAGAGTGATTTAATCACAGTGCATTACCTCTTGGTAGTACTTCCTCAGGGAAGATGAAGTTTTCATGTGGTTGGTCAGCAGGTGCCATCCAAGCACGGAGTCCTTCATTCAGGAGGATATTCTTGGTGTAGAAGGTCTCGAATTCAGGATCCTCCGCTGCACGAATCTCCTGAGATACGAAGTCGTAAGCACGAAGATTAAGAGCGAGTCCAACAATACCGATAGAAGAAGTCCAGAGACCCATGACGGGCACGAATAGCATAAAGAAATGCAACCAACGCTTGTTACTAAAAGCAATACCGAAGATCTGTGACCAGAAACGGTTCGCAGTAACCATCGAGTAAGTTTCCTCCTCTTGCGTAGGCTCAAAAGCCTTGAAAGTATTCGCTTGCTCACCATCTTCAAACAGCGTGTTTTCTACAGTAGCACCATGGATTGCACATAGCAATGCTCCACCCAGTATACCAGCAACACCCATCATATGGAAGGGGTTGAGGGTCCAGTTGTGGAAACCCTGCAGGAAGAGTAGGAATCTAAAGATTGCTGCTACCCCGAAACTAGGTGCAAAGAACCATGAAGACTGACCCAGTGGATACAGAAGGAATACGCTGACAAAGACAGCAATAGGACCAGAGAACGCAATAGCATTGTAGGGACGGATACCAACTAGACGAGCGATCTCAAACTGTCTAAGCATGAAACCAATGAGAGCGAAGGCACCGTGGAGAGCCACGAAAGCCCAGAGTCCCCCAAGTTGGCACCAGCGGACGAAATCCCCCTGAGCTTCAGGACCCCAAAGTAGAAGAAGAGAATGACCCATAGCGTCAGCAGGCGTTGAGACAGCTGACGTAAGAAAATTAGCACCCTCAAGATAGGAAGTAGCAAGTCCGTGGGTGTACCAACTCGTGACAAAAGTTGTGCCAGTAAGCCAACCACCAATGGCAAGATAAGCAGTGGGAAGAAGAAGTATTCCAGACCAACCCACAAAGACAAAGCGATCCCGTTTAAGCCAGTCATCAAGGATATCAAACCAACCCCTCCGTTGTTGTTGTAGTGTAGCAGTCGTCATTGAATTTTACCTTAGTTGTTTAGTTCCAAATAGAATTTTGTTTGATCACTAGGTGCATTCTCGTAGAATGAGATGTCACCATACATTTTATGATCTTTGTATCCAACCATGCGACCTTTTGTATTTTGGATAGCACCCATCATAGCAATGATAAGGAAGATAGCAGGAGGACCAATGATTAAAGCACCACCGATCACATAGTAAGTGAGCAATTCGATTAGATCAGTAGACATAAAACTTTACAGTAATGAAGAAAAGAAAAGGGGTCCGTAGACCCCTTTATTATACCACAAGTTGAGTGATCAACCGATGCTAGGTGCGGTAAGTGCCACAGGTGTGGACTCGGCAGCAGCCAGATCGAGTGGGAAGTTGTGAGCGTTACGCTCGTGCATGACTTCCATACCAAGACCAGCGCGGTTAAGCACGTCTGCCCAGGTAGGGAGGACACGACCATTGTTGTCCAAGATGGACTGGTTGAAGTTGAAACCGTTGAGGTTGAATGCCATGGTGCTTACGCCCAGTGCAGTAAACCAGATTCCGACAACAGGCCATGCGGCAAGGAAGAAGTGAAGACTTCTGCTGTTGTTGAAGGAAGCGTATTGGAAGATCAAACGACCAAAGTAACCATGAGCGGCGACGATGTTGTAAGTCTCTTCCTCTTGTCCAAACTTGTAACCATAGTTTTGTGACTCAGATTCAGTCGTCTCACGGACGAGTGAAGAAGTAACAAGACTACCATGCATTGCCGAGAAGAGTGATCCACCGAAGACACCTGCTACTCCCAACATGTGGAAGGGGTGCATAAGGATGTTGTGCTCTGCTTGGAAGACAAGCATGTAGTTGAATGTGCCAGAGATACCAAGAGGCATTGCGTCAGAGAAAGAACCTTGACCGAAAGGATAGACCAGGAAGACTGCGGATGCTGCTGCAACAGGTGCAGAGTATGCAACACAGATCCAAGGACGCATCCCAAGACGGTAAGACAATTCCCATTCACGTCCCATATAGGCAAAGATGCCGATCAGGAAGTGGAAGATTACCAATTGGAAAGGACCGCCGTTATACAACCACTCGTCGAGTGATGCGGCTTCCCAGATGGGGTAGAAGTGAAGACCAATTGCGTTGGAGGATGGGACAACAGCACCAGAAATGATGTTGTTACCATACATGAGTGAACCTGCTACGGGCTCACGGATACCGTCGATATCGACGGGTGGTGCCGCTACGAAAGCGATCACGAAGCAGATGGTTGCCGCCAACAGAGTTGGGATCATCAGCACTCCAAACCATCCGACATAGAGTCGGTTGTTTGTGGAAGTTACCCACTCGCAGAACGAATCCCACGCGGAGGTTGTTTGTTGTTGCCTTGAAAGAGTTGACATTGAAATTTAGGGTAGGTATGAGTGCAGGGAAACACTAATATAATATGCCTGTTGCACCCTCAGCAGCAGGTATGAAAGACTGTTATTTAATGACGCTGTTTAGTCTTGGTGAGGCGTCAAGTGTGTCGTTGTGTAACGACCGTCCATACTATATATGGTTTTCAACACCTTGTCAAGTGTAATCGAAGGTGGACTCCAAGAAAACCGACATAGGAGGACATGTCTTGGCATATTGTAGCACAAGTTGGTGCTCATATGCCCAGTCATCGACTTTGCGACGAGTAACAAGCTCTGGATACTTGAAGTATTCAGTGAGTCGCTTGTTGACTGTAGTATAACCTGATCCTGCAAGGATGTGAAGGACCTGTGTGCCACCATGGGAAATGGCTTCGTTGCCATTCATAATATACTGAATGGCTTCATGGGTTCCTGTGAGATCATACTCTATCTCATCGCTGACATGACTCCAGAAAGGTGTGTCACGACGGCGACTGTAATAGTAGTGTGCCTCTACAAACTCACGCCATCCGTCCATATGCTCAGTGAGGTTATGGTTGAAGCGATCACGCTGGAATTGTCCAGGCAGAGGTGCCTCCTGTAGGAGGTCCATGAGAGCAAGGATGCCATGGTGTGTGTTGAAGAGACTTGTAGATTCTAGCGGCTCGATGAATCCAAACGAGAGTCCGATGGACACACAGTTACCTGTCCATGCTCTCTCATGCCTGCCGTTTTCAAACTTGATCAGACGTGCATCATCGTATCCGAATTCTTTACGGGCATCCTCTTCGCTCTGAAACTTTGAGCAGAATACATATCCCCTGCTGAGGAAGTCATAGGTAGGGATGGTCCACTGCCAACCAGCAGTCATTGCTTTAGCGTTGGTGTAGGGGACCATCTCGGTCTCCCGATCAGTGTAGTCAGTCTTAACTACGAGTGCGCTGTCAGTTACAATTGAATCGTAGGGTTTCCACTTGCTAAGCGCCCCCCCGACAACTGCTTGCTGCCCACTACAGTCGATAAAGAGATCACCAAAAATCTTTTCTCCCCCGAGTTTGTATGGTCCACCTGTGACCACGACGTGCTCGATGTTCCTTCCTTTAGTAGCAACAGACTTAACTGTGCTATTAACCACCTTAAGATCTTTGCAGAAGGTGTCTCTGAGAAAGTTGGAGAAGGCTGCTCCGTTAATATGGAATGATCTGTCTTTAGCGAGGTCATATGGTCCTAGGATATTTTTATTCAGTGGTAGTCGCCCTGCCTCTGCCACCGCCGTGAATGGCATGAATACTTGGGAGAAGGGTGGTAGATTCTCTGGATGAAATGCTTTGGCGAGCATCCACTCTTGAAATTTTATATGTTTTGCGACTGACTGTCCATTGGGATAGTGAAATACTTCACCCTCCTTCACGAAACCATCAAACCTTGAAGAGGATTTGAATGTTGCTCGTGCTGCAGGGAGGAATACTTCATCAGTGATCCCCATGTAATCAAGATACTGATTGATGTGTGGCGTAGTGCTTTCACCTACACCGATGGCATCACCACCATTGATCATAGTGATGTCCCAGTTAGGGAAAGTTTTACAAAAAGCGGCGGCAGTCATCCAACCAGATGTACCACCACCGACAATCACAATACGCATGTTACTTTTTTTTCAGTGTCTTTTTAATCATCTTAGCATACAAAACTTCCTCTGGTGTATACCAATTGGGATGTTTCTTTGCTCCTTTAAGTAGTTTCTTTACTGCTTTCTTTGTTGAGAGTTGTTTCTTTTCTTCCATTAATGGATTGATATTTAGAAAATTCTTTGAAGAGATTCTCACCAACGAAAGCATAGAGGTCTCCGCCATGGGTAGACAATGCTTCTTCTAATCCTTGCTGGGTGGATGGGACATTAAGCAACCCATTCGACACATAGTAGTGACAGAACTCATACACTTCTCTATTTATGGGGATTTGCTTATGAATAAATGCAGTCAGACAAATCTGTCTCTCTGCCATCTTGCCGTCGTCATAGCGCCAGTCTTCAATCATTGAGCAATCATCCTGAATTCTTTTTTAGTTTGGAATGCCTTCTGCCCTGCTTCACACAGGTGCAGAAGAAATTGAGCCTTGTGTAGGGATAGGTTGGAGTAGTTTTTTAACTTAACCCAGTTACCATCCCAGTAAAACTCTAAGCAATACATGACTCATGCATCCAACCTGAGTTTATTTAGATAATCCCAAGCATATACTTCACGGTTACCTTTGATGCCCCATCCCAACCAACGATAAGAAGGTTGCATATAGTATGCAATACTCATTCCATTCGATTGGAAGTATGGAAGTTGACGCTGAAATATATTCTCGTTAACCATGTAACGAAGTTGGCAGTCGAATGTGGAGGGATCACACTCAAACTTATTGGCAAATTTGCCGAGGTTGACGTAGCGGTTTACGCTGGTCCACTGAATGATGCCATAACCACCCCGATGACAATCGTGGTAAGGAACTCTAGCACCTCCCTCGCATATATTGGCAGTGAAATTAGACTCCTGTCTAATGTTGCCAAGAATTGTAGCAATAGCATTTTTGTCTTTGATATTTACTGATGGTGTTTGTAAATACGCTACGACTTTTGTCTCTTCAGGGGAGCAATCTTCACACTCCCATTTAGTCTCTAAGATCTTTGTAGGTCTCAGTCCTGCTGCTTCAACTTTGTGAGGAGCAGAAGAAGTACATGCCATAAGCAGTGGCAGCATTGCTGTTACCATTACAAGTGGTCTCATGTCTAGTCTATCCATAATAGAAAAGGGTGCCAGAGGCACCCGAGTATCATAGCGTATTTAGCGTGGTTGTCAAGAGGTTGGAGCATAAGAAGGAATCATCATTCCCCCATCACTTCCGTCGTCATCCTCATCAGTGTCTGCTAGTAGTAGCAAGATAATGAAAGGAGTAAAACAGAAGACGATCGTCTGAAATACCTCTAGACTCATTACCAAATACCTGGGATGATCTGTCCTGTGACAGCGTAGGTGCCCATTGCGGCAACGATTCCGATCATTGCCATCCAACCATTAAAACGTTCTGCTTGAGGAGTCATTTCACCACACTCCGAAGAAGAGTTTGCCAGTGAAGGCATAGGACAGGAAGGCAGAGACGATGCCAAGCATTGCTAGGCGTCCGTTGAGTTTCTCTGCGGACTCATTGTGAGTCTCGTATACTTCTGATTGCATTGCTTTCTCCACTTTAGGGTCGATGTACATTTGGGGCTCGGTGGCATACATGTTGGTGCGACCACCGTCTTCGATTGTAACAGTCATTTGTTAAGGTATGTTACTTCTTGTAACTATATATAACTTTACAATATTTGTCAAGCCCCCTTAAGAAAATGTGATGACATCCTGTCCACCGATCACCCCACCGAGGTCTACTGGTTGTGCTGCAAAGGTGTCCCCACTGAAGGAGATCGTGTCACTGCTCTCAATGTTCTGGAAGTCATAGTTATCGTTGAGATAGATCGGACTGCTAGGGAATTCGATCTGTGGCACGTCCTCAGCACACTGCTCAGTGATGGTCTGTAGACCATTGTAGTGACGCCACAGCTCACTCAGGTGACTGCGATTGAAGTTAGGGTCATCGATCGCACTGTGCAGTGCTTTCTTGAGTGCCTCTGTTGCTGCTGTCAATTCTGCTTTCATAATTCCAGTGACGGATAACTCCGCTGACGATAAAACAATTGGTGACAAGATAGGATACAAAAATGCAGGTACGAATACCTGCAATGTAATTATCATAGGGTCCTGTCTTGTCATCAGAGAATGACCCTAGGGAATACTTCCAGACGTTAAGAAGACGCTTTAACACTGTCTCGTGTATAGCAAGGGACACCAGCAGGGTCTAACCATTTGGCATACTCAAAGTCTTCAATAGCAAGAAGCATCTGATCACCATTATCAAAGAGATAGATGTCAGAATACTTCTTTGTATACTCGTTTGCTTTTTGCAAACGAAAATCAGGTTTGCCATTCAATTGAATGTGACCCTTCTGCACATAGCGATAGGGAAACCTCTCGTGAATCACAGTAGTCTTGGTCGTTGCGACTGACTGCGGATCAAGATCATTCATGGTCGTCTGAGTGTCTTCAAATATGATAGCACATCCTCACGGATCCACAACAGTTCGTGGTAACATTTCTGGGAATGAGCACATGCTCTCAGTTTGGGATCAGGTTCTAGCACACTCTCTATGAAAATGTCAAGTCCCCTATTCCATTTGTCGTCCTGTGTCTCCATGTAACTCCTTAGATAAAATTAAACCAACCTGTAATAATCATCTTCTCACTATCGTTAGAGACTCTACCACGATGGTGGAATGTCCAATCTGCTGGCCAGATCACAGTGTATCCACGCTGCGCTGGGACATACTTCTGCTGATAATACCATTCGGTACCACCATCAGGGACATCATTGAGGTAAGTCATGAAGACTAGGTGTCGATAGACGGATCCAGGCAGGGCATTAGACCTTTCGGTATGCCACTGCTTGAATCCACCACCTTTAGGATACCACTGCATAGACAGTGGCTCCTTTACTTGGAATCGTGAGGTCTCACAGAAAGGAAACCTCTCCAAGTATTGATTGAGCACGTCTTGAAGTGCGTGCATATAGTTTTGCACCTGAGGACAGGACAGTTGATAAGGGACATGTAGATCGAGAGAGTCTTTATACTCCTTATCCACCGTCACATCTCCTTGTCTAAGGACCTGACCCTCATGAAAATTCAAGACGTTTTGATTATGCCAGAAATCTTCAAGTCCCGTCACAACGGATTCATCAATAAAATTACCCCAGATGAAGTCATTACACTCATCATTAAGTGGGGTGCAGACGTTACCTTTATAAATTGTGATTTCTTCTTTAAGCATAAGTATCCCGACCAGGGTAAAGTTTAGGTCATTTCCAGGACGCCATCGGCAATCATGTTATCAATGAGAATCGTATAGTCCTCCTCAACATCCAGTCCCCAAAAGTGGACGTGACGTGCGCTCTTGTCACTGTAAAAGCGACAGAGTGCTGAGAAGAGGGGAGGATACTCTGTGTCAAGGGCAATGTTACCATTGACAGTCTCCTTCAGAATTTGCATAGAATCTGCAAAGCGATCTCTAACAGTCATGACTGACTCCTATTCGGTTTTCCAACATGCACCCTAGGGTGCAACGATCCAGGATGGATTCGAACCATCGACCGACTGCTTAGAAGGCAGTTGCTCTATTCCACTGAGCTACTGGACCTTAAGCATTTACACGAACGATTGGGTCACCCTCCCACATAGTCCTCTTAACCTTGTCAACTTTGCCTCGTAGGTTAAACGAAACGATGGTGCGTGGTCTGTCTGACTCATTGGGTAGTGCCTCATGTGCAATGGTTGCTGGAAAAATAACCATGTCACCTTCTTTAACAGGTGGGACGAAGGACTGTAACCTACCGCTCCAAGGATTATTGAAAGGTGAAATGAATTGCGTGGCTTGATGGAGTTGTGGATCAAAGTCCACATACATTACTGCTGACCATCCACTGTGTCCATGATTGTGTAGACCGTGCTTCTGACCTTTGTATGATGTTTGACACCACATGTCAGTAAACTCGGTGCGTCTACGCTCAGTAAACTCAGCAATGTATGGCTCGATAATATCAATTACCGTATCAGCGTAAGGTGGCAACTCCCATTCTGCCTGATGAAAGAAGTCTGTGTATTGCTCACCATTAGAATCTAAATGCTCTTGCCCAAAGATAGGCAGAGCACTCATGATCTTTTCTTTATTCTGTTTCCAATTCTGTATTTCATAGTGTGCAATCGGAATTGAGAATAAAGAATGAATCATTTAGATGCTTCAGAGTATTGTTTGATCTTGTCTGCAAGGACTTCACCTCGTAGGAGATCTCCTGCTGCTAAGGCTTCATGTAGTTGGTCTACTAGAAATTCGATTGTGTAATTAATCTCATCAATCTCCTCAAGAAATTGATTTTCCATGGTAGGTCTCCACTTCCCTTAACTTGCTAATTATATATGCTCAATAGGTTGACTGTCAACCCCAAAGTGTTTGATAAACCATTCGGCATCCACTACCACGAGTGCTTGCTTCCTATTCTTTTTCATGAAGAGGATGGGTTCGTAATTTCCAGAGTTAGCACATGCCTGATCGTAAGCATCATACACATTCAACTTCTCTACATTTTTACACTCGATACTAAAAGGAAATTTCTTCCTAGCATCTCGTGCCATGATGAGATCTTCTCCACCAGCACCCATGCTGCGAGACTCAATGTCTTCAGGGTGGACATCCCTATGCTCAATGAGCATGTCTCTCACCCACTTCTGGAAGTTTCTACCCTTTGCTTTCGCACTCTGTGGTTTCACTTAGGTATCCTCTCATCAAGTGCTTCATGAATAATTTGCTTCAACTCAATACGTTCTTCTGCTGTAAAGATTGTCCTTACCTTGACAGGCATAGGTGCATAACTACTAGGTTTCTTTGATTTGCCAGGGAGACTCATGCCCTGTGTGTCGATCTTATTCAATGACATCTTCTTCAGTCTCCTTCTTGAATCCAAACGGCGAAACTTTATCTTCTTCTAGTCTCAACTTAAGTGCAACAGCACCCAGAGACTCCATTACTTTGAGGATGTCTTCGGTCTTAGCATCACCGCCTAACTCTTTAGCAACATACCAATACTTTTCCCAGAAAGTATCTCCTGCTTTCTTGTAATCATCTAACGTTAATAGTTTCATATAAAAGTATAATAAAAAAGAGGGGTTACCCCCTCTTACTTAGGTCACTTGCTGTAGGTCTTTCCACGGTAGCAGAAAGTCCCGTGAGACTCTTTGCTTTCCACACAACGTGTGTCATACTTTACACCGCGATATGTGGTGTGAGTAATCTGTGCGTTATGCAAGGCAGATGCCTTGTGAATTTGCTTGCGAATGAGGTTAAGTGTGTTCATGAGTTCGTCTCCGAAGTTAGGGTTTTTAATCCCCGTTCCTTCAATCGTGTGCGTCCCAATAACACTCAGGGACAGATTCCTTTACGGTCTCTATCAACTCTACCTTAAAAGCATGTGAGAGATCCTCATTTGCTTTCATTTTAAGCATGATTGTATCAGCTTGTTGGCAGGTGAGTGATGAATACAGAAGTAATTCAAACATGGGATCAACGCTCCGTTGCGCGACTTACTTGCGTCCCACCCAAGAGTGGGATGAACGTGTTGTCATGATAGCATGACATTACTATTTATGCAACCCCCTACTTCTTTCGTTTCTTTTTGCGACGATGGTAGGGAGTGTTACTAATGGGCTTGGTATTCTTTAAGTCCTTCTTGAGTTTCTTCAAGAAGGATAAGTGGTCCCTGATACCATGTATCGGGGTTTTCGGAATACCAGTCGATTGTGTCTCGTTTGTATACAGGGACCTCGCTTGTCTCTTCCAATTTCTTCTCGGCATCGTGATGTGTATCTGGATACACCTTGGGTATCCGTATCCATGTTGTAATTTTATAGCTTAAACCCGCTAAAAGTTTCCGCACTAACATCCTGCTTGATTCCCCCAACGACATAGGATTCAATCTCAGTTTCCTGAGGGGCATTTTGTTGACCCTTGCTATTTAGCCAGTGCTCTGTCCAAGGCAGAGGATTGTTTTTAGCAGGGATATCGAAGGCGGGTGCTAGTCCGATTGCTTTCATACGACGATTAGCAATCCATTCCACGTATTGAGAAAGCAGACGCTCGTTAAGACCGATCATACTACCATTCTCAAACAAATATTTTGCCCACTCTTTCTCTTGGGCAACTGCGTCAAGGAACATCTGACGCACTGTCTCTTCCTCTTCCTGAATGATCTGCTGCATCTCAGGATCGTCACCCTTCTTCCACTTGTAGAGGATCTTCTGGGTCAATGCGAGGTGCTGTGACTCGTCCCTGGCAATAAGGGAGATAATTTTTGCAGAACCTTCCATGAGTTTAAGTTCACCAAAAGCAAAGCTGCAAGCAAAAGAAACATAAAACCGAATTCCTTCAAGGATATTGACATTAGCAATCGCCAGATAGAGTTTACGCTTGACATCTCTGATAGTCCACTGTGAAGTAGGAGAGTCTTTCCAACCTTCCTTCCACATGTTACTGAGTGACCACTCAGTTGCTACCTCAATGAAGTCATTGTATGCTTTGCATACTGCTGTAGCACGGTCAAGGATCTTCTCATTATCTAATACTGCATCGAAGACTTCTGATGGGTCTGCGTATACGTTCTTGATGATATGAGTATAGGAGCGAGAGTGAATCTGCTCCATGAATTCCCATACTCCCATGCATCCTTCCAACTCTGGAAGACTACAGTAAGGTGAGAATGCCATGCCAGGACCACGCCCTTGCACAGAGTCCAGAAGGATCTGATACTTGAGGTTGCTGGTGTAGATATGTTTTTGTTGCTCATTCAGTGTCTTGTAATCGGCACGGTCCTTCTGTAGAGATACCTCTTCAGGTCTCCAGAAGTAACCGAGTTGTGTCTGTGTTAGTTTGTCGAAGTCAGGATACTTATATTCATCGTATCGTTGCATCCCCAAGGGAGCTCCGAAAAACATTGGTTGTTTTTTGGTGTCTACTTTCTTGTCGTTGAAAACAGTCAGTCCCATTTTGGCTCCCTTGGATTCTTGCATGTACCGTAGTTGTGAATATAATTTAGGAATGCATTGATCCTTGGAGCAAAGTCCAGGGAGTCACAGCAGTCAAGATAGGACTCAAATTCTTCTTGTAAGTCCTTGCTGAGTGTGATAGTAATGTCCTTAGACATTGCAGGCATCGCATTCAGACTCATCGCCTGCATCAATCTCCGCTAAGAGATTGTCTAGTTTGGAAGCAGTCTCATCAACCCATCCAATTGAATGAGCAGGCTCGTCTACATCTTTTTTGGCATCGTATGTATTTTGATAGTAAGAAGTTTTCCAACCATACTTGTAGGTCATTAGTAGGTCTTGTGCCATAACGGATACAGGCACTTCATTATTTTCAAATTTCTCTGGGTTATAAGACCAGTTGCCTGAGATGGCTTGGTCAAAGAATTTCTGCATGACTGCAACAATCTCAACGTATCCTTTGTTGGATTGCATTTCCCATAGGAGAGTATAGTTATTCTTCAGTGTATTGAATTGAAGAACAATCTGCTTAAGAGGTCCCTTCTTGGACTTTTTAATGGACAAGTAGTCTCTAGGTGGCTCAATTCCATTTGTTGCGTTTGACACAACGGAACTGCTTTCCGATGGCATTTGTGCGGACAGAGTGCTGTGCCTGAGTCCGTATTCATCGATAGATTGCCTAAGAGAATCCCAATCATAGTTGTATTCTGGTGCTACTAAGTCATCGACATCCTTCTTATATGTATCTAATGGTAGAAGTCCATCAGAGTACTTGGTGCGGTGGAATGCTTCGCATGGACCACGCTCTTGAGCGAGTCTATTAGATGCTCTCAGCAGGTAGTATTGGAATGCTTCAGTCAACTCATGGACGAGTCTCAATGCACCTTTGTCATCGTAATGCTCACCGTTCTTAGCAAGGTAGTGTGCTAGTCCGATGTATCCAATACCCAGAGAGCGACGTGCCAACGTGCTACGCTCAGCAGCAGCGACTGGATACTCCTGGTAGTCAATCAACTCCTCCAGACCCCTCACAGAGAGGTCACAGAGGTCTTCCATCTCATCTAGGGACTTCAGTTTACCCACGTTGATAGCAGAGAGAATACACAGAGCAATCTCACCACCACGATCATCAATGTGATTGATAGGATCAGTAGGTAGAGTGATCTCCTGACAGAGGTTACTCATATTCACCTTGTCCTTGAAGGAGGAGTGAGTATTACAGTGGTCGATATTCATGATGTAAATACGACCTGTCTCTGCTCGCTCCTTTAGTAGATCAAGGAAGAGTTGCTGGGCAGAGATGGTGAGTCTAGGGACCGACTGATCCCCTTCGTAACCAAGATACATAGCGTCAAACTCATCAGTCCCGTAAGCGTCATACAACCCAGGGACATCATGAGGACTGAAAAGCGCCATCTCTCCGTTTCCGATGAATCTTTCATAAAATAGTTTACTAATTTGGATAGAATAGTCAAGTTTCCTTACTCGGTTGTCTTCTGTGCCTTTGTTGTTTTTGAGGACGATGATGTCTTCGATCTCTCTGTGCCAGATGGGGAAGTGGACAGTTGCGCTTCCACCTCGGACGCCATTTTGAGTACAGCATCTGACAGTGCTCTCAAACTTCTTGAGGAAAGGGATAACACCTGTGTGTTGAACTTCTCCCCCTCTGATTTTAGCGTTGATGCCACGGATTCTGCCTGCGTTGATGCCAATCCCCGCCCTTTGAGCAACGTAGTAACCAATAGCCATGTCACTGCTAAAAATGCTATCGAGGGTGTCATCAGCATCAACAAGAACACAGCTAGCAAATTGTCGTAGAGGGGTCCTGACCCCTGCCATGATGGGGGTTGGGATGTTGATCCTGTGCTTTGAGATCGCGTTGTAGTATCGTCTGACATAATCGAGTCTTGTCTCTTGTGGATAGGTTTGGAAGAGAGTTGCTGCAATCATGATGTACATCTGCTGGGGTGTCTCATACACCTCCCCAGACGATCGATCCTGCACGAGATATTTATCAACGACCTGCCTTAGACCAGCATATGTAAACAAATAGTCACGGTCGTGGTCAATGAATGATTCAATCTGATCCCACTCATCATCACTATATGTTGTAAGGATACTTTTATCATAGACACCACGATGAACGCAGTCCCATACATGCTCCTGAATATGAGGACGCAAGTCTGGGTGTCCATTATATACTTGCTTGCGAAGACCAAACAGAAGCAGACGTGCTGCTACAAACTGATAGTTTGGTGCATCTAATGTAATCAAATCATTAGCAGAGCGCACAAGAATCTCTTGGATGTCACTGGTTTTGATGCCATCAAATAGTTGCAGGTTAGCATTCATTTCGATTGCCGACTCTGACACACCAGCAAGTCCTCTGCAAGCGTGCTCTACCATTTCATGGATTTTACTTAGGTGGATCTCTTCCACCTGTCCGTTGCGTTTGACAACTGTGTTGCTCATACCTTTTTCCAATCTGTAAGTTGTACCTTTGCTTTTAATCCTGAAAAGGTGTTGCTCTTTATTATAGCAGCAGGGTCAAGTCCTGCCAACACCATGTCATTAATATCTTTTTCTTTTACTGACTTCGGCCAGATGACTACTGCTTCGCCGCTTCCAATTGCCGCATCAATCCTAGACACGATCTGTCTGTTTCTAGGCTCGTTGTCGAAGACCCAGACCCTATGTGTATAAGGAAGAGTGCGGTGGTCAACATCGCTGCCACACATAGCAACAGATTGCTTAATGAAAGTACTATCGAAGGGTCCTTCTGTGACATACACTGTCTCCTCTGGGTTTACTTGGTCTTGTCCGAATAGTTTGAGTTGATTCTCAAACATCACGGTGATGTATCGTAGCGTAGAAGTTGCTGCCATAGATCTACCCTGAATGCCAAACCAATTACCGTCCTTGTCAATGAGAGGGATAATAATTCTAGGTCTGTCATTCTGAAGATTGTCAAATGTCTGGCGTTGCGTATTAACCCACCTCTTAAACTTGTCAACATAGAAGAATCTACCCAGTTGATCTTCTGGGATTCTTCTATCAAGAAGATACTTCTTGGCGGGGTGCGTTGTATTTAGCTCGCTGATCGGAGTGAGATCTGTCACTTTGTTAGCAAACTTTGGCTTTGCACCTTTGTATTCAGGAGCAGGTGTGTGCCTACCTTTACCAGTCATCCCCTGCTTATATTTCTCCATGACGAACTCACCATGAAGGTCAGCAGCATTGTCCTTTAGAAAATTAGACAGCGATCTACCCATGCCACAGTTGTGACACTTGAAGATGTATTCAGTCTTCTTCAGAAAAAAATACCCCCGTGCCTTATTCTTATGCTTCTGTGAATCACCACAGTAAGGGCAGCGGAAGTTATATAGTCCTGATTTGACGTGTTTGTATTTCTCTAGCCTGGTGCTGAGAAGTCGGATGTATTTGTCATCGACGTAATCCATGCAGAGCGGTCCATTGCATCCACCATAGCAGATGGATCGCCAGGTGTCAATGACCTAAGCAATGCTTGACCTGGGACACTGACGAGGAAAGAGATCACAGCAAGACCACCGAAGATGGTCCACATCTTTTTCTCCATCATCCTGAGTCTATCATCCACCAAACGAATGTCTCTCTCACAACCTTTCTTGATTGTGTCTGTCTCTTTATTCAGATCTGCATGAAGTCTATCTACTTTTTCAAATAGAATACCGTCAACTTCACTCTGTGTAGATAGTTTTTCGTTATGTACTGCAAGTAGTTGACCCATCTTTACAGAATTATCCTGTAATGAATCAACTACCTTTTCTAATCTTTCTAGAATCGCTGAGTTAATGTCGGCCATTATTCGGATCTAAGTGCTGCTTGTCGTTTCTTCCAGTAAAACTGGATTACATCATTAGGATAAAGACGTTTAACATCCAACTTCTTAAAGTTTTCTGGGCGATAGATCTTACGAAGTTCTATCTTTAGTTGTGCTTCTGACTTACTATACAATACATACTGCTCTGCCCCATCATAGGAGATAAGGAATGGTAGGTATGAGGTATCTTTCTGTGCTCCTTCAGTCGCTAACATGTCGGACTGGGAAATAGTATAGCGACGACGCTTCTTAGGTTTCTTTTTCGACCCTCCTAGGAGAGGAGTGAAACCAGCATTGGGTCCAGTTGCATCAGCAGTGTTGCTGAAACCACCATCGCCTGCGCTCATTGTGGGTGCGTCTTCATTCATCACAGATCTTCTAGTAAGTCTTTTACGTCGTTATCGATATCAACAAGGTCAAGACATCCAGCAGGAACCTGTGGATATCTATTCAGATATACAAGAAAGGTCTTTATCAGGGACCAATATTCTCTCTCTAATTTATACATCAGTAGCGGGATCGTCCCGTCACTAAACACATTAAACAGAATGATAAGATGATTGAGTATCAGATTGACACGGAGGACACCCGTTTTCAAATACCTCTTGAGTAACCTCTTAAGGTATTTGAATTTCTTCATGTCCTCCATAAAATCATCTACGGTAACCGACTGTGGGTTATCATAATGCTGAATAGCAAACATTAAATAGTTTTTTTCACTAAGTTGATCAAAATGCATTATGTAAAAAGTCAGTTATCAAGACCCGAAGGTCAGAGCGCCTACGCCATCGGTGATCACTTCTTCGGTGCCACCTGCTGAGGTAATCTTGACGCGATACTTGTAACCGTCCAGAGTGTCGCCAGCGAGACCACTGTAAGCAAGAGTTGCGGTCGTGAAGTCTGCATAGGTGATGCCAGTGTCAAGGGAAGCAGTGATGTTAGTCCACTTCTTAGTTGAGGCAGCAGTCTGACGTTGCCAGACATATGCAAGTGCTCCAGGTGTTCCTGTGGTGGATGTGGTAAGAGTAAACGTACCAGCACCAGAGGAAGAAGTAGAAGCAGCAGGTTGTGCTGTAACAGTTACAGCAGATGCTACATCAGCAACCACAGTGTCATCAGCGTCGTCACCAGCAGCACCAGCAGTAGCATGGACGAATGCTAAGCACTCTGCCTTATGCTTGGTGTCACCATTAGCAGTGGTGTATGTGCGATACTGCCACCAACCAGGACCTGTGATACCGCGAGACTTATTCTCAGCGAGTGACATTTCCGTGGTGTCAACAAATACGAGATCATATGAGTTGCTGTCGCCACCCTTGATCACATACTCAGCAACCGCTTTAGGTGCAGTCCTACGGACAGCGCCAGCGAGAGCAGCAGCAGTGCTACCTGCATATACTTTGTGCAATTCGATTGCAGTAGTGCTAGTAACTTCTTTAACGATGTAAGCAACGTTAGAGAGCTCTAAGATGTCGCCTACGACGACGGTATCCGCAGCGTTTTTCGTAACAGTGGCGTCACCATTGGTGACCGCTACATTGTTTGCGAAGGTTGCGGCATCAATTTTTCCAAATACAGCCATTGTTTCTCCGTGTATGAAGATTATATTCCTATAAGTTATTTATAGCTATTCTTCTTTCTGGAAAAGAAGTGACTCTACTACATCAACTGCCTTGTCGTCTAACTTGTTATCAGTTGTAGCGACTAGGGAGCGCAGCACGTCCACAAGAAAGTGGCGCACTTCGTCTTTACCAAGTAGTGCAGTGATTGTTTTCTTTGCTAAAGGTAGGAGCAGTGCTAACATAGATCAATACGGGTTACTGATCTATATATGTGATTACTTCCCGCCTGCCTTCTTTCTATCGAAATCGGCTGTAGCTTGTAGCATCTTTTCCTTCATGCGATCCTTAGCAGCTTTCTTTGCAGCGTCGTCTGCTACGTTGTCTACCTTGGGGGCAGGGGTGTCGCACTCTTCTTTCTTGACATCCTGACCAGGCTCATACCACTTGCCATCGCCGTCAGAATCCTGCCAACGCTTACCTGCCTTGGCGGCTTTGATGTGTTTGTCTTTTTTCTTGGCAGCTTCCTTGAGTGCTTCTACGCTACTCAGGATTCTACTTCTCAGATGTTCAGACATAAGGTCCTCTTTCTTTGGATTGATGGTGACGTTACCTTTCTTGGTAGTCTTTAGAGATGATTCTTTGTGACCGATTGGTTTCATTCAATCTCACCCATCTTTTGTAATTCAGCCTCAGTAAATAATCCTGAGTCCGATAGTTTATTTATAAAGTCCTCATTCTTTGCTTTGAGGTTTGCTTTACGCATTACTAATTCGGCACGACCACCTTTGTCCATCCTACCTTGTGCCTTTGGTTTCTTAGAACCACCAGCAGGTTGTGGACCAGCGCCACCGTCGTCAACTCTTCTGCCGTGAGAGTATTTTGCACCACTCCCTTTAGAATCGCCAGAGACCATCTTGCCACCTTGTGAGCGACCGTCTTGATACTCTTTCTCGGACTGTCCGTGCTTACCTTTGTAGAGTTCGTCTAACTCTTCTTCTTTGACACAGTTGGGGACATCTTTGCCACCCTTCTTCTTAGTGCCACTTGCTTTGTATCCGTCCCAGCACTTGCTAGCACCCACATTCTTGCGTGCTTGCTTGAGACCTTCAAGCATTTCTTGATGGAGGTCATCGATATCAATGCCGACCACTTCTTCTTTGGCGGTCACGCCGAGGTCAGCAGCATCTCTCGCTGACTTCTCTCCTTTCTTACCGACAACAATGTAACGACCGTCTGCCTTCTTACCAGTGATGAGCATAGAGTCACCACTACCAGATCTGACAACACGACCTACATTTCGATCATCTTTATACTCTGCCTTCTTCTTTGAGACGGAGTTACGATCAATTTTGAATCCTGCATAGCCTTCTACTGTAGGCTCGTAAGCATCGAATGCTTCCATCACTTTCATGACACCTGTGTGGAGTCTCTGTGATTTTGGAAGAGTATCTTCTTCGATTGCTTTGAGGATGTATGTCTGCTCAGTGGGATTGTAATCCATGAGTGCGGCAGACACCAGCATTTCTAACGTCATGTTTCTAAACCGAAATGAATTTCGCTAATACTATTTAGTTTCAGCAGATTTTCTGAAATCTGTGAATTTAACTGTCTTTTGACCAGGGGTCATGTTCTGAAGTGCTTCACGGTAGCGATCAGTCCCTGCTTTCCAGGTGTTACCACTGCCATCATCGGCACTATAGTTGCTTTGATCCTTAGTAGTATCAGCAGCAACCTCTTGCTTGTGACTAAGATCTGATGGTCCTAGTTGTGCAACTTCACTGATGTGCTGCAACCAGCAACGGTGCTCGCCACCCCAACTATCACGAATGATAACGTAGTTAGTGCCACGATGTGCAACCCTACCACGGATACCACTGTCGTCATGCTCTACGATTGCACCCACCTTAAAGATTTGGTTGAGCATATAGTAGTCACGGAAGGCATCGAAGTCAAGTTTAGGAGCGTATGACCACACAGATTCGTGGACAGACTCACCCTTCTTACCCTTCTTCGCTTTAGGTGGAGGTGTCATCCCAGTGAGGACATCACCCATCAGTTTCTTAGAGTCCTTGTATCCACCAGTCCCAGCGTGGAATGATTCATGGTCACCCCCTTGGGCGTGTTTACGCATTGCTGATGCAGACAGATTCTCGATAGGATCATCAGAGTCAGTAGCACGAGCCCCTGCAGACTTAATGTTAATAGACTTGAAGTCATAGTGCTTACCATTATATTTGTTAGCAAGAGTTTCAAACTCTTTCACACGGTCGTCTCCGACAACCATAGTTACATGCTCATGCCCTTCATCATGAAGGTCACGAAGGATATCAAAAATATTTCTGTGCGCTTCATTGTTCTGGATAGCATCCTTGTGCCCCTTAAACATCTTACGCATGTGATCCACCTTCTGATGTGCAGTCAGTGGATTCTTCTTATGATCTTGCGATCTAGATGGGTAGATACGATAGTTACCTGAGTCACCACCATGGTCCTTGACTGCATCAAGGAGTTTACCATGACCAGCATGAGGTGGATTGAATCTACCAAAGGTGATAGCAACATGCTTATCATCTATCTTTGCTTGAGCAGCAGGAGACTTACCCTTACTAGATGTGGAAGGTTTCTTAGCAGCAGGTTTTGCTGCAGCCGCTGCTTCTCTTATGAATGTAATAAATCGCATTGGTTTACTAAAAAACTCAGCCATATACTTTATTTATCAACCCCAGTTCTTCTCGACGGTGAAATTCGCTCTGGAAAACTCCAAGCGGTCCACCAATTTGAGTGCATTGCCCGACTTGATAGCAACGAATCCTTCTGGTGCAGTAACTTTGTAACCTTTATCAGTCTTGATATAGGTGCCAATGCCTTGGACTTTCTCTAGTTGTCTGATGACCAGAGTCTTAGCAGCAGTGAGATTCATGTAGGAAGCGACAGTCATGTAGATAGCAGTGCTATTCATTTTGATAAACTTCAGACCATTCTCTTTCATTGTAAGATACTTCTTCTTGGTTGTCTCCTGCTTCTTGAGGGAGATCTCCTTATCAAGTGCAGCAGTATAGAAGTCTTCAAATCCCTTGGATACTTGTGCAGCACTGGGGAATGTCTTACCTTGTCGGATATATGTGTTGAAATAAATCTTAAACATAGGAGCAAGCATAAACTTACCTTCACCACTCGTCTGCAGAATATCTAAGAACTTAGATGCCTGCTTGAGAGATCCTTCTGCCTTCTTGACAGCAGCATTGTAACGAATACGCTCAGCATTAGTGAAGTAAGACTTACCTTTATCGTCTGAGAAGTTGGAAGAGAATACAGCGACACTCTTCACACCCTGCATACCATTAACATTAACACCAAAGGATGCCTTCATGTCACGGAGGGTAGGACCACCACTATATGAGGTGTGGAATACAATGCCCACCTTCGCTGCTTGCAATTTCTTTGCCATATCTGTATCGGCAGGTACTGCATAGGTGATGGTGTTGGGTTGGAAGACCAAGGACTTCTCACCATTAATATTTTTAACAATCGTATCGTTAGTGAAGAGGAGATCACCCTGTAGCACACCTTTGATACCTAACTTAGGTAACTCGTTAAGACAATCTTTAAGTTTCTCTGCTAAGGCACCGCTATACCATGTGTCAACATCCTCATGAGTCACACAGATCTTAGGCATCTTAGCAAAGACACCCTTGGTGCCCACGAAGAAGTTACCAGTGCCAGGATGAATGCCACAGATGACAGCGGGAGCACCGTCCCACTTAGTAGTGACCCTCATGTTGGACTGAGGTTTGCCAAGCATGTCGCCTAGCGAGCGCAAGAATGCGATAGCGTTGTGACCTCCCTTGGATCCTCCATTGAGGATGTCGTCCTCTAGGTGCTCTAAGTGTGTGTTTGCCATACCTGTATTATACCTCGTATCGGATCACAATGGCGTTCTGACGGACACCTGTAACTTTGTCCGTGCCCCTGCCCTTGAGGGATACCCTGACTCCTGCCACCTTCATCACGTCACGGACTGCCTTCTCATCTATGGGTTTGATCCCGTCCTCTGTCAGGATATGAGATGCTGCCCTGTCATCACCGTTAAACAGGAGGGCACCAGTCATACACTCGTGCGTCAAGTTATATTTGAATCTATCATATGCTTCTGCACCATTAGGTTTCTGCTTTGATCCTAAGATCTCTTGCAGTTGCTCATTCAACCCACCCGACTTCTTGATATCAGAGAGGATTGCTTTGGCCTGTGGTTGTGCGATGGTGCCTTTTGCATTCTCACACTTGTTACCGATCTGCTCCAGGACTAATTGTAGATAACCTAGGGTCTCAGCATCAGTGCTACCACCCATTTCCTTTGCAGTCTTTTTCAAAACATTTTGTAAAACAAGAAGACTCTTATCAACCCCCGCTGATGAGAGTTGAAAAGAGTCTCCCCATTTCATTGAGCACTTATATACTGTGCTACCAGACTTAAACTTAATATCAGTCTTAGGTTCTTCTCCACCACCAGACATCTTCTCGAATGAAGAATAGTATTCTTGTCTTGCACCGAGACCAGATGGAGCATAGTTTTGCACAACTCGATCTGCTGCTTGCTTGATGTCATTAGGAATGGCTTCATAGCGTCCAGCAGCATCATCAAAATCTTTTTTATTTTGTGATGACTTACTGGTGACTCTGCTCATAGCAGAATACATTACAGCGTGCTCAAATTGTAAACCCTTGTTTGCCATCTGACCTAGGACTCGATCTAACTATTTAGATGATGAGGTTTGTGCTCCCTGTCCATAGGTTGAGACTTGGTGTCGTCGTTGCGTGATAGGTTCTTGATAACAATGAATGCATCCTTATTATACTTGCGGTCACCCTTTTGGGCTGCCCACTTTTTATTGTATCCTTCAGGTTGCTCGATACCAGATACCTGTGTGCCACCAATCTCGATGTGAATGTTATCATGCCTTACATCCCAACCAAGGGATGCAATCTGATTCCAAAGATCATCTTGACTAAACTGCATTAGATATCTCCTGGAGCACGATTCTCACTGTAGTTGACATCAAACATACCCTCAGGGTAACGTGCTGCCAGTTTCAGTGTGTTGATGTAGATGATTTCATCGAGTCGCATGTCCAGTGCAATAGCAGCATTGGCAACATACCACATGATATCACCCAACTCTTTCTGCAGGTGCTCTTTGTTAGCAGTGTCCCAAGGTTTGCCTTGGAATTTGATCTTCTTAACGATCTCTGCAAACTCTCCACCCTCTGCACAGATACCTGCTGCAGCAGTGTCAAGACGCTCGATGTTACAACCTGCTTTGTGCAACTCAGTCAGACGCTCCATGTAAGACAGGTAGTCCTTACTAGCAGGAGAAGTAACACGATCTACAAAACTGCAATAGCGATCAAGATCCACTTCAAACTTCTCACTCCCACCCTTTCCTGCAGCGGCAGCAGCTTTCTTCTCTGCTGCTTTCTTCTTGGTCTTGGGTGCCACAACATCAGGGTTGTTGAGCATCTCCTCAGGAGTCTTGGGAGTAGAGTCTGCGACCTCTTGAGCACGAACACGCTCCTCTTCAACCTTCTCTTGAGCATCACCAGAGATTTTCTCTGTCTGTTGCTCTAATTCATAATTAGGCTCACCTTGTTGGGTAAACTTGTTGGGGTCAGTCATACTTTGAATCCGTCAAAACTTTTTTTAGTATCGGTGAATGCATCCTCACTGATGTCACCAGCATCAATGATGTTGTCCTGGGCGGACTGGTCACAATCATACAGCCTCATCTTCGCCCTGTCAATCCCTACAACAAATCGTTTGAATAGGGTGGGGTCGTTGTATCTATTTTTGAGTTGCTTGACCATGATCTGACCCATCTGCTCCATCTCCTCTGTGGATATAAGCGCGACCATAAGATCAGCAGTAGCAGGCAGTCCAAAAGACTCGCTAGTATCGGTAATATCCACATCAGAATTTCCATATCCACTTCGGGTAGTTTGAGTAGCAGAGACAATAGGGACATTCAACTTGCCAGCGAGTCCTCTCAATTCCTCTGCGATGGACTTAACATATGTATAGGAATTGACTGCAGTCCCTTTGTATCGTGAGGACGCACAGATATTAAGGTAGTCAACAAATACAATGTCAGGATGGAAACCTTTCTTGAGTGACAACTCATTCAAGAGTGCTTCAAAGTGTCCCACATGTGCAGACGCTGTGGGATACTCTTTAATAACTAAGCGACCTTGTGTCTTCTTCTTAAGAGAGTCCACCTTCTTGATGTATCTCTCTTTAGTAAACATCGGATCACTCAGTTGTTGGATCGGGATGTCCAGAAGGTTGGCGTCAATTCGCTCAGCAATCTTCTCCTCTGCCATTTCAAGTGTAATGTAGAGTACGTTCCTCCCCTGCAGGAGACTGGCACTAGCGCAGTGGCACATGAATAGAGACTTCCCGACACCTGTGCCAGCAAGTGCGATGTTGAGAGTCTTATTAGGCAGACCACCTTTTGTGATTTTGTTAAAATAGTCGATGTCAAAGGGAATCTTCTCCTCTTTCCTGTGGTAAAAGTCGTAACGGTCTGATGCATCAGAGATGTAATCGTGACCTACATGATCATCAAAACAGACGCCCAATGCCTCAGACATAATGCTGGGGATAGCGTCCTTTGTCCTTGTCTTATCTTGTCCATCTGCAATCTTAACTGACTCCATGAGAGCAAGATAGACTGCACGTTCTTTACACCACTTCTCAGTGGTCTCCATCAACCATTCATCGTTGTATGTGTCACGGTCTAGGTTATCAAGGAAGGTTTCAATCTCCTTGTAAGTGTCCTCCGTGATGTCACGTCGCTGCTCAATCTCAATCTTCAGAGCGTTAGGCTCTGGATTGATATCGTACTCACCGATGTATTCCTGAATCGTCTGAAACAACAGACGGTTAGTAAACATATCGAAGTATTCATCCTTAAGGAAAGGCAAAACCTTTCGACAGTAATCTTCCTCAAGGATAAGTTTACTGAGTGCAATCTCTTCGATCTTTAGGCTCATTGATAATGTAGATAGGTGGTCAATTCATACTTGTCATTACTGATAGGAGCGTTGTCCGAGTAAGGAAACGTCCACCCAGGTGGATATAATACCACATCACCTTGCTGTGGTTTAATCTTGAGACCCACTTGCGGGAATTCCATTTCGCCTCCCTCCTCAACATCGTTAAGGAAGAATTTGTATGCTAGGAATCTCTTAGCAGAGTCGGCATCACCAACATCGATATGTAGACCGAAGTTATCCCCAGTCTCGACATTGTATTTATTCAATTTGATCTGCTCAAGATTATTCTTGGTTGCCCAGAATTTCTCGCAGTCCATCTGCTTCATGTATTCATGTGCAGACCACTGAATGATGGGTACAATCTGTTGTTGGATTGCATTCCACTCATGATCACCCTCGTCTGCCAGGAAAGAAATGTTGATGATGTTATATTGTGGGACACCATCATCCCACCGCATCATCTTGTCAGTATTGTCTGCCTTAAGGAGAGCATTACGACATACATTTGGATCAAGTGCTTTGGGATAGATCTTAATCCATTCCTTATGATCCATAAGAGAACTCCTGCTCTGCTGCTTTGTCAAGTTTAACCATCACTTCGGGGGTGAAGTATTTTTCGGGATCAGAGAGAATAGACTTAGGATAAACAGAAGTCTCACCAAACTTGATACGATTACCGACCCGTTGGAAGACTCCATACTTCTCACCCAATTCCAGTAGTCCGAAATAGCGGTCAAGTCCACGCTCGTCATAGTAAAGACGTGTTTCAACGACAGTGTTCTCCTTACTCAGACGCGACTTAGCAGTCTTTGCCTTGATAATGTTTCCAATAACTTCTTTGCCATCCTTCTCTTTTTTCTTTGAGAGATAGATGATTGTAGATGCAGCATACTTGAGTCCACTGCCTCCACCCATTTCCTTTGTAGGGACATAAGATCCAATAACATCATAAGTGTGGTTAGTAACGATCATAGGCACGTTTGCTTTACCCAGTTTAAGAGTGAGCACACGGAAGATAGACTTAACTACCTGTGCCCGTGACATATCGCGGGTTTCTTTACCCGCTTCGGTGTCCTCAATCTCCTTAGAGGTTGAGAGCATTCCTAATGAGTCTAACACAAACATCATAGGTTGGCGAGACTCCTCAGGCAGACTTAAGTATTTGTCAATAATCTTGATTGCCTGCTGCCTAAACTCCTGCACTGTAGTGACAGGGACAATGACCATACGATTTGAGTCAATCTTGCGAGACTCGATCATGTTCTTACTGATGGCAGACTCAGATTCAAAATAGATTACACCTGCATCAGGATCCATGTCAAGAAAATGCTTGACAATCCCAAGGCAATAGAAAGTCTTACCAGTTGAAGACTCGCCTGCCAGAGCTGTAATCTTATTGGACGGGATGCCACCATAGATCGATCCAGATACCAGTGCATTAAAAATATAACTGCCAGTATCGATATAAGAGGTGGTATCACCTGCTGCAACTCCGTCTGAAACCAGACCAGCGTATTCATTATCGATCTCCTTTACGATATCAGAAAGAAAATTCACGACCAAAGTGCCTCCAGGGTGTTTATTTTTTCGGGTTTCCAACCAATGGTGTCTAAGATCACAGTCAAAGGGTCAAGAAACGACTTCTTAAACTGTAGGTCATAGTCTATGCTTTTGTCAAGTCCAAACTCGGTTGGGAGAGTCTGGAAGAATGAGATCACGTTCTCGTTGATCTGGTTTGGTGTCCTCAGCATCACATACTTAATCTTCTCACCCTCTTGGATGATGGGATACTTGTGTGCCAGTTTCCTCTTCTTGATATAGAAGTTATACAGCAGTGCTCCTCGCACATGCATGGGGCATCCCTTGCCATAGATGGTAGCAGGTGACGAATTCTTTGCCACGTTGTTACATCCACGGGGGAATGCAATCTCCTCCACAGGCATCGCCTCAAACCTCTCACGGAAGTCAGCGATAAACTTCTGCAACTCATCCTCTGTGCCATTCATAATGACCTTCAGAGCATCCTTAATGGCAGTGCGACAGGGTGCAGGGGTAGAAGACTTGACTGCTTCAATACCGTTGATCTTAAGTTTGGGAGTCTTGTAACGGACACCCTCACTATCAAATACATTGAGGATATATCTCTTCTTTGCTGTCCAGATGCCACGGTTAGCGATATTCTCTCGCTTCATAAACATCTTCTGGTCGTAGGCGTTTACATAGGTCGCCAACGCTTCATAAGAATTTCCAATATACTTCTCAAATTCCACTTCACACACCTTGTTAAGGAACCTAACAACACTTTCATCGCTCTTCTCTCTGCCTTGGAATACCTTGTCAACAAAAGGACCCAGATTGAGATAGATGGAATCAGTATCAGCAGCAATAACGTAGTCAACATCAGTAGTCCTCAAGATTTTATTAAGGTAAGTATTCATTTTGTTTTGAATCCATCGGATACTTACCTGTCCCGATAGAGTAATCGCTTCAGCATTTGCCAGAGAGTAGTATCGGAAGTATTGATTTCCGATGGCACCATAGGCGCTGTTGAGTTGGATCTTTCTTGCCATTTGGATGTTGTTGAATTTTGACACATCCTTTTGTAATGCCAAGGTTTCTGCAGGTGTGGTGGCATCTTCGAGATTTTGCTTAGCGGCAAGCATTCTCTTCTTGTAAATGGTCCTTTCATCATAGATTCTTTGCATCATTTGTGGAAGGAATCCAAGTGTATCCTTACGGTATTGAGCACCGTTAGCACACACACAACCATCCCCATCGAATACTATTTCCTGATTAAGTATTTTATCAACTGTAACCGTTGGGTGTCGCTCATCCATGAGCGTCTCGGGGGAGATGTTGTACTGCATAATGAGATGAGGATACAGAGAGTTAAGATCGAAAGACACCACCCAATCATAACTTCCTGGAATCGGTTCTTTGACATATGCTCCTGCATACTTATCATCCTTCTTAGTAGTTAGGCGAGGTGGCACCACAATGTTACGACCTTTAAGATCATTATAGATCAGGGTGTCCCACATACGGACTTGAGAATATACATCCTCAAGGTTTACCTTAGCGTCATACGCCATGGTAACTGCCAACTCGATTAACTTCATCTTATCTTCCAGCATGTCAACCAGATTCACGTCATGGATGTTGTATTCCACGAAGCGTTGCCAGTCAGACGTGTAGAAATCCTTGAAGTTTTCAAACTCAGAGTGGTCCAACTTCTTATCACCCAATTCAACCATAGCAATATGGTCTAGGCGATAGGATTCCTGGTTAGTGTAAGTGAATTTCTTATAGAGATCGAGATAATCGAGGATCGCTACACCAGTTATTTCATACGCTATATTGGTGCGTCCCATCATCTTGATCTCTCTGTCAATGACCCTATTCCAGGGGGACAGAGACTTCTTCCACTTCTCACCTAGCACCCGCTCGATACGACGACAGATGTAAGGGATGTCATACAGGTTGTTATTCCATCCAGTAATGATATCAGGGGTATTCTGATTCCACCATGAGTGAAAGTCCTGTAGCATCTCTTGCTCTGTCCAGAAGACACGGTATTCAACATCCTTTGGAGCAACAAACTCTCTGGTCCCCCAGGTGATTGTCTCCTTGGTATTGAAGTTCTTCATCGTAATACAAAGCATCTCCTCAGCAGATGCTTGCACGTCTGGGAATCCATTTTCGCAGGCAACCTCAATGTCAATAGTCCAGATCTTCATCTTAGACATGTCATAATCAATCTCACCCTGCCACTTCTGAGCAATATGTTGATAAACATACCGCTCATATCCATGGACTTCCAGACCCGATGCGCCCTCATACGTTTTGATAAACTCTCGTGCTTCACGAGCGCCATCAAACTGCTTAGGGAAAGCATAACGACCATCCAGTGTCCGATACTTACTCGTCTTCTGTTGTGCGTTAGGCACTAGAAACAAAGTAGGGCGAGACTTCTCTCGATACTGCACGGGGTCTCCGTGCTCGTAACCTCTGATGAGAATGTCATCGCCCAGTAGACAGACACTTGTGTAAAAATCACTCATTCCTTAACTGCTTTCTGGTATGCTGCCAGCACTGCGGGTGCAGGATCCAGTATAGACATAATATCTGTAGATGTCAAGAAGAGAAATGATTGGTCAGTGTGCAGGGGATACCTATGAAGGCTGGTGTCTACATCAATCACATGAGAGTCTTCCAATAGGAGACTGGGTTCTTCATCCATCTCAGTCAGTTTACCAATGAGGTAAGTGTCAGGATTGTTCTTAAGAATTAAAACTTTAATCATAGGTCTCTTGCAGATGCATCTTCTTCGTCGAAGTAAACACTCATACCAGCAGGTTTATGAGATTTAAGTATAGCCTTGTAACTTTCAGTCACGTTTTCGTGAGGGTCACCAAGACTGACAACTGACATTACAGATACAATGTTGTTACCAACAGTCAGTGGTGACCATGGAAACAGTTTGATCTGCACGTCAGAGAGGTCCATCTCGTCAGGGACAGTCTCTCCCCCTTGGAAATCAAACATCTTGTCTGCTGGTTGCTCAATCACCACTGAGTATGGTTGACTAAACTGATACGCGAGAGGCAGAGTGCTGTCGTCGGACGCCCTGACTTCTTTAATGTCAGCGATTACGTCCTCGCCGCTTTGCATTCTTGCGATTTTTACGCTCATAATCTTTTTCCATTAGTTGTTCGTAAGTGCCTTGCACCATGTCTTGAAAGGCACGGCGAGCAGAGATGTTTTTCTCTTCCGCAAGGACGTGGACATACTGCATAAACGTATCCATCTGATCAGGTGGCACGTCTAGAGTAAGTGTTTCGCTTTTCTCTGCGTATGCAGTACACAGGTTAACATACATGTTCATTAAAATCAACTCCAAACAAAAAGAGACCCCCATCAGGGTGGTCTCTTCAGTTGCATATTATATATGTCAATAAAGATACTCTTCTTGCTCTGCTAGGATCACCAGATCTGATGTGGGATACGATACACAAGTGAGTAGGAATCCTGCTGCGATCTGATCGTCATCTAAGAATGATTGATCTTCCTGATTCACTGTGCCTGATTCAATCTTGCCTGCACAAGTGCTACAGGCACCTGCACGGCAGGAGTATGGCATATCTGCTCCTGCTTCTTCTGCTGCGTCAAGAATATATGTGTCACCGTCACATTCAAAAGTTGTTTCGGTCCCGTCTGTCTGCTTAATAGTTACGTTCATGTTTCGTAAGTCACTAACCCCAGTATATATCAATAATCGGTGCTGTAACTTTTGCAAGTCGCTTTGTTTTGATCTGAAGACCTACACCATTGCCTGACATATGCATCTGCATCCTTCTCCATGGAGAAGTGAGCATGGTTATGGAGCACTCCAATCATAATCAGAGTGCCCACCATCATAAGGTTAGCGTGCGTCGCTGGGTGTGTCACTGCTACCTTGATCCAGTGCAGTATTTTCGATGTCATAAACTTTTCGTTTCTGATGATCAGGAATAATCCTCTGCAATTCTACCACGAGCAACCCGTTTGTAAACCTGACTGTACCGACTTCGACATCATCACTCAGGTTGAATCCCCTAGTGAAGGTGCGTGAAGACAATCCACGATGCACATACTCATCATCTTCAATATCATTCTTAGATGCAACAGATTTTACTAAGAGTATATTTGACTCAGTAGTTACCTCAACATCTTTCGGATCCCATCCAGCAAGTGCTACTTCAATGCGCCATTTAATATTTGATTCTTTGATGATATTGTATGGGGGATATTGTCCACCAGGATGATTCGATCCATATGAATGTAATCGATAGAAGATATCATCTAGTCCGATGCTGTATCTGTTCGCAGCATCAAAAATTTTATCGACATCTTTCGATGACCATCTAGTAAGGTCCATGTAACTTCTCCTTATAAAGCGAGATTGTATTGTGTGGTCCCCGAAGGCAACCGATATATTTAGTAAACATACCTAGTAGTGTTTACCGTAAACATACTCATCTTGCTAAATACCTCTAGCACTTTATAACCGATGGAAATGAGAAAATCTCTGCTCCCTATCGTTATGTTATTGATGACAGCGGGTGCCGCCCAAGCAGGTGGACTCGTTACTAAACATGCTTCTAGTGTGCAGTTGAATGTTGACGCAGCAAGGTCTACCGTCTCCAGAGTTGGAAACTCTTACGCGATCTCAGGTAGTGGTATAAACACTACTGATGGCACGACTGCTGGCACTATCTCAGCAGGCACGATCACCTCAGGTGTCATGGCACCTGGCACTATCGCAGCAACACAGCATACAAACGGCAATGCATTTAGCTATAGCCAGTCCTTTACTCAAGGTGATGCTATTTCAACTAGCGCACCAACTGTAGGTGATGTAAGCAACTACTCCTCTCAGACCTCATACACTGCTGGAGTTGCATCAACCCTTGCAGGTACAGTCTTGAGTAGCGGTGCTCTTACCGTGACAGCTGGTGGAGCTGGCACATCTGCCACGGGACAATTCGTCTCTGAGATCACTGTCATTGACTAGGAGCGTTAGGGATGACCCATTTTGGAAAGACGATCTTATGGTCTGTGATGTCTGTGGTGGGTGTAAGTGTCACACTTGCTCCTGCCCTGGCGGTCCCCGTGGTCCCAAACTTCACCCAGGGGTCAATGACGAGCCACACGGAAACGACCAGTAAGGTAACAGAAACCATAAACAGCATGGACTATAACACAGGGTATCAATACTCTGTGACTGGCTCAGGAGTTACCGCTTCAGGTAACCTAAATCCTGGTACAGGTACAAACAATGTAACTATTGATGGAGTGACTTCTTCATGGACAACGCCGACCAACAAACCAGCGTTTACACAAACGACACCAGGCGCAGCGTTTCAATTCACGGAAACTCTGAGCGGACCAGGGTTGACTCAACAGACAATTATCCAAAGGGTAACAGAGGTGACAAGCGTCACCGATACTACAAGTATCTTTACCCAGTAATAGCACTGTTTATAGCAGCACCAGTCAACGCTGAGACAGTTGGTGGTGTCAGTGCAACAGCATCTCCAATCGCGAATAGCTCTGGCTCAGTGACGAACCAAGCTATTCAGGTTTTGCAGGGACCATACATTACTAATACATATGGGAATGGTATTAGTTGTCAAGGACCCACTATGAATTTCACCCCGTATGTGACAGGCACAGCGTCTGCATCTAAACCATACGAGCCTTACTATCAAGATCCTGTATATGATATGCGTGATCTAGATGAAGACGGATCTTTAGATAATCCTGGCTCGATTTTATACCATGTCCCCACTAGGACAGGACAGAAAGACAACTACAGTATTGGCGTAGGTTTCTCTGCTACATGGTCAACACCATTAGATAAGAAACTACAAGCACAATGCAAAGAAGCAGCTGCTGCTAACATCAACATGATGAATCAACTAACTGCTAACAAGCGTCTCGACTTTGAGATTGCGAGACTAAAAAATTGTGGAAATTTAATGAAGGAAGGTATTCGCTTTGCACCTGGCACACAGTATGCTTCCATCTGTGCAGATGTCCAAGTGACTAATGTAAATGTATTAAAGGATCACAGGCACTCTATTCCTTCCCCTTCAGTTTCCGAATCGCGTGTGAGCGAATCCGCTGCTGATCTTGGCGCTCCTTTGACGACTCAATCGGAGGAGTCTTCCCCCGTATCGCAGCAATCTTCTTCATTACCTTCTTCACAGTCGGCTTCACCACTTTCAGAATTAGATCGGCAAGCGGTTTTGAAAGCAGTGCAGCAGTCGTTGCAACGACAGCAATCGATGCAGTCGCAGTAACAGCACCAGCACTAGGAAGATTACCTATAACCTGATCAGGAATGGATAGTTTATCTGTTACCTGTATACACTCCTTACCAACCAGTCGATACTCAGTGACCTTCTTGTCACCCTTGATGTGTCCGACTGGTTCTTTTAATGCTTGTGTCTCTGTGGGACAGTCTACCTTTGCAGTCGCTGCACCAGTGCCTGCAGGGATCTCTGGTGTGTCAACCTCTGGTTGCTCAGGAGATTTTACTGGTGGGACTGGAGAGTTATACTCAAAGTCCATCTTGTTAGTGTCGTAGTCAAGAGGACTGAAGTTTGGCATACCAGCATCGCAGTATGTTATCAGTCCATTCTCATCATCTACACCTACAGTATTAGAATTATTTTTTGATTCGTGTGCCTCTACACATCCAGGCATGTCTACAATAGGCACACCTATCTGCTCTGTGATAGGGACATTGGGTGGGATTACTCTTGGAGGATTTACAATCCAATCACGGACTTCAGAAATTCTAACATTCCCAATGTCAATGTTTCTAATATTGATATCAATATCAGGAATATCAGGCATAGGTCACCACCAATACAACACGACGATCTTTCTCAGGTAGAGCATGACAATGTGGTCCTTCAAATAGGCACGCAGTGTCTTCATTTGCAGGGAATGATTCATCGCCAGCGATGGTATCACCACCAGCGTCCGTCAAATATATGATAACGTTTTTATGTGGGAAGGTATGGTCTTCATGCACAGCACCAATCTTAGGGTTGGATGGCAACGGCTCAATAGCATTTGCATTCATCCTTAAGAGGTAGTTGAATCCTATGTCCTCGTTATGTTGACAGATCTGACTAAAGACAACCTGGAATAACTGTAGATATTCACATTGTTGCACTGGGTATCCAGCAATCTCAGGTCTCTCTAGAAAGATATGACTATAGAAGTAAAAATTATCTAACTGATTTTGAGTCCGCATCCAGGGGAAAAACTCCCCTGTTACCAGACTCTTTAACTCATGATACTCATGGGTTTGAGGGACAATCAACTCTTTCATAATTAAAATTAGCAATCATTAAATACTGACCCCACTTGTGATCCAACCGATGAGCCTGCCTTCTGACCCAGAAGCAATGCCCAACCACCTGCTAGCCATCCAACGTATGGGATACCCATTACAGCAGGGACAGCAACACCAGCAGCGATAGCACTACCTGCCATTGCACCTTGTGAGCGTGCTCCAGCGTCCGCGATTAAACACTGTACGTCTTTCGCAGACTTTCCCTCGCTATCAACACCCCCAATATTTCTAGTCCCATCCATAGTGTATTGATCACTACGAAACTCGGTGCGATCTTCATATGTCTTACCACCAAAGAAACCACTTTTACTTTTAGTGAGGTCTAAGGATTTCTGAGACTCAAGGATAGCAGGATCGTTTGCTTTGTATTCGATACTGTAACCATCCTTACCTGCTTCTATTTTGTAAGAAGAGTAAGGTGTGCCTCGTGGGATATTAATGGTAGGGACCTGAGGATGCTTCGGCCTGTTGACTACATACCCAAGTAATCCAATATGTGCCACAGCAAATAAACCACCAACTGTAGCAGCTACAATCTTTAGTTTATTATTCATGGCAATCTCATTCCAGGAACTCCTCCACCTTTACCTTCACCAAAAGGCAGAGCAGCACCTCCTGTTGCCTTAGGTAACTCAGGCATTGCGCCATCCACAATACTAGGCAATGCACCAGCGATTGCTTCTGTCGCTGCTGCAGCAACCTTACCCATAAGTTGTGCGGTAATTGCATCCTTCTGCACATACAGATAGGTGCCACCTCCGACGATACCTGCAGTACCTACAAATGATAGGACTGCCATTACATTAATTAGTTTTTGCATAACATTTACAGTTTGTAGGATTCATCTGTAGAAATTTTGATTGGTCCCTGCTCAAGACGAATAGTCTGTGAAGGTGCAGTCTGTGCTGCTTTCTCAATCAATCTTTCCATCTGGTCTTTGGTAATTCCACCACCATTACCACCACCTTCTCCAGCTTTCTTTGCTGCCTGAACACCAAAAGTAGCCAAAACGCCTGTGAAGACGCTGGCTATGAAAGTTGGATCCAGTTTCTGCTCTGGAATACCCAGTGCAGGGGGTAATTTAATATACGCTAGAGTGAGTATACCACCACTCCAAACGAGAATACCAAGTCTAACAAAAGTAGACAGAATAGCTAGCTGCTCTTCTTTGTCATCAGCTGCTTCTTTGATTTTACCTAGGAGACCTTTCTTTTTAGGTTCTTCCTTCGGTGTGGTTTCTTGTGACATTAGGATTCAACTGGTTGTTTTTTCTTCCCAATATTATATTTGGACTCTAGAGACCATTCACCTTTATCCTTAAAGGACAAAACTTTGATTTGGTTAAGGGGAGCAAGCTCTCCTACCTCTTCATCACGAGCAATGTCAATCAGACCCCAGTCTGATAACAGTTTCGCAATGCGACTTCTACGTTCGATATCATTCGTAGTGATGTTTGTTGGCTTACCATCCAACGCAAACAACTCCTTGAAGTGTACGACGTAATACTTACCACGTTTGTGGAGAATGTGACAAGACTGATACAGTTTGCGCTCTTTCCTAGACGCAACACCAATACGGGTGAGGGTTTCTCTTACCTTGAGAAAATCGTCGGGTTCTTTAAGCGTCACTTCTAACATCATGTCTTGAGACCATTGGATCTCATCGCTCATTTCTTACCTCCAGTATTCAATTTAGATGCAATAATTTTTAGCTGGTCCTGGGTTAGAATCTTTAGTGCCGCTTGTGCTTTCTCAGTGTTGTAACCATAGTATCGTTTAACTAGGTCAAGATCACCGTCTTTTATCTTCTTGTCCCACGGGGAAAATCTCTTCGATTTCCTAACACTATATAGGAAATATTGATATTGTAAGTCACTATCTAAGTTCTGACACGCATTCATCTCATTAGCGTGCATCAACGTATCAATGTGGTGCATCATACACTTATTGATAACGTATGCTGGATACTTCTTCATAGCAATAGGATCCTCTGAGAGATCCCCTTGCTTCAGGTTGATACTGTTGAGGTAATCTTTGAGAGGAATGTCATACTGTTTCATAAAGGGATGCCAGAGGAGTGGATTCAGTGAAGTTGGTAACTAACAATTCAGTCTTGAGTTTATTATCTGGACGGTGCTTCATACCATAGGTAATACGAAACTCTTCTTGATGGTAGTCAGTATATGCTTCTTTCAACTCATCGTCAATGTTGTATGTAACCAACCAACTGTGAGGACATACCTTACAGTCTTCCACAAACTGAGTGTGGTTAAAATTCTTATGCATCTCGGCGTTAGTGCCGTAGAGATATGTGTTGATCTTGTATGGAGGATCCAGGAAGATGAATGTATTACTCAACCCCTCCTCAGTATTCATTACGGTCTGGTAATCTAGGTTAGTGATACGCCAGTGCTGAATGATCTCAGAGATATTCTTCAGGTTATGAGCACCACGGGTGGTGAAGTTTTGATTGGATGCAGTCTTAGAGAAGGAAGAGTTTTCAGTCAACCCGCTATAGCTACACTTATTAAGAATCCAAAAGAGCACAGCTTGGCGAAAAGTATCTGCGTTGGATATCTCTGCTTTAGCAGATACGAATAACTCTTTCGCTTTTTCTTCCGTGCTGTTTTCGACTTTGATATTGTAGAGAGTATCCGATAACTCATCGCCACGCTCTTGGAGCATCTTCCAAAAACTGTAGAGGTAGACATACTTATCATTAATCCATATGGGAACGTCAGGATACTTCTGAGAGAATAGCAGTGCTACACTCCCACCACCCACGAAGGGCTCACGAAATTCATTGATCTCACTTGGGAATTTCTCAAGCAACGTCTTTGCTACCCTTGATTTACCACCAGGATAACGGAGTGGAGTTTTCAAATACTTCATTGTATAGAGACGTGTAGTTGTGGCATTTCAAATGGACCTACATTTATGTTTCCACAAGGGAATACATTAAATGAAATAGTCCAACGGTCATAGTTATCTAGTTGACGACCTGAGTAGTGTCGTAACCAGGAGGGAAAGAGAATAAGTTTATTCTCCTGTGCATCAACCTTTTCATTGATACCCCAATCACGCTCCATCATATCACCTTGGAAGACATCTAGTGTGTCGTATGTCCGAGGTGTAACAGGATCGTCAAAGAAGGTAGGAGCACCTGGAGTGAGGTAGTAGACAGCACTCAGATAGGACATTGGATGCCTGTGTAAGGGGTGTCCATACCCACTCCCTGCAGGTGCATGGTTAAACCACATAGAAGAGATCTCTAAGGCATCACAGTAGAGTTTGTAGGCATACCTATACTCTGCCAGACAGTCCCAGAAGAACTGCCTCAACTCTGTGATAGGACCCTCCTCAAGTTTATGGAGATCAGGACGTGAAGTAATGACACCTTCAGGAAAGTTGGACTGCTGAGCAGGATACCCATCCATTGATTCAATCACACGTTGATTGAGAGTCTCGTCTGGTTGTTGATATGTCCTGCACACGACAGGAAACATATGTACTTCAGTCCCTTGCATAGTCACTAAGTTTCAATGGTCCAAGATCATCATTCCATGATTCTACTTTGACTTTACTCATAGGTTTACCCCATCCGCCTTGGTTAATACCCCCATCAGGATAGGTATTGAAGGCAATAGTATACCTATCAACATCATCATGATTGGGTAAACTAGCATGGATCATGTAACTAGGAAATACAACCAACCCACCTGGACCACCATGAAATGCCAACTCCTGAGCGATTTTACCATCTAAATGGAAAGATCCCCACTCTCTCTGGAAGAGGGGGTCAACAAAGATTGTAGGAGCACCTTTAGTGAGGTAGAAGATACCACTCAGATAAGACATAGGATGTCTGTGAGCATCATGATGATGAGCAGAATTTGCTAGGGATCTATTTGCCCATGCCTTATTGACTGCCAGACGATCACAATCGTAACCAGCATCAAAGTGAATGGTATCCACACACTCCTGAAACCAGGACATGAGTGGTTTGAATACTTCCCTACGATGAATGTCATCGCTTGTTTTAACACCAGTAGGTTCGTTGTATGCTTTATACTCTACGTCTTGTAAAAGACCTAGAGTAGTGTCAACTAAAAATTGATCACAACGAAACTCATAACACTGGACAGGAAAGAAGTTTAGTGCTTCGTAATTTTGCCTCACATGTATCCCTCATATGGATTTGGTTTTGCCTCCAACAACACACCGTTAACCTTATTAATTAGATCTTCCATAGAGTAATGCAACTTACGGTATCCACTACCAACATAGAGTTGACCTAGCAGTACTGAAACAGTAGCAACACCCCAGAAGATGTAATAAAATTTGGACTTAACTTGTGCTCTCCTCTTTTCAATCATCACATGATCAGTTTTTTACTAGGGGTCTCAATGATACTAAACATTTGCTCAAACTGTTTGACTACTGCCTCTTGAGTGTCCAGAGGACCGAAGACAAGGTAGTCTTTGGGGACAGTCACAGGTGCATCACGTCCATTCAGGAGTGGTGCCCAAGGAGCAAACCCCAGTCTACCTTCTCCACTAGGGATAGCGACAATAGGGTTACAGAAGGTGACACTAAGTGCAGTGTCTTCGATCAGGTCTGCAACGACATCTTCGCCAGACCGCATACGGAATAGTTTTACATTCATTTGAATTCACATCTCATCATTAACTCAGTCAGGAATGCCACCATGTTGATCTCTTGGTCAACAACGAAAGCAGACTTATACTGATACTCAGAGATGACCAGCACTGCTTCAGGAATGGACTTTGGTTGGACATGGGTGTAGAGGTTGTCATAGATTTTTCTCATAATAGAAATAGGCTCGTTGTCCATATTCTGAGTCACCCACTTCTTCATGTTGGTAAACTCTTTTGTGCGAATATATCCCACGAGGTTGGTAATATTGATGTCATTGGAGACACCAAGGATACCTGTGTCAATCTTTCCCGAAGAAGAATACCGTTGCAACTCATTGAGTGTGCGACGGAAGTCAGGGAAATGTTTCTGGACCACCTCAGCGACAACCTTTGGCTCATAGTTGACGCCTTCACTATCTAGGATAGTTTTGACACGGTTGAAGAATGCTCCTGCCAGTGCTCGCTTCTCCTCACCTTTGAGGGAGAATTCAACAACAGAGCATCGTGAGTGTAGAGGGGAGATGATCTTGTTCTTGTAGTTACAAGTGAAGATAAATCTACAGTTACCTTGAAACTCTTCGATGCAAGCACGAAGAAGCATCTGCACATCAGGTGTGGTGTTGTCTGCCTCATCAATAATGATGACCTTGTGCTTAGCAGTGGAGGTCAACGATACTGTGGAAGCATATACCTTTGCCTGATTACGGACGGTATCGAGGAAACGACCTTCGTCAGATCCGTTGATAACCAGACAGTCAGCACCTAACTCTTTACACAGTGCCTTAGCGATAGTAGTTTTACCAACACCAGCAGACCCTGAGAGTAAGAGATTAGGGATCTCACCCTGATCAAGGAAACCTTGAAAGATTTCCTTAGTGCTTCCTGGTAGAATGCACTCCTCAATAGTCTGAGGACGATACTTTTCTACCCAAAGAAACAGTTTGTTACTCATTTGTTAGGCTCGAGTGCGATGAAATAGTTGAGTGAGGAGTTGGAGAGACTGGAGAAGTTAGCGATGTTACGTCGTGAGAGACATACATGGTAACTGCCAGGGAGCAGTTTCAGGTTCTCAACCTTGAAACAATAACAGAATGTCATACGCTCAACTGTCATGTTACCTGGGTCACTAAAGGTTGGTTTCTTCAGTGGCAGGGAGAAGACATTGGACGTGTCATTCTTCTTGTCTTTCACGCAGATACTATACTCACCTTCATATCCATAGATGCAGAGATCTTCCACACCATAGACTTTAGATGCCTGCATCAGTTGCTCCAGGTCCTGCTGTGGCAGGTCAAAGAACAATTCAGGATCAGGGAGGTCAGGATTAAACTCAGGGACTCTGCCGATGATCTCAGGGTCACTGTAGTAGAAGGTGGTCTTACCCTTGGTGTCCTCATCATAGATCACAACCTTCTTGTTATCAGGGAAGAAGAGAGTGGGAGTCTTGAAAAGTGACAGAGCACCGAGGAAGAGTGGCAGATCATAGATTGCCATCTGCTCAGGGATTCCTTCACGGATGTCGCTTGCTGCGATGATATTCTTATTGACTGACATCGTTTCTACAAACTTACCAGGATCAATAAGAATAGACTTGTTAATAGCACTGAAGTTGCGAAGCACCTCAATGGTTTGCTTGCTCAATTTAACAGTTTGTCTTGCTTCGGCTTGCATAGTTACTGGGGGTAAGTTTCTTTGATTGCTGATTCGTCACTGAAATGAATCAGTAACACAGCGTAGTGTAGCACTTTCATAAGGTCACGTCTAGCAGTGCCTTTCTTGTCATAGCGAGAGGCATACTTCAGGATGTTACTCCTACAGAATGCCTCAGCGTCACCACAAGCATTGATGAGATCAAGGGTCTGGACACCTTCACCATTACCACTGGAATAGTGCTGCTGGTAGGTGGCGCAGATGTAGTCTTTCAACTCCTTGATGATCTCTTCTTCGTTATACTTGTTTGCCATAATATACAGAGATTATCTATAAAGGATATCAGAGATTGAGGGGATTGTCAACTGACACGTCAACGTCAGCATCGATCTTGTCATACAATTCGATGAATGATTGCTTGGTCTCGTCATCGAAACGATTGAGGCAGACCTTAATTGCCTTCACACGGTCAGAGAAGATGCTGTAAGCACGAATGATGTGGACAAGACGACGGGTGGAGATCACCTCATCGACACCACCATCCTTGAAAGTCTTACGGATGATGTCTGCCCATGCAACAAGGTTCTTGATGAAGTCATCATCGCAGCAATCCAACTCAGAGCAGTAGTTATTGAGCATCTTGATCTCAATAGCAGGAGCAGGATACTCTTGCTCAAAGGTCACAGGGAAACGCTCAAGGAATGCCTCATTGAGCACGTTGGTGCCGATGAAACGACCGTCATCGCTGCCTTTACCCTTAGTATTAGCAGTAGCAAAGACGTTGAAACCAGGGGCAGGTGTGACGTGGCGACCAATCTTCTTGAGGAAGACACCCTTACCTTCTAGTATGGACTGCAGGCAGAGGATTTTGTTGGATGCGAGATCGATCTCGTCAAGAAGGAGCACTGCTCCCCGCTCAAGGGCTTCAATAACTGGTCCATTGTGCCATACAGTATTGCCATCGACAAGACGGAAACCGCCAATAAGATCGTCTTCATCAGTTTCAACAGTAATGTTTACGCGGATCAACTCACGTCCGAGTTGAGCACAGGATTGCTCCACACCAAGGGTCTTACCGTTACCTGAGAGACCAGTGATGAATGTAGGGTAGAAGATCTTGGACTTGATGATCTTCTTAAGGTCTGTAGCGTTGCCAAAGGGAACGTAGTTGGCATCCTTAGAAGGAATGAGTGATTCACTGTGCTTCACGACAGTCTCAAGTTGTTGCTTGACTTCTTGCACAGACAGATTCCACTTACCAATACCTGCTTTGTATTCAGTGAGACGCTTCTTGACAGTAGCAAAGGAGCAGGAGAAGTGCTCAGCAGCACCAAGCAATTCTGTGGTGCCAACTTGCTCGCCGTGCTTGCTTTGAAGGTAGTCAACGATTTGATTGGTGGTCACAGGGTGTGGTGCGAATGTCATGTGTTTCTTTGTTGTGTATACAGTAATTATACACAGGTTGCGGTGGAGTAGTAGTCCACCCAGGACGGTTTGTGATCTGGCACACGCAGGTAGTTAGTCGCTACCCATGGTTTGCTTGCCACATACCGTTGGTATGCTTCGATAGTAGAGATACTATCATCAAACTTCCACTCGTCAGGCATAGCGCGAGCGAACGGAGTGTGGTCATCAGGACAACCATGCTGATACGTGACTGCAGCAACTACGAGTGATGACTGACAGGCATGTCTTTTACCGTATCTATATGTATATTCTTCACATAGAGAAATGCCATGCTGCATCAACCACTGAATGTTATCATCAGACTCTGCTACCCACTTGGTGCAAGGGTGATTACGAAATGCACCCTTCTCTGTAGCGTAAGGAGTCCCATCCTTCTTAAGAACAGGACCCTCATTGAGATACCACTTGCTGAATACAATGGCGAGCATTTGGCAACACTCTAGTGGCATCTTGACGATGTGCTTGTCTGGCAGACAAGTTGCTGCCAGGACAGGATCATCATCTACTGCAAAGATATTCATGCAATTTGGTTGATAAAGGACGCGAGGATCTTCTTGTTGTTGGACTTTGCCTTGAGAGTTTTCTTGAAGGCACGAGTAATCTGTGCTTTGGATGCAGACTCCTCTACATCAAACTCTACCTCCTCATTCAACTTGTTACTTTGGATTAGAAACAATTCTTGATAACCCATGATTGGAGCAGAGGTTGACTTGTGCTTCTTGAATACATCAGCAGCGGTCTTCCTCTGTGGTTGAGTGAGAGTATTAAAGTTTTGGATGATGTAATTGATGTCACGGGTGCTACCAAGACGGAAACCAGTGAAGTTACACTGTGGGAAACGACCCTTCATGTAACGTAGGAGAGTTTCAGTCATGTAGTTACCCCACCTTGGTGTGTTGTAGGTGCGACCCGTCTTGCGACAACGAATAGCGGACTGTGCAGGCATTGCAGAGCGATGGATCTTATCGTCATATGTAGACTTGACCCAGCATCCAGACCAGTTGCTCTCGCCATCAGACAGGATACTAACGTGGCACTTCTCAACACCATGCTTAGCAGTAAATGCAGGAATCAGAGTCTGTAGGCATATAATTGCCTCATTCAGAGGGGTGCCACCAAGCATAAGGTGAGGAGGGATGCAGTCAGGGACAGGACGATTCGCGAATGGATTGCGGTTACCATAGCGTTGCTCATACATCTGAGTCACACGGTAAATATCCCTAGCATAACGGTCAAAAGTGCTGTTATTAAGGGTGCTGTTGAGCAATTCTACAAGGTGGAAGTGCTTAGCAACATACAGGTCATTCTCATTACCAACAGTCTCTTCATAGTCACGGAACTGAGCGTAGGATGCGTCATTTACGAAGGCATACACACTGAATGGGATGCCAGACTTGCGACAGAAGAAACACAATGACAACAGTTGCCTGTATGTGTCATGGATAACCTCTGCCATGGATCCAGACCAGTCAAGAAGGAAGATCAGACCGTGATTCTTGCCATCAGGACGGATTGTGACCTTCTTAAAGAGATCTTCGTTGTAAAGATACTGATGAAGTTTAGCAGTGTCAAGTACACCAGTCTTAGAGATAGACTCGCGAGCATGTGCTGCTGCAGACTTCTTCATCTCAAACTCTTTCTGAAGATATGACACCTCACGGGTGCAATCTCTCTTGAAAGTCTGGTAGTTTTGATCTGAAACACTCCAGTCAAGACTTGTGGATGGAGTGAGTGGGTGTGTCCACTCAGACCAGTATGCCTGTGCCGCGTCATTGACCAGTTTAGGGTCAATAATGACGTGATTTAGGTCAACATTAGGGATCTCAAGATACCTAGTCTCACTGTTACTGTTCTCAGTTGCAATGTCCTGCAGTGCTTCTTCAAGAGACTCATCAGTCATTGCACCTTCACCACCATCACGGTTGAATGAGGGTGTGTCAAGGTCTGCATCTTCCTGACCTTCATTATCACCGTCTTGCTCATCACCATCATCACCTCCAGAAGAAGGTCTCTCATCTTGTGCTTCCTGCTGGTCGCTACCACCACCAGAATTGTTGTCTACATCACTAATATCATCAATTTTTTGCTGATCTGCTTCTGCTTTTTCAAACTCTTTGATAGCGACAGCAGCATCGATAGCGTCTTGGAAAGACTCTGCCTCACCTACTGCATCGCGAAGAGGAATCTCTTCAGCAGAGAAGGGCATAAAGGCATTTGCACCCAATTTATAGTAAAGATTGATACGGTCAATCAGTTTGAGTGAGTTGGTGTTGATCTCCTTGACGCTGAAGAAATCATCCTCATGAAGTTGCTTGTATCCACCGTAGAAATCCTTGGAAATACCTGCAAATTTACGTTTCATCAACTTCTCAATGCGAGCATCCTCGGTCACATTGACATAAGACTTGGGGCAAGGAAGTCTCTCTAGAAGGTCACTGTCTGGGGTGAAGAGAGCGTGTCCTACTTCATGCGCTACCAGCAGGTTGAAGACAATTTCCTTAGCATTCCAGATAGGGAGGGTCAGGACACGAAGATGCACGTCAAAGGATGCTGTGCTGACTGCCTTGTGCTCTACAACGAGGTTTTCAGCGGCGAGTAATTTGGCAAGGGTGCCTTTGACTTCTTGTACGGTCATGCTTTCTTTGTGTATGCATCTATTATACACAGCCACACAGTCCCCGAAAGGGGGAAGGTGCCACTTTATAGACTGTCCTGCTTCATGGTCGAGAAATCACCCACCTTGTCAAAGGTGACCACACTATCAAACTTGTCCAAGAGGATGTCACCCTTGTGACTGATCACAAATAGGTTGGTCCTGTCGTCCATACCCCTTAGAATCTTCATCAATTCGTCTGTAGCAGCAGTATCAAGAGAAGAATCGAATACCTCGTCAAGGATGAGGAGATTGGTTGATGCAGAGTTTTTCATCTTGGCAATGTCACGCCAGCAGAACAGCAAAGACAGGTCAATTTTCTGCTTTTCACCCTCTGAAAACGATGCATAAGAGAACTCATCACGGCAACGAGACTTGATGACCTCATTGAATTCTTCGTCCAGTGTGAATCCAATAAAGAAGTCCATGAGTTGGAGATATTTATTGATTTGATTGTTAAAAATAGGCACAAACTTACTGATTACCTTACTTTTAATACCACTGTCCCTGAGCAGAGAGGATACAATTTTTAGGTTGTCAAACTCTTTACTGACACCAGCACAACGCTCTATATTTTCAGAGTATTCTGCCTCATATTCGTCTAATCTTACCCTCTCACCATCAATATCTGGGGTCTCTTTGTTTACCTCGGCCATGATGCTTTCATTCTCTCTAAGCAGTCGTGATACCTGCTTATCAATATTGATATTATCACTCTGCAATTCAATAATTGACTGCCCATAACCCTTCATGTCACGCAGTTTGTCATAGATGAGACTGACTTGCTCATCGATCTTTGTGTAACCTTCAGTATACTTGACACGACGTGACTCAGCGTCCACAAGTTGACGATGTTTGTGCTCTTCTTCTAGGTCTTGACTACATGTTGGACACTTATCATGCTTGGTATAGAACTTATGATCTTTATCTGCCTTGTTTTTATTCTGCTCGATCTTAGATCGCATGTCACGGAGACTATCATACTTCTCCTGCCATGAAGATTGGTCTGTAATACTCTCAGCAAGCGCACCCATCGAGTGATTGTTTTCTTCCTGACGCTTATTCAACCATACGATACTATCTTCGTTGTTATTAAACTTTGTGTGCAAACTTTTAATAACGCCATCCTGTAACTCAGTGAGTTTATGGATAGATGCACGTTGGTGATTCAATTTTGTCTCACAAATCTCCAGCGTGTGCTTACATGATGTGAAATTCTCCTTATTATCCTTGACTCTATCCTTCAGGATAGTATTCATCTTAGAAAAGATTTTGATGTCCAGCAGGTCTTCTACCACCTCTCTCCTATGTGTGGCAGGAAGTTGCATGAAAGGCACAAATGTGCTGCTACCTAGGATAACAACCTGTGTAAATGACTTATAGTTAAACTTAAGGATACTCTGCTCAAGATACTTCTGGTAGTCCTTCTGAGCAGCATCTTGATCAAGCAGTTGTCCGTTTCTAAGGACCTTAAAGATGCCTGGTTTGATGCCCCTGATGACATGGTAATTTACTTTACCAATAGAGAACTCAACCTCTACACAGCACTCCTTCTCATTGACGCTGTTGACCAGTTGAGACTTATTAATTTTACGAAAAGGTTTATTAAATAGCACAAAGCACAGGGCATCCAGCATAGTGGATTTACCTGCACCGTTAGACCCAATGACAAGTTGCGACTTAGATTCGTTAAGTGTCATTTCCGTAAAGGTATTACCTGTACTGAGGAAATTCTTCCAACGAATCTTTTCAAATACAATCATTCTTGTGGGGGCGGGATAACAAATTCATCAGCATCAATAATGGTAAAACGATACCCGTATTGATGACAGTTTTCTTTGACAGTATCTTCGTCTACCTCCGTGACCGAGAGGTCACGAGGGTATTCGTCTGCCTTCAGTAGCATATAATAGCGTTCGGCGTCGTCCTTGTCAACAAACAACTGGACAACGCGGTCTACTGCCACATCATCTCTGACAGCATAGACTCCACCTGATTTATTGTCAGTCAGGACAAACATTAGACCTCCAACGCTTCCACATATAGGGATTTTAAGATGCCAAAAATCTCATCGTGATTTTTATACTCTGAGACACATGATTCCAGGATAGAAAGAGTGTCTTCAACCTCAATCTCTTCATCAATTTCACCCAACTCTTGAGACATGTCTTCGACAATCTTCAAGTCTGCCAGGTCAACCTGCTGAAGCTTCCTTATGCACCGATCAAACTTAACTTGATCTTTCTCTTCTCCTACAACCAGTTTAACGTATGTCCCTTCCAACTGTGGGAAGGTAGAGACATCAATATCATCGGTGTAGTAGACCTTACTAAAAGTATTATAGGGATTTGCAACGAATTCCATTGACAAATCATCTGTATTTAGGACGTGGAATCCACGTTTATACCCATAATCATTCCAATACAGTTGATAAGGGTTACCCAGATACTGGATAGGACCTTGCTTACTCTTCATGTGATAGTGACCAGAGCATGTCAGGTCAAACTTCTCAAAGGGAGAGCGATCAATACCATGGTCCATCTTGAGACCAGGGATAACTTCAAACCCATTCAACTCAAGGTGTCCTAAGCATACAGATGCTTTAGATGCCTTGACCTTTTTCATGATATGGTCCTGGTTTTCAGGACAAATCCATGGTAGGAGGAGGAAACTTCTACTGCCAAACTTCTTAGCAGTAGGTTCTGTAATGATCTCGATGTTGTTGTAGTCACCTAGCAGCAGATCAGGTGCATTTACCTTGAGAGTATTCTTGTAATAGATGTCATGATTACCGATGAGCATAGACATACGGATGCCTCGCTCAGCAAGTGGATCAAACCACATCTCTCGTGCTGCTTCTAATGAATTAAAATTCACATACTTTCGACGATCAAAGGTATCACCTAAGCATAAGACCTGAGTGATACCTTCTCTGTCGATGTAAGGGAGGACTACATCGTGGTAAAATTTTCTATAAAGTTTTTGAAAGAATTGATTGTCATTTCTGACACCAAAGTGCTGATCAGTTATCAGTAGGATTTTCATTCCTTTTACCATTTTCTAGATCACGAAGTCGTTTGCGGTAGTAACCGCGCTCATTCTCATCACGGCAGGGATTGTCCCTCTGTTGGGCATCGTGAAGTTCGTCAAGTCCGTCTTTCTGTGTCATTAGAGTTTTACTCCAGCGGTTGCGTTTACTACTCGTGTGTATAGATGGAGAGTGTCATCTTGCAGACACTTCAGATGCCATCTTGTTGTCTGAAGGATACCTTCTTTGGTAGCACCAGTGAGAAAGTTTGCCCCTAGAGGATTCTTTAGCACACTGGTGTAGAGACCGTATCTGGTTTCCTTAATATAGAATGCATCATCAATCCATTCTACATCATCAGGGATGTTTTTCTCAATCGTGGGATTATCTCCCAACGATGAAGCAAGGGTGGACTTTGGCATGGAGTTAGTTACGCATGTTGGTTTCGATGCGACTCTTGATGGAATTCATGTCAGCGTGGTTGTCGTTGTCATCTGAGTGGAAGACCTGATCGTAACCGTTCTTCTCGATCAGTTTATCACGGATATCCATCTGACGCTTTTCCTTAGCAATTCGTCGCAAAAACGCATAGTAAACGATTTGCGTGAAATATGCAAATGGATTCTTGCTCTTGGCAGGATCGAAGTTATCGATATACTGGACGCAATTCTCTACACCATCGGAGATCATGTCCTCCTTATACATGTAGTTAATAAAATTAGGTCTGTATGACAGGTGGGTAGCAATCTTCAAGAAGCAATCACCTAGGTAATGAGTAATCCTAGGCTTCTCTTTATCTTGTATCTTGGCAATCTCAACTGCTTCTCGGTACTTAACGATCTCCACAAGAAACTTTTTGTTATCAACGTAGTGTTGTTTTTTCTTAGGAGGCATTAAAGTCATATTTAATTTTGCTCACAAATGCATTATAAAGGTTTGTATCCCATAAGTCAAGCTTGACAACTCTAAGAATAATCATTATACTCAACCATGTAAGGGTTGGAAACAATACTACTTAGAGTTCTTCCACTGATCCTCTAGTTTCTTTCTCATCTCTGAGACTTTACCGATGAGACCCATGTTTTCATTCATGGGGACACCAGGATCTTCTTCTCTATCTAGTTTACCGTCTTTCCTCCACCACATTTTATACATCATGATTGCCTCAGTGGACATAGGGGCAATTGTCACAATATCTGGCTCTTGAATGATATAGAAATCTTCATCTGACCAGAGCATCCACTTAGTAAATCCTGCTGCTAGACCCATCTCACCATCAGGTTTCTCTATAGGGGTGAGTGTAGGTGACAGAGGGTCAGATACATATACCATTGTGCAGTTATCTTCATTCGTGGCGATCATTGTACCTATTACTTCCTCACCAGTTACTAGCTTGATGATTCCGTAGAATTCATTGTCGTGACGGATGTAGTTAATCATTGTCGTAAATTTACCTTAGTGATTTCATAATCAAATTTCTCTTCCTCATAGATTTTCAATCTTTCAATGAGGTGACGGAGAGTATAATTGTGTCTATTACCTCGGGAGCAATCATCAGCAATGTCATACAACACTGCCTGTGCTTTGTTATCTCCCTTTCGCAAGACACGTCCAATGGACTGGAGGTTTCTTACTCGTGATTTGGATGGACTCGCAAAGATTACATTATGTAGGTTGCGAATGTTAATGCCTGTTGAGAATGTTCCGTAGGATGCAAGGATGATTGCGTCTTTCTCCTGCTCACATATCTTGCGAGCCTCTTCTCTTTCAACAGCATCTACACCACCATGAATAAAGAAGATCCTTCGATCTTTGCTCACCTTAGTATTTAGCATCTCCCACAGAGGGTCACCGTGCTTCTCGATGTAGTTGAATAGGATGAGTGTATTGCCACCTATGTCTTCTGCTAGGTTACAAATTAGGTTATTTCTCTTGGGATGTGATACTATATAATCCATCTCTTGCTGATAGGTATCGAATGGCACATGACCATGCTGCAACAAAAGACATTTCACTTTCAATGGAGTCAACTGTCCTTTCTTCATTAGATCGACAGTGGTTGTTACCCTATCACAGCGTCCAAATAGACCCTCCAACACCAACTGATGACTGTACATACCATCTAGGGTCCCTGTCAGCCCGACACGATAGCGAGCATCGTGACACTTATTCAAAATACCTGACAGACTCTTCGCCTTATACAGGTGTGCTTCATCACCAATGATTACATCAAACCTCTCAAAGAATTTCTTAGGTTCCTTGTAGATACTCTGCCATGTGGAGATGACGACAGGTGCTTCTACATACCTCTCCTTTCCCCCCATGATTTGATGGACATAGTGATCTGCTTGCCACCCGTAGTCTTTGAAGTCTTGCGTTAATTGTGAGACTAGAGAGACTGTAGGTACAATGATTAGGATCTCTCGCTCCGCCTTAAGATGCCAGCGGACTAGACCATAAATGATCAGCGATTTTCCAGATCCTGTAGGCGAGAGTAGTAACTTGCGACGCTGCTTAATTGCCGTGAAAAGTGCTTTGAGTTGGTAGTCGCGAATCTTAAATGGCAGTCCCAAAGATCTAACAAAAGACGCCACTGATTCTGGTGATACATACTCTTCCTCCTCATTGGGTAGACCAAAGAATTTGCTATCTTGGATAGCATACTCGTATCCTTTCTGGTCGAGATACTCTAAAAGGTAATCGTATAGACCGACATAGATCTCTCCTGTGCCTGGAGAGTATAATCGGATCTTACCGTCCCATACTTTTTTTCTATACTGTGGCATGAACTTAGCACCTGGCACTTCAAACTGGAAGTGCTCGCTTAGTTCTTTATGGATGTGTTGCTCGCCTTCTACTTTGAGAAAAACTTCGTTTTTCTTCACGATAGTAATCATCTGATTCCATAATACTTCACAATTTCGATAGTATTCTTAATTGCAAATCCACGACTGTCGATCTGTTTAAGTATCCTATCAATACAATTTATACAAGTTTCGAGGTAGTCTATTTTTTGCTGTGCTCTAGTGAGATCTGGGTCACTATCAATGTACATGTGAAGGTCACCCTTGAGCACTTTGAGTGCAAAAGGTTTTTCTTTATAGACTGTGGCAGGTGCTTTACCAGAATAGTATTCAAACTTCTCACGCAGTAATACCTTGCGCTTTACTTCTGCTTCTGATAGCATCAGTTTGAATTGATTAATAAATTGCAAATACTTTGCATGGAGTCTGGGTGTTTCCATACTGTCGTTTGCCAACAGCTCAGGTAACTCCCTGTGATCAAAGAATCTTTCAGAGTCCTTTGCCCACATCTCCTCAATTTTGTCTAGATTCATTAAGTAAGTCGCTTGTCTCGTTGGTAGGTGACAGTATCTTGTATCTCAAAGCGCATGTATTGGAATGTTACTTGTGCCATGGCATACTCTGTGCCATCTATTGTAGCATTAAATTCTAGTGCATTCAACCCAGTGGGAATCAGTCCCTCAAACTGGACGTTGAAATTCATTTTGAAGTTGCTGTTGAGCACAGACAACGTTGCGTCAGCATATAGATCATCATTACCAAAGAGTGCAGTCATCTTATTTCTAAAATCAATTCTCTCTACAGTATCGTTAGGTGTTCCTAAAGCACGGATCCAGTTGTGCATGATCATGTAGTTAGTCATGTCCTCATCTACAAGGAATGATAACGTAAAAGGATCGTACGTCATAAAACCCTCCAGAGGTAGTGCTCTGTAGGGTGTAGGTTGCTGTTGAATACCTAATGTGATCTGTGGGATGTTTGCAGACTGTGCAAAATATGCAACCTTAGGATACTTGGCAAGGGTAAACCTAAATCCAATAGGCGACAGGAAATTCCTGTTTTCAATTTGCTTATTCCAAGTTGCCATGTGTCATAGGATATCTTGTCCTAGTATTTATAGCAAAGTATGTATATCCAACCAGGGGAATACGGGCTCTATCACTCCAATAAGTCGAAGCAAACCCTCAGCAAAAAGTGCAAGAACAATCCACCCAACAAACACTGAAATAATTGAAGCGTTACGATTATGTTGTCGTATTGCATCATCGATCATCTCCTTGCATTTTTCCTCTGTGACGTAGTTACTCTCCGCCATCGTCAGATCTTTCCCAGAAATCTTCCCAGTCTTTAGCATCACCTTCGGTGATAGTCTCAGACTTCTCTTGCTCTTTTTCCTTGGCATCTAGGAAGTCATCGATGAAGTCTAGATCTTTCATTCTCTATACTCTTGTAAGTGATCAAGTACACAGTTTAGCGCATGATGAGCACCATCGTGCCACTCGTCATGTTCTTCCTCATGCTCATTATATAGTGCTGTCTTCAGCTTGTATATCTTGGCAAGGAGGTCAACCTTTTGCATCCTAGTCCTAGGCATATTACTCTCACAGTATACAGGTATTTAACAAAAAAGCACCCACTAGGGGTGCTCTGACAAGGTTTACTGTGAGGGGACTCTCACACAAGCAACTCCCTACAGATCTTTTTACATGCAGTTTGACTCTGGATATCGCACTCAATTAGACATTCATAATAATCATTCAAGCTTTGCTCCTCTACAGTTTCCTCAAAATGTCTCCACTCGTTGAGTTGATTTCTTGATGTTAGACTGTGCATTTGAATACCTCAAATCTGCTTAACTACTTATGTTTGTTTTGATATCGTAACTAAGTTTCCTTACTTTTTAACGTAACTATACAAAGACAAAAAAAGACCCCCCTTGCGGGAGGTCTGAAAGGACATGTTGGGCAACCAGCGCCACAACATCCAGGATCACATGAGGTTGGTGACCTTAACACGTCTGTAGTAACGGTTAGCGTTAGCGGTGAGAGCACCTTGACCTTGGGTAAGACCTTCAGCGAATGGGTTAGCGACCATTCCGTAACGAGTCTTAAATCCAATTTTTGGTTGGAAGGTATCAGGACCCACAGCGCGGACCATCTGGAGGGGCACATAAGGGCAGTAGAAGAGACCTGCGTCATAAGCACTGCTACCTTTGTAACCAGCCACATAGAAGTGAGCATCGGAAACGTTGGCAGAGTAAGGATCGACGTAGACCTTAATACGACCGTTAAGCGTACCAGCAAGGGTGCTGCTGTTGTCGTCGGGCAGCAACTGAGCGTTACCAGACAGAGCAGGGGTGTAGTCAAGCACACCAGCCATGGACAGAGCGGAAGCCACATCAGCAGAGCAGATGAGGATGTTGCCCTTCCCACGACGAGTCTCGTGACCAATCGCATTCATGTCTCTCTCGATTTGGAAGAGAAGACCTTTGAATTTCTCAACTGACCAGCGACCGTTGGAGTCAACGTCGAGGTCAAACACACCTGCAGTTGCAGTGTTGTTCTGAGCACCAGGACGAGCAATCTTGTAAACAGTACGGACAACCTCACGGTTGATCTCTGCCAGCACTTCAGTGCTGAGGATGTTTGCAAGCTCGCTTTCGGCATCCAAACCATGGACTGCCTTAAGGTCCTGAGCAAGCTCAAGACTGTATTCTGCTTTCAGAGCTCTTGACTTCGCAGTAACGGTGACCTTCTCGATCGAGAAGCCCATTTCGTTGAAGTGGTTAGAAGCGCCATCACCCAGTGTTTCAGACTGAGCAGTGGTCATGCCCTGACCGCCGATCGTGTACTGACCAGCACCATCAGCAAGCAGACCAGGATTAGATCCAGTCTGAGTGTTAGATGCAAGACCGTTTGCACTATTCTCGGAAGAATGCTCGGAGTTAACTTCGTTGAAGAAAGTCTCAACGCCGCTGTTAGCGATGTCTCTGTTGGTGCCCGTTGTGGAGCGCATTGCAAAGATCAGTCCAGTAGGACCAGTCATTGGTTGCACGCCGCAGATGTCATAAGCAATAAGCTTAGGCATGGAGCGTCTGATCAGAGAGATCAGCACAGGGTCGAAACCTGCGACAGGACCAGTTGCGGTGCTGCCACCTGAGAAGCCAGTGCCGCCCAGTGAGTTAGTAGGAGCAGCTTCTGTTACCAGACCGCGCTCTTCCTTAAGGAATTTTTCTTGGTTCTCCAAGAGGACTGAGGTAACCGCCTTTCTGTAGGTATCCTTAATAGGATCGAGCTCATTGTGCTCAAGAATGGGGTTCCACTTTTCCTGGAGTGATTCTGCGTTAAACATTTTAGACTCTTAGGTTAAATGAAAGGGTTATTACTTGTTCCAGCGGGAGATCGCTTGGGCATATGCTGCCATAGCGTCACCAACAGGAAGATTCTCAACTTGGACATCCTCAGTGACAGTAGTCACTTCAGGCTTAGTGGAGAAATACGATTCACGGAGGGTAGAGACCTTCGCACGGAAAGACTCTTCATTTTCAAACTCAACAGCTTCCGCCAGGGATACAATCTTCTCGCGTTGAGCGAGTGATAGTCCCTCAGCGATCTCTGTCACAATCCCATTCTTGATATAGGTGCCGACGCTCTTATTAAGCTCGACATTTTCTTCAATAGACTCGTTGAGTTTTGTTTCCATTACATCGAGTTGTGTCTGAATTTCTTCTACAACATCAACTTTTTCTTCGGGGAGATCAATATAGTTCTCCACGAAAACTTGCTTGAGACCTGCAAGCATGGACTCAGCCATTTCGGTTTTGATACCCTGCTCAATGGCGAGCTCATTCTTTGTCATCCATTGACCAACAGCATAAGTCAGATACTCATCGACTTTTTCTGCGAGGTCGGACTTAACAGACTCAATTTCTTCTTCAAGGACTTTAGCGTAGTCCTCGTGCATACGCTCCAACTCTTCGTTGATGCGTGATACGACTGCTGCTTCAAAGATCGTTTTTGCTTTCTCTTTGAATTCTTCAGTCAGCTCTTCACCTTCGGTAAGAGCAGCAACATCAGCAGAAAGGTCTACTTCAATTACAGTCTCCTGAGGCTCTTCAGCAATCACATCGCCCTCGGGCTCGTGACCTGCCTTTACATCACCCTTAGCAGCAAATTCTGCTTTAGCGCCAGAGGCGTCAGAGGGTTTTGTTGTAGGTGCAGCAGCATTTCCACCAGCAACAGTCTTATACTTATTGCTGTCATCTGTGGGTTTGCTATTCTGTGGTGTTGGACCACCGAGATCTTGTACTCCAGCGAGACTACTACCGTCAGCGCCCAGTTTGGGCTGTGGTTCGGCAGGTTTTGCGCCAGCGGTTACACTCGATTCATCCAGAGTTGTTTCAATCTCTTGTGACATTTTGTCTCCTGGTTTACAAACGTGCGATATTTGCTATAGTTATTTATAGATTAAAGATTTTTGATGAAGGAGTGAAACGCGGAAAGTTTCA
>Ga0181390_1000007_pt1 | contig 68677 bp, 54 predicted proteins | sample 13SPOviralmetaG_FD_130085 | JGI IMG/M metagenome (GOLD analysis project Ga0181390, IMG submission 130085) | Marine viral communities from the oligotrophic San Pedro Time Series (SPOT) site, San Pedro Channel, CA, USA - 13 SPOT_SRF_2010-07-21 | ecosystem: Environmental > Aquatic > Marine > Strait...
GTCGGTTCCTTGTAAACCTTGTAAACCTTGAGTACCTTGTGAACCATCGGTTCCTTGTAAACCTTGTAAACCTTGAGTTCCTTGAGAACCATCGGTTCCTTGTAAACCTTGTAAACCTTGAGTTCCTTGAGAACCATCGGTTCCTTGTAAACCAATTAAACCTTGTGTTCCTTGTGTACCATCAGTTCCTTGTAAACCTTGTAAACCTTGAATCCCTTGAGAACCATCGGTTCCTTGCAATCCTTGCAATCCTTGTGTTCCTTGAGTACCATCGGTTCCTTGCAAACCTTGTAAACCTTGGGCTCCTTGTGAACCGTCGGTTCCTTGTAAACCTTGTAAACCTTGTACACCTTGAGAACCATCAGTTCCTTGTAAACCTTGAATTCCTTGAGAACCGTTAGTTCCTTGTAAACCTTGTGCTCCTTGTGAACCATCGGTTCCTTGTAATCCTTGTAATCCTTGTGTTCCCTGTGTTCCTAAAGTTCCTTGAATTCCTTGAGTACCTGATTGACCGTTTACACATATTTTATATTTAGTACCAGGGATATACTGGAAATTTGATCCACCAGTAAATGTTAAGAAAGTGTCTACATACCCATTAGCAACTGAAAAACCACCTATAACATAATTTGATAATAATAAGGTATTAGTATGATCCTCTATAGTTAAATTAGTTCCTGGTGTTGATACTACTTGTAAAAATAATCCTAATGGGTCATTTTGATCAACTCTTATTGCTTGTGTTGCATTTGAATTAGTATTACCTAAAGGTGTTGGTGAAAAATCTCCACTTGGTGGTGTACCAGTTGTATTTAAATCAGCAATATAACAACCACCAGGTAAACCTTGACCACCTTGTAAACCTTGTAAACCTTGAGTTCCTTGAGTTCCTTGAGTACCGTCTGTTCCTTGTAAACCTTGTAAACCTTGTACACCTTGTGAACCATCGGTTCCTTGTAAACCTTGTAAACCTTGTGCTCCTTGAGAACCGTCGGTTCCTTGTAAACCTTGTAAACCTTGAGCTCCTTGAGAACCATCAGTTCCTTGCAATCCTTGCAATCCTTGTAAACCTTGAGTTCCTTGAGAACCATCGGTTCCTTGTAAACCAATTAAACCTTGAGTTCCTTGAGTACCGTCTGTTCCTTGTAAACCTTGTAAACCTTGAGTTCCTTGTAAACCATCAGTTCCTTGTAAACCTTGTGTTCCTTGTGAACCATCAGTTCCTTGTAATCCCTGTAAACCTTGGGCTCCTTGTGAACCATCGGTTCCTTGCAATCCTTGCAATCCTTGTAAACCTTGAGTTCCCTGAGAACCATCAGTTCCTTGTAAACCAATTAAACCTTGAACTCCTTGAGAACCATCGGTTCCTTGTAAACCTTGTAAACCTTGTATCCCTTGTGAACCATCAGTTCCTTGCAATCCTTGTAATCCTTGAGCTCCTTGTAAACCGTCAGTTCCTTGTAAACCTTGTGTTCCTTGTAAACCATTAGTTCCTTGTAAACCTTGTACACCTTGTGTACCATCAGTTCCTTGTAAACCTTGTAAACCTTGTATTCCTTGAGAACCATCAGTTCCTTGCAATCCTTGTAAACCTTGTAAACCTTGTGTACCATCGGTTCCTTGTAAACCTTGTAAACCTTGAGTACCTTGTGAACCGTCAGTTCCTTGCAATCCTTGTAAACCTTGTACACCTTGAGAACCATCAGTTCCTTGTAAACCAATTAAACCCTGAGTTCCTTGTGTACCATCAGTTCCTTGTAAACCTTGTGTTCCTTGTAAACCGTCAGTTCCTTGTAAACCTTGTAAACCTTGTACACCTTGAGAACCGTCGGTTCCTTGTAAACCTTGTAAACCTTGTGTTCCTTGTAAACCGTCAGTTCCTTGTAAACCTTGTAAGCCTTGTACACCTTGAGTCCCGTCGGTTCCTTGTAAACCTTGTAAACCTTGAGTTCCTTGTAAACCATCAGTTCCTTGTAAACCTTGTAATCCTTGTGCACCTTGGGCGCCTGAACCTTGTAGACCTTGTGTTCCCTGAGATCCATCCGTTCCTTGTAAACCTTGTAAACCTTGAGTTCCTTGTAAACCATCAGTTCCTTGTAAACCAATTAAACCTTGTGTTCCTTGAGAACCATCGGTTCCTTGTAAACCTTGTAAACCTTGTGTACCTTGAGAACCATCTGCACCCTGTAAACCATTAGTTCCTTGTAAACCTTGAGTTCCTTGTGAACCATCGGTTCCTTGTAAACCAAGTAAACCCTGTGTTCCTTGGGAACCGTTTGCCCCTTGTAAACCATCGGTTCCTTGTAAACCTTGAATTCCCTGTGAACCATTAGTTCCTTGTAAACCTTGAATTCCTTGAATTCCTATATGACCGTCAACACCTTGCGCTCCTATTGTTCCTTGCGAACCTTCACCAGACGTTCCTTGTGTACCTTGTGTACCAGATCCACCTAAGCCCATTGCTCCAATATACCTCCAACCTCTTATATAAAAGTTTTTGCCTGAAGGGTATGTAGAAGGATTATTAGTAATCTCGTCAAGTAAATCATCTGAAAGCATTAATAAGCCTTGGTCATAATTAAATACCCAACCCGCTACACCAGGTATTGCATCTTTAGCTAAAGTTTGGTCAATATATACACCATTAGTTGTAGTAGGATCACCTGACCATAATTCTATCTTATATAAATCATTCTTAAACCCAGCTGCAGTGGTTACACTGGCTGGTCCTATCCAATTTAGTTTTCTACCGGATGTTGGATCTCCAAATGTATTATAGGCTACTAATGTATTAGGGTTTGAAGGTACAACTAAATCCATTCTAGTTGCAAATCTATTTGTAATAGGTAAATCATTTGGGGCAAACCCTGTACTAGTACCCCATTGGTTTTCAACATAACCATCAAGAACTTGACCTGGATTAGTCATTTGACTTAATGAATTAGCAGAACCCATCACAGGTGTGGTTGGTTGATTAGCAAGTATCACATTCCAATCCGTCTGGTCAATAATTCGTCCACTCTTAACGGTATTTGAATTTTCTAAATTAGATTGATACCAATAAAAATTAGTATCTGCATCAATAACATTACCTGCCTGTACCTTAAATACTAATTTTCTTACGTCCGTTGCTGTAAAGCCCATTTAAGTTATCTTATTTTCTATATTGATAAAACCTTCTACTATTTTCATATTAAATGATTATCTATATTATTTATATTTATTCTTTAGTTAATGCGAGTATATTGGATTTGATCCAATCTAATCGTCCTATCTATAATTTGTATTTCAGCATATACTCCACCAACTGAAACGTTAGATGAAGACCCAAAGGAAAATTCACCAACATTACCACCAGATGATGCTTGCATTAAATATGTACCTGGGTCATCTAATCCAGTATAAGCACTAGGTACAGTTCCACCGAATGGAATCCAACCACCTGCACTCCATGCGCCACCTTGGTTACCGCCGTGGCATGATAACGCATATGAATCTTGTATATTAGGATATGGATTACCTGGCTGAGGATCTAAGTAAGTTGGTAAATATGTATAATTTGTACCGGTATTTGGATCTACTTGTAACGCTGCATTTGCATTTGCACCAACTGGCCAAATATAAATTTTTAATTGACTGTTTCTTAATGCATCAGTAAAATTAGCACTAACACCTGGGTTACCAGTAAATGTTAAGTTAAAGCTTACAACATTTGGGTTTGAAGGATCATTAAATAATCTATGGAATATTGGTGTATCTGCCATAGCATTATAATTAGGATTACCTGCTGGTATGTAATTACTTAAGTCCCCAGAAATAACTGTACCAGTCACAGGTAAATTAGTTGTCCCATCATTATCAGCATAAAAATCCGATGCAGCAATACCTTCACCACCAACAAGACATAAATTCTCAGCAACTATTGAAGTTCTACTATTTGGTGGTTGAGAAAGATCCACTAACGAAAGTTGGCTATTCCATCCTGAATATGTATTTCCTCCAATGTCTCTAAATAACCTTTTATTTTCTAAATTAAAATATTCAATTAAATCAGTTGAATTATTATGAGCTACATCAATAAGTATTTTATTTTGTATAGAATCTGCTCCCCAACCAGTATCTGACCACGGATCTAAAAGTCTAAATTGAGAATTACCTCCTTGTGATCTATACCTATGACTTGAATTAACAATTGTAAAAGTTGAAGCATTATTATCATAATCTATTAAAGTTTGATCCCAATCATTAACAACACCAGGTTGTGTTAAAGTAATTGTCCCATTAGATAAACTATATGAAGTATCATTAACTGCTAATGTATTAGAAGACCAATTAAATATTCTGGTTCTTATATTATTAACAATAATAGAATTTCCATTTAATGTAAGTAAATCATCAACAGAAGAAGACAGAGTAGTACCGTTAGTATAATATTTTATACCACTGATATATCTGAAATTAGCGAAGTCAACATTAGGGAATGTAGAAACAGCACTTGCCAAACTTGGTGTGTTTGGGTTAGCATCAGCAAAAACAGTATATGAATAATTTAATGGAAGATCTGGTGAAGGTGGATCTACTAATAAACCTGATGAATCAGCCGTCATAGATATCTTAATTGTAAATTTTCCACCATCTCTAGCATTAGTAGCATTTGGAAAAACGCCAGTACCTAATCCGGCTATAGCACCAGGTACACCCATGATAACATCTATCTTAACAGATGCTTCATAAACATCTTGTGGATTATATGGATTGACTAAAGTATTATAACCGCTTATAGTTAATATTATATTTTCGCTACCAGATTTATATTCTCCATCGGTAATAATATCGTTTACTGTGTGTGATTCTAATATTGTTGCACCATCTCCATCTAAAACATCAATTGTAATAGAACCATCTCCAGATCCTGCAGCCCCACCGAATCCTCTTACCTTTACAGGTGATGCAGTATTACCAGAACCTAATGAAATTGTTCCTTGTGTATTTTGTCTATATACAGCTCTAAGAGTATTACTTCCTGACCATCCACCATCTTCATAGTTACCTCCAGCTGCACCCGTTAATGTAGCATTAGGTATTGCTATTCTTCTGTTTACCGGATTATTGTTTTCTGCTATAGTTGCGTTAGGTGGAGTTGGCGAACCTGTAGCAACATTCCTATTTAAATAATTAGGATATATTGGAGCATCAGGTGCTGGGAAAAATACGTTGACTTGCGAAGAGTCTCCTGGATCTTCTTGTGCATATACTCTATTATCATCTAAGCGATCTACAAAATTGAATTTAGTATAAGTTCCAGTTAAAAATGTTGGGGATGAACCGTCAGTTGTATCAGAATTTGCAACTGTTATATTCCCACCGGCTCCACTAACACCCTGTGTACCTTGAGTACCTGTACCAAGTATACCTTGAACACCTTGAACACCTTGTAAACCTTGAATACCTTGTAAACCTTGAATACCTTGTAAACCATCGGTTCCTTGTAAACCTTGTACACCTTGTAAACCTTGTACACCTTGAGAACCATCGGTTCCTTGTAAACCATCAGTTCCTTGTAAACCTTGTAAACCTTGAGTACCTTGTAAACCTTGAGTACCTTGTGAACCATCAGTTCCTTGTAAACCTAAAGTTCCTTGTAAACCTTGGACTCCTTGTGTTCCTTGAGTACCTTGGCTACCTGAACCAGAAATACCTTGAACTCCTTGTAAACCTTGGACTCCTTGTGTTCCTAATGTACCTTGGCTACCTGAACCAGAAATACCTTGAACTCCTTGAGTTCCTTGTAAACCTTGGATTCCTTGTGTTCCTAATGTACCTTGGCTACCTGAACCAGAAATACCTTGAACTCCTTGAGTTCCTTGTGCACCTTGAATACCTATCGTTCCTTGAGATCCTGCACCACCAGTACCTTGAGTACCTTGGGTACCTTGTGCACCACCTCCACCTCCGCCACCGGTTGCACCGATGTATCTGAATCCAGTTATGTATAAATCAAAGCCATTTGGATATGCACCACCTGCATTATTTGATATATCAGTTTGTAAATCATCAGAGATAAAAAGTAAACCTTGGTCATAATTAAATACCCAACCTACATAACCAGGATTATTTGCCTGGCCTGCTGATAAAGGTATTTCAGTACCACCTGTCGCAGGATTACCTGACCATAACTTAATTCCGTATCCATTTGATGGTGTTCCATCTGCTTGTGGTACTGAGGCCGGTAAAATCCAATTATTTTTAAACCCTGATGTAGTATCACCAGGGGTATTATATAAAATCCAAGTAGAATTATTAAAAGCATATACCTGGTCAAGTTGTGAACCTCCTGGGCCAGATGCATTTTGAATATTTACAGGATCTGCTGCTGCGTTATTAACAGCATCGGCAGGTAAATTAGCTGGTGGTATTAAATTATAATCAGTAAGTATTCTACTAGGATCCTTTATATTAGGACTGAATGCTAATGAAGATTCGTACCATCTGTTTCCGGCTGAAGCATCTATAACCCCACCAGCCTGTACTTTAAAGGTTAATTTATTTACTTCATTAATTGAAAATCCTGCCATATTACTTTATTGTTTTCTTTTTATATTTATTCACCATAAGTTTTATACATTACCACCGCTCTCGGTAGTTGGTGAACCTGAACTAAAAATTATTTTTGCAGATATTCCACCTATTCTAATTAGTGGATTATGTATTTGTACTTCTATATAAAATCCATCTAAAGCAGGAGACGTTCCAAATGACCCAGATATTACACTGCTTGCAGATGTTGTTGTTCTACATTGCGATTGTGTGTTATCATCAATTCCCGCAGGTGGATCTTGGTAACTTCCACTAAATGGATTTGAATTATGTAATGAATGAGGTATTGCAGTAATTCCTATATTTGAACCAGATGCAGCTGCTTTCTTTCTAACATATATTCTTAAATCATTACTTACCAAAGAATCATAAACAGTTCCACCAACAAAGGATCCACTGAATGTTAATTCAAATGATGCAATAGGTCGCCCTTGGTTTGTTGGGCTAGCCTCAAATAATCTATGAAATGTTGCAGGTACTTGATAAGATGCTTGATTATAATTAGGATTAGGATTAGGTGATCCTGTACCACCATTAGGTTTATATGATACTAAGTTTCCTATTAAATCATTAGTATCTGGTGAATTACCATTATCAGCATAAAATTTATCCGGTCTAATTAGAGTACCCCCAACTACAGCTGCTTGGCAAAATGGTCCAGTTGTTAATACACTGGTTGTTTGATTAGTTAATCCTGAAGAAACTAATGGCTGTACTGAATTAAATCCTGTATATGAACCACCTACAGTTGTTAATCTTTCATTCTCATCATCAAATCTTTCAGTTAAATTATCACTTGTAATTCCATAAGTATCAATTAAGATAGGTTGAGATGAGGATGCTGTTTGTGGTGGTAAACCAGTCAACCAAGGGTCCCAGGCTCTGGCCGCCACAGAAGCATCGTTATTTCTAAATCTATAATTGGATGCTGTGATAGCCCAATTATCATAATCAAAATCTATATCTAAAGTATCATATTTATTATCCCAACCAGGAAATGACATTCCAGGTGATGGATTCCATGCTTCTTCTTGGATAGGACTTAAACCATAATCAGCACCTAATACTTGAAAGTTCCATTGGGCAGCATTCGATCTCCCTTGAGTATTACTGTTTAAGTAATCTATATCGGTAACATCAACTTCAAATTGAGAACCGCCTACATAATATTCAACCCCGCTTAAGTGTTTTGACAAAATACTAGAATTATTTTCTACTATTGAACTAATACCGTTAATTTGCGGACTGGATGGATATCCTCCTAAATCATTCTTATCCCAAAATACATCGTCTTGTATATAAGAATATGTATTTCCCCCATCTGTTAATGTATCAGTTGTCATAATAGTTTTTATAAAATAACGACCACCACTTAATCCTGCATCTTGAAATACTTTTGGTATATTTACACTAACCTGAATTATTCCTTTCCACTTAGAAGTGTCTTGTGCATAACTGGATACCTGGATAGAGCAATGAAGGTCAGGAGTTATTTGATTTAAAGGTCCGTCTAACACAGTAGAGGTATTATTACTAATTTCATTTCCGCCACCGTCTGTTACAATAATCTGTATTGTTGCATCGCCACTACCTGTTGGGCTAAGACCAGTTACTTGTTGGGCAGTAATAAGTACATTTTGACCAGCCCCAGTACCGTTATATGCAGCTCTGTTTGTTCCAGCCCAACCACCAGTAAAGAAAGGTATACCTTCTGAATCAGGAGTACTAATCCTGACGGTATTTCTTGGGGTATTTTCTGTTACTCTACCATTAGTTGTACCGTCTGTTGTATCATAGTGTGATGCAAATGTTGGTGTTGGAATATAAACATTTACTTGTCCTGGTGTTCCACTATCTTCAGCTAATACATCAACGCCTACAAAATTAATTGTTGGGTAAGTACCTACAGCAGTCCCTTCATCCTTTATATGTACACCTGCAAAAGTTAGCTTATCATTACCATCAAATATTAAATTGGTCTGACCTGTATTTAAATCAATTGAGATTTTCTTATCTGAACCAACCGTGGTAATATCTATACCTGGGCCTTCTATAATTGGAGCACCACCGCCACCAGTAGACGATATTGTAATTGTGTCACCGCTAGGGGTACTCACAGTAGTTAATTGAATATCTGCACCAGCTACAAGCGTTGGGTTATATGCCGAATCAATAAAATCAACAAAGTTAACCTCTGTCATTAAATCGCCTGCCTCAAATAAAGACTTAAGAGTGTATTTTGGGATTACTGCCATTATACCTTATTTATTTTGATTTTAAAAGTTCCATGTACTTATCAAATGATAAAAGTAACATTTTCTTTTTCTTTTTCTTTTTTCCTTCAGGATCATCACCACTACCAACCTTTTGTGTAGCAAAAGAATTTGCAGAACCAGGATCACCAGGAAGCTCAACTGCTCCCATACCCTGTACATTCATATTAGGATTTAGTCCAACAGTACCTGCTTCATTTTCATTAATTAAATTATTCACTATTTAATATTTTGTTTCATCCAACGAGTAATCCAACCTTTAAGTTCTTTTGCTGCTGGTTTAATATCAGAAGGTTCTGTTGCTGGTCCATTTTTCCATCTGTCCCAGTCCATTTGGATTGTACCTAATGCATTTGCAATCTCTGGCATTAATTCAATATACTCTTCATTGATTTCACCTTCTAATAATTCTGGAAACATATCCTCAATATCGCTAGCATCTATTGCATAATAGTCACTTTGTAAATAATCAAGAATATCTTTGTTTTTACCTGTCATATCATACCCAGTTCCTTTATTAGCTCCGTTAGATTTAACTTTTAGATTAAATGATTTAATTGCATCCATTATATCTGAATCGTCTCCAGATAAATCAACATCTATAGTGCTTACTTTATTAGGGTTTTTTGCTTTAGCTTTTTTACCTTCATTCAAAGATTCGCCAATGCTAAAACTTGTTAGTGATTTTAAATTTTTCATATTGTTATTTTCTTTTATTGGTTCTAATATATTTTGTAATGGTTTATAAAAACTATGTATACTTTTAGGAGTCATTTTCTTAAAAGTCTTTTCATCATCTATCTTTAACGCATTACGAACTTTGGATGCTGAAATGTTATCATCAGTTCTAAAAATTTCATATCCTTTAAAATCAGGATCTACACCTAATTGATCTCGGTATGATTGTTTGTCAATCATTGCACCGTATGATTTTTTTCTATCTGTCCCATATCCCCACATCACAGGTTCATAAGCAGGCCTTGCAGCTGCAAACATTGTATCAATTGAACCATTAGGAACTACAATAGCAGTTTCTAAAAATGGATATTGTTTTGCCATCTTAGCAAACATTGCTTGTTGCATTTCTTCATCAAACGGTCTTTTCTCAGGATCGTTGTTTTTTCCTCTAACTAAAAATACAACTACAGGTTTTCCATTTTCTTTGTACATTTTTTCAAATACTTTAACATGACCTAATGTAAAGGGTTGGAATCTCCCAACAAACATATTAACCTTTTTCTTGCCTTGTTCTTTATAAGGAACTTTTAAAGCTTCATTAATTGGAGCAGTTGCAGTTCTTACTCTATGACCATAAGGTGATAATGAATATCTCTTAATGCCCGTTTCATCTTCACTAATATTAAACAATCCTAAATTTCTTTTAAGCCATCTCTTATGAGCCTTTATTTCAGATAAGATATTGTTAACCTCATCTTCGGTTAAATGACCATCAGCAACAGCATCTAAAATAGCAGAACGAACTCTTGCTGCAGTAGATACATTTTTAGCTGGATGCTTTTCAGTATATCTCCTCTTAACAGTAACTCTCTTTTCTGTTATAAAATCTTGTATGTTTTTTAGATTATCCATGTACACTTTTTTTATTTATTCAGATTCTTCAACCTTTGTATTTTTAAACCTTGTTGGTACTGGGTTTGATGGTCTTCCAGTTTTTGTAAATCCTATGTTAAATTCAAACTTAAGTTTAGCAATAGAATTAATACCATCGGTGGTATCTACTGTTGCTTTACCTGTCTTTTTATCAACACCCCAAACCTCATTTGTAAATAACTGAGATTTTACCGTTTCATTATAAGTATTAGCATAAACATTTCCTAGATTGTAATATGCTTCATATTTAGCCTTAAGATCATCTTCATCTATATCTGGATCTTTTTTCTTAACATAAGCAATTGCGCTAGCAACAGACTTATCTCTTCGCTTAATATAATCAGGATCATTTAAATCAAAGTCATACTTTTTAGCAAGATCCTTAATTTCATTAGCGGTCTTTTCAGTATCTTCAGCTGTACCATCAAAAATGCCTGAATACATTTTAGTTTTATCTGACATTTTTGCTAGGTCATCTTTAGTTTCCTTTGGTGGAATTTTTTGACCTTGTGAATTTGTAAATTCTTTATATTCGCTTAACTGTGTTTTTTCACCAGACGCAGATGCACCACCAGCACCTTTCTTAATTGACCTAGCTTCAACACCAGCCATAATTAATTGTATCTTTTTCTGAATTTCTTCTGGTGAATCTTTTTCATAATCAATTTTTTCTGGAGAAATTGATATAATATCTCCTAATGGGTAATTAGAGGCAGCTGGCATATAAACATTATTTCCTTTATTTAATTCTCTCATATAAGAAACCATCTCTACTACATCAGCAGCACCAGTTTTCATATAAGGATCTAACATCATAGCACCAGTAGTAGCCATTAACTTTTCATCATATTCTTTTGGGTCTTTAATATCTTTGAGTGATTTGAAATCATTCATTATTTTTTCTTGTGCCTTAGTAGGTTTCTTATCTCCAAACTGTTTCTTAAATCCGTCAGCTATAATATCAGCAGTGCCGTCTTTTAATTTAGTTCTATTTTCTGGTGTTGTTGGTGGAGTATCTGGAAATGCTGATAAAGTTTCCATTTCACCTTGATCTTTAAATGCTGATTGCGCCTGTTCAACAATTGCATTATATTTTTCTAAGGCAGCTTTTGCCTTTTCGGCCTCTTTCTTACTTCCGTATATTTTTTCTAATTTTTCAGTACTAGGTATTTCTTGCTTATCATAATTAACATCATCAAATGAAACTCCCCTTTCAGATACACCTACTTTAGTTTTAGATTTCTTATCACCGAATAGCTTAGCACCAGTCATTTGCTTTTTACCAATACGATTAGCAGATTCTTTATCAATATTATCTAAGCCATAATCTTTTGCCACATTAACTATTGAAGCAGGAGAGCTTTTATCACCTAACACTTTTCTATATAAACCAGTTTTTGCTGTATCTACATAAAACTTTGAACCGCTTTGATTTTTCTTTATTATATCATCTTCTACCAATTCACCAAATAATTCTTTTCTTTTTTCATCCGATGCATTAGGGTCATTTATAGTTTCCATTGCCTTCAAAACCTTTTCGGCATTTTCTTTTTGGTCAGGATCTTTAATATCATTTATTTGTTTCTGAATAACATCATTTATTCTAGAAAGACCTTTTAATTTTTTCTCTTCTTCCTTAGGTTCTTTACCTCCAATTACTTCTTTTGCCTTTTTATAAACAGCAGTGTCTTTATCATAACCGATTGCAGAAGAAACTTTTACCTTTCTTCCCGTTTCAGGGTTTTTGATTTTTTGATCCATTACATCAGCCTCTATGACAACCTTACCTAACTGAATAAAATTATTGTAGTCTAATACTTTATCCTCAATTAATAGTTCTTCGGCATTAGGCAAAAGAGATTCATTAGTGGATTTAATTTTTAAGTAATCATCAAAAGTTTTAAATTTACCATCATCTTTTGTTTGGATTACATCAATCACTTTATCTACCATTTTATTAAAATCTTCAATAACTGATGGTGTCATAATGTTACCACTATTCTTTCTTTTCTTTTTTAAAGAACCTAACATTATTTTAAATAAGTCTTTTAGTTTAGGATTGCTGTTAAGTATATCTTTAGTTCTTTGGCTCGGTATTAATTCTACATTTAAATCAAATTCATCACCTTTTGCAAACTCTGCCTTTTCAATATCAATCTTTGTAATATCCTTACCTCTCTTAGTAACATAGTCATTAAAAATATTAGATACCAACTCTATGTATCTCATATCTTCAGTATCACCTAGAATCTCATGCTTCTTAATTCCCCTTTCTTCTATAAATGCTAAAAGATCTAATAAAATAATTTCATTAATATCAGCTGGCATTTTTCTTAAATCAATAGGCTCCTTTTCTTTCATAAGATTAATTGTATAAGGATCTATTAACTTAGCTGCAATTACTTGTTTAGTACCTGACTTATAAAACTTAAAGATAATTGATTCAATCGGTTTCTTTAAATCATTTTGTAAAGTAGTAGACTGAATAGAAGGATTTAAAATCTTTAGTAAATATTCAGCAAATGAGTTTGTATTAAATATAGCAGATTGATCTTCTTTAGGAGTATCTAAAAATTTAGTTATCTTTTTCTTTTGGTCTTCGGTTAGATAACCTTTAAATATTGGAAGAAGTGCAGTTACACCTAATGCATTAGCCCAGTCATTTAATACTCTAGGATCCTCGATAACCTTTAAGACTTTACCGGATGGTGATGTAACTGAAATATGACTAAGTACTAAATTATTTTTAGGTAACCTATCATAAGTAATAATACCAGGGCTATTGTGTGGAAAGTACTGAAAGCAAAACATCCAGTTGTCTGGGATTGATGATAAATTTTTGGTGACTATTGATTTTATATAATGTATAGGCTTTTCATAGTAAATCATCATGGTTCTATCAATGAGATTAATAGGCCTATGGTTTTTACCTTTATAAAAATTGATTCCTTCACCACTCTTCTTAAAAGAAAAAGAAGAACCTGATAACTTTTCAGTTACCACTAAATAGTCTTTAAAAAGATCTTCAATTAATTGTTTGCCAGTATCTTTATAAATTTGAGTTAACTCTTTCATTTGCTTATTTTATATTGTCAATTTATATATTCTTTAAATAAATAGCTATATAGAAAAAGGATGGTACTATACCTATCCTTTATCATACTCTACTACTTTCAGAGTATATACAAATACTACAAATATTAACTCTTAATACAGGTGATCTATATAGGTGTATCTACTATTTTATCTACCATACTTCATAATACCTAACAATTGATTAATTGCAGCAAAGGTACCGGTAAGTTTGTAAATTTTTCCTTTATATTTAAATACTATTCCTTCAGTTGGAAATATTGATTCTATTCCTCCAATTCTGTCAAGCCTTGCCAATTCAGCTTCAACCTTTCTTACTTGGTCAGCACCACCAGTCTTTTTAATTTTACTCCCTGCTGTTTGGATTTGAGACCTTAGTCTTTGTGCTTCATCTGTTGGATTAGCCGCTAAAAAGTCAGATGCGTTTTTAAGAATCACAGATCCTAGTTCTAAAAACAGATCCTCAAAAGGTCTAATGTTTTCTTTATACTTTTTAGCAACATCTTCTTTATCAAACTTTTTAACCAGTGCAGCTTCCTTGGGTCCAATTTGTTTAGCAAGAGATCTCATATTTAAACTCTTTTTATCGCCGTATGCCCATCTCTTAAGTAAACCTTCTTTTACATCCTGTGATAATGATGGGAACTGTTTGTCTATCATTTCCCTCCACCACATTTCATGATATTTAGCAACTTCATCGCTATCAGTTAAACCGTATCTCTTTTCTAAAGCATTAACTTGATTAATAAATCTTTTCTTATTTGTGGTAAAATCTAAATCTTTTTGTAATTTAATAACTCTAGGTGGAATTATTTTAAATGTTTTACCAATATCAGATTCAACCTTTTTAAGTATGTCTGCAATTTCTTTTGCAGGTTTATTATTAGTACCTGTAATATTACCATTACCATCCGTTTCCTTTATACCATGAAATTGAATAACATCTGTATCATAATGAATAACATTAGGGTTTTGTGAATAGATTAACTCCATGTTCATAAAGTCTTTTCCATTCTTAAAATATTTTTCTTGGTCAGCTGGTGAAAGGTTCATTAATAATCTAGCCAAATCCTGTGCAGCAAATTGAAAAGTATCTTGTACTAATTTACTAGGATGCCCTTCAAATTTATTCTTAAATTCAGAAAGAGTCATTGGATTCTTTAACTCTGTTTTGTTTCTTGCAAATTTAACTTCACCATCTTGGATAGTAGCAAATGCATTTTGACCATCGGTCTTTTCAGTAGCATCTTCTTCAAAGTTTAATTCACCTCTAAGACCAGCATCTATCATCGCCTTAAAATCACCAAAGGTTAAATCTTTATCGTCAAATGGATGAGCCATGTGACCAGCAGCACCACCTTCAAACAGAAATGGCTGACTTTTGTCAGTCAGCCATTCTTCAAACAGTTTTATATGTTTCATTAAATTTGTTTATTTGTTACGATCCCATCGTAGATTGTAAAGCTCCGACCATTGCGCCGTAATCTTCACCGTACTTCTTAAGTAATCCATCAGCAGTTTCAGTTGCTTTAGTTTCATCAAACTCATCTCCGAATGCATCTTTCAGAATAGCCATTGCATATTCTTTAAATTCATCTGCAGATTTAATTTCCTTTTCAGTAATCTTAGCTTCTCCAACTAATGCAGCACCTTTTGCTTCAGGTTGAACTTTTACTTTACCCATATTCATTATGTCTCCAGCAATACCTGCGGCAGATTCGGAACCGTCTCCCATTTTTGCAGGGACTTCAGTAGCATCCTTAAGATCATCAGCTTCACCTTTTACTTCGGTTGTAATATTTTGATCTTTAGTAACTAATTCTTCACCCTTTGACTCAGGTTGTACTTTTACTTTACCCATATCCATTATATCACCAGCAATACCGGCAGCAGTTTCAGAACCGTCGCCTTTTTCTGCAGGAATAGCAAGTCCATCATCACCTGCTTCTTCATCAGCAATTTCATCACCTGTAACTTTAGTGATTACTTCACCTACAGCTTCTTCTACAGCTTCTTCTTCTTCAGCTTCTATTTCTTCTTCATCTACTTCTTCTTCATCATAAGATTCTGTTACGAAATTTGAAAAAGACATAATTCTTGATTCATCTTTCTTTTCTTCATCTTCATCATATTCAACATCTTTCTTTAATGCATCAATTTCGGAATCATCAGATTTTACAGCTCCTTTATAGTGGTCTTCCTTTTCTTTATCATCTTCGTGGTCCACTTTAACATCACCCTTATCTTCTAATTCATCACCTTTCTTTTCGTCTTCTTCGCCTTCACCTTCATCATCGTCTTCAGCAAGAGGCTTAGCAGATGCAGCTACAGGAACAGCATAATCCTCAGGCTCTTCATCATCATCATGATATTTAACATTCTTGTTAACTGTAACTTCTTTTTCTTTAATGAAATCTTCAAAAGCCATAATTCTTTTAGTAGCGGCTGGAGTTTCTTCTTCTTCAGCAGCAACCTCAACACCATCTTTATCTTCTACTTCATCAGCTTCAGCAGGAACTTCTTTAGTGATCTCTTGATCTTTTGTTACCAAATCATCTGATTCTTCAGTTTCTTCAACTTCTTCAACTTCTTCAGCAGATTCTTCTTCAGCAACTTCACCTTCTGTACCAACTTTATCATCCTCTTTATCTTCTTCGGATTCTAATGATCTAGGTTCACCTTTCTTTTTCTCTTCATCAGCTATGTCTTCAGCTCTATCTTCTTCAATTTCTTCTTCGGAAATATCTTGCTTTGGGCTAGCATCTTTAATTAATCCTTCTAATTTAGTTAGAAGATTCTTTTCTTTCTTTAATTCTTCAACACTTTCGTAACCCATCTTTTTAACAAGATCCATTACAGCGTCGTGAGTAGCTTCAGCAGATTCATTGATTGAATCTTCGGCTTTAGCCATCATTGAAAACTTTTTGATTGGTTTCATTATAATTATCTTTTTTTGATTCTTTTTTTATATATCCATCTCTCATGAGAAAGATATTATATCAGTACCTAACATTTTGTACTTCAAAAGGAAACTTTTCTTCCTTATAAATTTTTCTTCTTTCCATCCCATGTCTGTATATGTAATTTACCCAGTCATGATCATCTACTTTATATCTAAAATCATCAATAAAGTCATATATTTTTACTACATCTTTACTTGCATGCTTTCTTAAACCTCTACCGATAGACTGTCTAATAATGACTTCCGATTTAAATGATTCTGTAAAAAATATGTTATGTATATTTTTAATTGATATTCCAGTTGAAAATGTACCGTATGATGCTACAATAATAACATCATCATTCTTTTCCATTCTCTTTTTGAATTCTTCTCTAAAGTCAGACTTAACAGAACCATCAACATAATAAACTTTCTTATCTGTTATTGTCCTAAGTTTTTTATATAGTTTTTCACCGTATGCTATTTTATGAAATAGTACTAGTGAATTAGATGTTGACTTTTTAATTACTTGGCAAACAAAATCTAACCGTTTTTCGCTTTCATTAATAAAATTTTGCTCTAAGCTAAATAATTTTTGTCTATCATACGGATTTTTAGATAGAGAAGAAAACGCTTCCTTTTGTGCATCGGTTGCATATTCCATGTGGATCTGTAATACTTTACATTTTGCAATATGACCTTCTTCTTGTAAGTGAGCAGCTTTTACTTGGGTTACTAACGGACCCATTGCCGACATTAGACTTAACCTATTTACAGTTCCTCTTTTAGGAATAGTACCACTTAAACCAAATCTATAATCACAGTGCCAACATTTATCCATTATCTTTTGGATTGAATTTGCTTTTGCTTTATGAGTTTCATCTACAAAGACTGCATCAAATTGGCTAAAGTATTCTTCGTCCTTTTTAGTTAAAGATTGATAAGTACCTATAACTACATTTGAACTCTTTCGTAATTTAACACCAGCATAAATCTGTTGAATCTTAATAGGAACTCTACCTTTATTATATTCTTCAAAATCTCCACTTGCCTGTACTACCAAACTTACATTAGGTACAATCATTAGGATTTTCTTTTTACCTAACTGTTCCATCATATAAGCAACTACCATAAAGGAGATTAAAGTTTTACCGGCAGAAGTTGCCAATTCAGCCAAACACCTTCTATACTTTAAAATCTTTATTGCTGCATCAATTTGATAATCTCTTGGTTTAATTTCAGACTTTGCAAAAAATTCATCTACCCATGCTTTAAAAATTTCTTCGTCTATAGAAGTATCAAAAATATCGGTTATGCCATTTAATGTAAATTGGTAATCATATTGTTTACATATATCAATTACTTCCTTCCATAAACCTGCCGGAATTTTGTTTCTTTTAATAAATGAAATGTTACCATCCCAAACCTTTTTCTTTACCAATGGGTGAAACCGCCACCCTTCTATTTTCTTAGTAAGACTAGATTTTAATTGTTCATATTCCAATTCGGTACATGAATCAATTACTAAAAACTTTTTATTTTCCGACAGAGATAGTTCCATTAAAATTCCTTATCATCTAAGTTTATTCTGTTTCTTATTGCAAATGCCATGTTATCTAAAGTCTTAATACATTCATAATAATAATCTATATGTGACTGTAGCATGTCTATTTGTGTTTTTAAAGAAGACAGATCTGCTTTTATAAATTGATGTTTTTCGCCGTTAGTTAATTTAACATCATAGTTAATTGAATACTCTCGGTATTGATTTTTATAGTACCTATCCCAAGTAGCATTTCTTTTATATATTGTTGTTTTAAAATCAGTTACTTTATCTAATAAGATTTGTCTATATGACAACATTCTTACTTGACATTCTGATAGTTCATTCATATTTTTTAGCTTGGATACAAGATCTTTAATCTTAAGTTTCCAATCATCCCTATCTTTGCCTAATCTAATTTCTAGTTGGTCGTTAGCTTCCTTTATTTGTGTATCGTCAAATGCCATTAAAATATCCCTTTATTATTATTATTTTTTTTGTAACTTTTAATCTTTGGTTGAAACTTTCTTTTAGGTTCTGGTAAAGAAAATGTTTTATCAATTTTACTAAGCTCTATTTTATCAAATTTAGTAAAGAGTTTTATTTTCTTTTTTGAATTTTCAAAATCATTATAGAAATCATCAAACTGTTCGGTCACAAATTCATTATATTTTTTTATCATAAGAAAATTAAATCTAAATGATTATCTGTAAAATATTTATCCAACTCATTTAAGCACCCAGTTCTATTCTTAAATTCATACTTAACCAAATCGTTTAAATCTTTTACCTTTTTCTTAGGTATACTAAAGTCCTTTAAATATTTATCCCACATAAAAACCGTTTGCCCTTTCTTTAGCTTTTGTATCATTTTAGCTTTACCTTCATAGTCATTATCAAACATATATCTTGCTGTAGGAATTTCATCAAAATCTAAAATCTGTTTTTTAACACCAGTCAAGCCTATTGTATTTGACATAAAGAAAGAATCTATAGGTCCTTCAAATATTGTAAACTCTCTACCTAAATTAACTGTTAAGATACCGAATATCATTGATATTTTATTTAAAGAATCTAATTCTTCTTCAGAAACATTTAGTTGCTTTTTTAATCTATCATATATTCTTTCTATATTCCAAGTCTTATACTTAGGGCCAGTGGTATTTTCTAATGCCCTAACCTGAAATCCTATTATTTTATTTTCTTTATTTAAATTAAAAACATACAACTCTTTACGCCTTGGGTCATAACCAAATTTTTCGGTCTTATGGTGAAGTAATCTACTCTTAAGATATGGGTAAGCTCTATATGTTAATGAATTAATAGGATATACATTAAACCCTACTGCAATCTCATCAAAAGATAATGCTAATTTGTTAGCTTTATCAAATAAATGAAATTCTAAAGTTTCGCCTAAAGAAAAGTTTTTACTATTATCTTTAATGTAATTAAGAACATTAATTCTATCATCACCTTCAAAATTTAAATTATGATCCTTTAAGAATACATCTAAACTTTCATGAGCCGAACAATTATAACAATGAAAATGTAAATTGTTCCAATATAAATTACCTCTCTTTTTTCTAGGTGTATCATGTGAATCACCACAATAAGGACAAGCAAAATTTAATCTTTCTTTACTTTCTAATATTCTTCTTTTCTCAGGATGAGAATGGTTTTGATGAAGAACTCGGACCACCTTATCGATGATCCGAGCTTTCATTTCAGAAGATATTATTACTTCTGTTCCCATATGATTAAAGATCTAAACCGTTAATGAAATCATCAAAATCATCTCCCTTAGAAGAATCTTCGGTTTTAGATGTAGTTGCCGTTGCAGAAGGTGCAGCGGTTTCTGTTACAGTCGCAGCAGCAGCTTTAGTTGCAGCCGGTGCTGGTGCAGATTTTGCAGTAACAGTATCAATAGAAGATCCTGGGTTACTAAATTGAGATAGTACGCCCATTACTTTATTTCTCTGTTCATCAGTCCATGGTCTGTAGTCAAAGTTGCCTAAATCCGGTGCATCTTTAATGTAATCAAGAATTGCAGTTCTTCCTGCGTCATCAGCTGTTACATCGTTACCGTTAATTGACATTGGAGATCTACTCCCTTGGAATTTACATGAATCGTAGTTTGGATAACCACCTTTCTTTGAAATTACTAATTCAAAATTCTTTCCTTCAAAAGGATCAAATACTTGAGTAGGTTCATCAAACTGTGGATTTAACTCTTCATCAATTTTAGTTTTAATCTTGTATCCAAATTTCATTACTTTAATTTGTCCTTCAAGATCTCTGTTTTGTGGATCTTTTACGATTTGTACTAATGCATAAAATACTTCTCTACGCTTAAGTCCCTCTGACATCTTTTTGTCTACAGCAGATTCAGAGTTTCTAAGTTTAAAGAACATGTCCTGTACAGCACATTTGTCTCCAACCGTTGAAGGTGAGTCTGCGTAAAAGCCATTGCCATCTCTGTCTTCTAACCAGTAGACATATTTACGAACGAAAGGTTTACGTGGATTTTTTGCATTAGGTAAAAACCTAATTAGTGAACGGTAAGTACCGTCTGAACCTTGATCAGGTTTCGGTGTGTAAAGATCGCTTGTTGTTTGCGGTCTGTCTCCAGTGTCTAGGTCCTTGACGCTAACACTGAAAATGTCGAATTCATTTGCCATTTTAATTGCCTTTTTATTTTACTTTGTTATTAATTGTGGATATAACGCAGCTCTGCCTATTTTTAATTTGCCCGGGTATTGCCAATATACTTTGCCTTGTTATATGCCTGTTTATAAGTCCCTGAATATATCAGTTCCTTTGTTTATTATATATTCATATCTCTACTTAGTTTCAGACTAAATAGAACTTTTTTATTGTAAAATAGCGGTTACATCATTTTCTCTGATGCTGAATATAGTTTCATCATTATATTTAAATTCAGTTCCAGCTAAATCATGAAATAGGACTCTTGCCCCAACTTTGTAATCCTCATCCTCTATATCATTACCTACAGATATGATTGTTCCAGAATAAGGTGGAGCATACTGACCTTCGGTTTTAGGTACATATATACTACCTATTTTCTCTGGTAGTTCATCTTTTTTAATAAATATTCTATTTTTTATTGCTTTTATCATAATATTCTGAAACTAAGTTCTAATTGCTATATATAAAATTTAACAGATTGAAGAAAGAAAAGTATGTAATTACTAGACATAAAAGTATTTAGTGGTTTTCTATGTATTAAGTATTCAATGACCACCCTTTTTCTTTATTAGCATTTAATATAAAATACGCATCTACTAAGTCATCTATAGGTTTAGGGATCTTTTCTGTAAAGTCTTTACCTTGAGTCCATTTCCATAATTTAGTTTTCCTTAAATCTTTATCATTAAAAACGTCATCTTGGAAAGCCTTTACCATATAATGTTTGTTTGCATTACCTTTTCCAGCTAATTTCTTTACGTGAGATGGTTGATATATTGAAATATTTTCTACACCCCAAGCATTAACTATTTCATTTCTTAAAAATGTATTATACTGAACTATGTCAATAAATGAGTTACCTTTTGAACCATACGAAAAACCTTCTAATGCAATCTTATGGTTTTCGGTTCCATATAATGTTATTAAAATATTTGAAATTAAGTCTGCTATATTTTGACCATCCGTGAGTTTTTCCCGTTCCCTAAGTAAAAAGTCTTTATCTTTTACTTGTCTATAATACGGAAATCCTAATATAGTTTTATCATCTACTAACTCTTTATGTATGGAGAACGCTTTAGGTATTTTTTTACCAGCATCATCCCATATTCTATTTCCGTAATTGAAAAATGTAATAAATGTGTATTTGCCTTTATGGTCCTGTGTGCAAGTACCTGGGCTGTTTAAGGAGAAGTCTATACCTGTGTAAATCAATTATATTAAATTATAGTCTCTTACCTAATACCGCACCTAATGCAGCACCGATTAATCGACTGGTTAATAAATCATATAAAGCACCCTTTTGGATACCTAGTACTTTTGCAATTGCTTTCCCTACAGATTTTCCTAATGCAAAACCGGTGAGTCCACCTAAGACAGATCCTAATATACCTTCATTAATAATCTCTTCCATAATAATCTCTAAGTCTTTACCATTATTATGTTCTTCCATGATTCTATCAACTGCATTATCAATTGCAGCTTCTTGTTCTTCTGTTAAATCATAAGATTCATTTAATAGATTTTGTATGTCTACCGATTCATTATGATTTTCAGTAAGATAGTCTTTAAATGTTTTCATTGCTTTTCTATTTGTTTATATATTAGACAAGATTAACCTTAGTTTCTAAAATGTTATAAGTAAAGTTAATATCAAAGGTTTGGAATTCTATTGTGTTACTTGAGAAATTTAAATCTAATGCGCTTACACCTGTCATTATCATATCTTTCATTTGGCAAGTTACAAAAATATTACCATCCCCGTCTATCATTTGTAAGCCTATACCTTCAGGCACAAATGGATTTTTTCCACTTTGCTTATAATAGTATTCAAATACTTCAATAGCCATCCAGTAATTTACCCAACCATCAAATGCTTGCATAGTTACAGTTAACTCTTTATCAAAAAGTTCTTGCTTAGGTAAGCTGGTTCTAAATCTTCTGGTGTTACCTGGGAAATCATTTTGTGTTACTGGGTCAAAGCTAGGTCCTGGTAAATTCATTGACTGTATACCATAATTAAAATAGTCAATAGGTTCTTTTATCATTGCACCTGGCATTCTATTTAAGTATGGTTTATATTTATCTGAAATTTCCTTAGGTATAAAATTTCTAGGAAATTCAAATTTAAACTGATTATTTCTTGCGCTTAATATCATATCCTATTTATTATGAAATTCGCCTAAAGCTGGTTGGGAAGCTTATTGCATTTTTTGTTGTATTAAAACTTTGATTAGCTCTAGCCGATTGTCTAAAGAATCTTCTATACCTAGCCTTTGATTTAGCTTGGTTAGCCCTAACTGCTAAACTCATTACTTGCAGTTTCTTTTTTCTAGCAAGATCCGCTCTTAATTGAGCATTTCTAGATTCTTCTATTGCCAATTCAGCCTCGGTACTTCCTAACTGATTTGATAGAACCTCAACCTGATCTGCTAATGCAATATTAGAATTTTCTAAAGCTATAATAGTTGAATTTAATTCTTCTATAGTAGATAATAACTCTGCTTGGTTTGCTTCATAATTTAATATCTGTAATTGCAATCTCGCAAGCTCATCTGAATATAAGGCAGCTTGTGCTTCCATTTTGGATGTCATGCTTTCTTGTGCTGCATCGGTTAAGCCTAAGAATGTACCTGTATACAATACACTTTCGTCACTAACACCATTTACATCTTCCATTCTAGTAGAGATATAAAAGTTATTATTATCTAAAGATAAAATCTTTTTTGAGCTTTCTTTGTCTATTCTAAATAATACTTGCCCTTGTGATAAATCGACGTTTTGTACCTGTGTCCAATTAGGAATTCTAATTTCATCATTTTCCCCAACAAAAACTAAAGTAAGGGTACCTACATTACTAAGATCTATTGGTGACTCAGCGGTATTAACGAAAGCCGCAGCTTCATTAGGGTTTTCTTGTTTTTGGTTAGCCGGATCAACAGGAACAGATCCTACGGTATCATCATATAAAGTAAAGATAATATAATCATCAAAAGGTGATATTCGTATTGTACCATCACCGTTAGGTAAAGTTCTAGCATTAGGATCTAATACTATAAATCTCTGAAAAAATTCTTGGTAAGGTTTAGTGGTAGCTACATTTGTTGAAACTCCAATAGGTGCAGTTGATGCCAATGGTATTGACTTTGCTGGTTTTGTAAATGCGCTTACCTTGTTATTCTGTTCCGCCATTGCTTTCTGTTATTGTTTGTATTTTAGCTGGAGATATTGCAGCCTTTACATTTAACTTATCTCTAAATGAAGTTACATATTTAGTTTTTACTACCATTTTTTCAACCACCTTTTCAGTTGTCTGTCCAGGTAACCCAGCACCACCTCCATTATTAACTATAATGTTATTACCATCATCTGCCGCTATCTGATTATATACATTAGCCACAGTAGGAACAACACCTAAATTTATTTTCATTAAACGCCTACCATATTTCTTAACATCAAATGAGGTTAATTTAGCTTGCTTAATTATCTGCGTATTATTTGCTCTATTATAAATTCTTAGAACATAATTAATAGTAAAGGATGCAGCAACAGCACTATTTAAAATAATTGGCCTAAATAATATTGGTTCATTAAATTGTGTAGTCTGAGTAAATACTTGTGTACTAGTTTTTGTAAAAATTGTATCTATCTGTTCGCTTACATTAATTTCATGAAATACTATATTGTCTAATCCACCTGACTCGGCATTTAATTGCATTATAAAATCTTGAAATGTAGAACCGGTAACTTGGCCAGATAATTCAAAATAATCTCCCCCATCTGATTCAATTACACTTGCATATAGATTATCATAAATATCTCTACTTGGTAATGTAACTGAATTAATTTCTTCAACGTTATAATAACTATAGCTATTTTCAATTATAGTTTCATAAATACCTGTTGCTTTAAACGTAATAGTAGGGGTATTTAAAAATCCTTGACCTTCTGTTAATTTATTTCCTAAAGAATTTGTATCTGTAGTAAGGTTAGGCGTATTATTCATAAAGAATAAAGATGGAACCATCCACTCTATATATGATGCGTAAAGTTTATCATTTATTAAAACTGGATCTGGATTAAATACTGGAGTATCAGTCTTTAAGAAATTTATGGAAGATAAATTTAACATTACACCATCTCTCCTTGGAACTAATGTTTCAAATATAATACCGTCATACCCTGTAAAAGAAAACCCTGATATAAAATGTACTCTTATTTTATCATATGCAATATTTTGCTCTGGTGAAAATGATTGTAATAAATTAGCAGTATCAGTTAATAAAGGATCAAAATCATTATAAGGTACACCTATGTCGGTATCTAAATAAGCATACTGAGTTTTATTTTTGTTGATTGCAGCAGCAGAAATATCTGTATAATTACCTATCTCGGCTGAAACATTACTCGTATTAAATAAATAGCTACCACCTGTATGACCATCCCTCATTATATCTATAGGGTAATCAGCACTATTAAGTTCGGTTGGATTAGATTGACTAGTATAAATATACTCTAATAATATTCCGTCCGATAATTGTAAAAATTTAGATGATTCCATTTTTTTATTTATTTACCATTGCAAAAACTTAGGAGTGTAATTTAAACCTACACCAACATAAGGCGCAAATCCATTACCGCTTAGACCAACACCTAGTTGTAATCCTAGTCCTAATGTTTTTCTATTTTGATATTGCAAATCTTTAAATGCCTTACTTCTTTGATCAATTAATATTCCTTCAGCACTATTAAAAGTAGTACCAGGATAGTCTGTTGAAAGATTTACAAATAATTCTTTTGTTTTATTATCTCTTATTAGCGAAGCAGATAAAAATATATTTTGCTTTAGATCAATAGTTGCATTACCAAAGTCTATAGAAGTTTTGCCAATTTCATACGGGACAAAAACTCCTACTTCTCTAAAGCTTTTCCCCCAAGACGCAGTATCCGAAAAAGTTAACGCTGAATTAAAATTTCCTACTATTGTATCAACGACAACTACAGGTACTTCTTTTATAACTTCCTCTATTACGGTTTCCGTTTTTATTACCGTTAATGGTGGCTTTCCTTTTTCGTATTCTAATTCATCTTCAATTTCTTCTAATGATAAATTTAAAGCTCGTATCTCTGCGGCTGCATTACCATTTTTATCAATATAATTTTCTATTGTATCTAATGAAGCTTTCCAATTATTCTCAATTCTACTTGCTTCACCTTTGGCCTCGTCCGTTGCTTGACATTGTCTTAGTAATAAAATACATAACACTACAATACCTCCTAGTAAAAACATTCTTGTGTTTTTAGGATCAGTAAGTATTCCTATTATGTTTTTTAAAATTATCATAATCCTTCTTCGTAAATTTTCATTAACTTATATGGGGTAACATTGCTTTCTCCATATTTTTTAATAAGCTTATCCATAAACGCTTTCTCTTGGTTTTTCATAGTGTCTAATTCCTCAAAAAGATTATCTCTTTTTTCAGCTAAACTTACAATACTTTTTTGCATAAGATCAATAGATGTTTCTATTTGCTTATATCTATCTACAAAATTAGTTAATTCTTTTTTCTCTTTTTTTGTCATTTTTTATTATTTAAATATTATGATGAAGCAATAGGCGCCATGTTATAACTAATGTTATTTTCCTCACCGGATGTTATGAAGCTAATAGATCTTAATGACCATCCTTTTTGAATATTAACTCCACCAGCAGCATTAGCACCATTACCATTATAGAAAGTTTTTTGTCCCATGTTACTAAAGCTAAAATTATAAAGATTAGTTTTCATTATGTATGTAGTAGGGTTCCCTCCAAAGTTAATAATATCAGCTTGGTCTGTTTCAATAAACCCAGCGGATTTTTGTGTTATAACACCACCATTATCCATGTTTTGATAGAAAATATTTAATTTACCATATTGTTCCGCCATTCTTATTGCTCCGGAGAATACAAATTTAGATGGCACCGTATTAACCTCAAGTGTAACTTGCTGACCATGAATCATAGAATCATTATTAAACATTAATCTTAACTCCGCTTCCCAATCAGCTTGGTCTCGTACAGTCATAGAATTAACAGCAGCCGCACTATTTACTGGTGTAAATGTTCCAATGTTAACTTGTATATAAGGAGATTCCACTGTAATATTATATACTCTACCGTTTACATTTGGACTATCCCATAGTGGATCAATATTTACTACTTGAGTACCGTTCTCACCACCAAATATTAAATTATTGCTAATCTTAGTAGTAGTTCCATCTACTCTAAAACTCTCTTGTGAAGGATTTTCCTTTATTCCACCTGAGCCTGAAAACTGAGGAGGTACAGTTTGACCAGTTGTGTTAACAAATAATCCTAATCTATTACCTCCTAGTACACCAGGATTATACTCAGGCTTACCTATGATTACTTGATCAAAACCATCATTATATTGTTGATATTGTACGCCGGCATCTGTATAGTAACTCTGTGCACCCATCTGCCTTACAACTGAACCACCAACTATAGGACTATCTGCAGCTGATGCGTCAGTCCATTCATGTTTATATACAGGAGCATCAATTAAATTAGCAGGGACCGGTGTTAGTGATGCTCCCCAGGTTTCCTTACCTCTATATTGAGTACGTCTATTAGTTCCATTTAACACTACATTTATATTAGGATAAATAGCACTATCGGCGCCTGATGTACCTAGTGTTATATTTTCTGTAGCCTTTATGTTAATATCGCTACTTACACCTATTGCTAATAAATCAATGCTATTTGTATTTTGATTTGTTTGTAAAGTTATACCGCTTGCTATATCCACTTCAACAGAATTAACACCTGTAATTAAACTGGTAAGTACAGAGCTCTGCATTTTTGTAGAACCACCTCCGGTAGTATTAATATGAATATCCCCAGTTCCTGCCGATGTAAGATTAATAAAACCTGTGTTTATTGTATCTAATGTAATGTTGCCATCAACAACTAAAACAGCGCCTTGGGATTTTATATAAGCATCAGATTGTGCAATAAGTTGAATTTGGCTTGAAGACACCAAATCTATAGACCTGGCCTCCGCTACTAAAAACCCATCGGCTGCTGTTGATGATGGTATAACAATATCATTACCTCCCATCTGGAGACGGGTAGTACCACCATCACCAATAGTATTTAAATCAAATTTACCTTTTTGTGAACTACCTAAAGGGTTAAATGAATTAACCGTAACTGCATAATTAGAATTAAAATAAGATGAACCAGAACCACCTTTAGTACCAGTGACATATTCAAAACCTGCACCTGATCTAAAAGACTGTCCTCTTTCAGCCGTTTCTACATTAAACCCAATGGTATCAGTACTACTGCCAACGCCTGTTGGTTGTTTAGGTACCGATATATTTAGAGCATCATCAGAAGTTAGTCTTATTTGTGCTAACTTAGTGTAATCAAGTTGCTCAAAGTTTTCACCTGCCTCAGTTCCGCCCATGAACCGTATAGCGGCTGCACCAGTATTTTTTTGATGTAATAAAAAACTAGTATTAGATGAATCAAGTGTACCAGCAAAGGCATCTACTATTCTAAAGTCTGTTGTTACATTTACACCATTAGGATATGTCTGAATATCATCTGGGCCTGCAATACCAACAGCAAAGGTAGGTACACCTTGGTTGGCTGTAGAAATAGTCTGAGACCCTTGCGGCATCATTGAAGGATATCCTACGTTTTTTGCATTTTGTGAATAATTATTAGGTGCAACCCCACCTGGGTTTCCTGGGTTAGGTGAATTACCAAATTGTGATAATCCTACCGATGCACCAGTTGGACCTTGTGGACCTAGAAGGCTAATGGTCGTAAGTACCCAAGCAGAACCATCATATTCCCAAACATCACCGTTAAATTGAAGATAATAATCTGCCTTTAGCGGAAGTAAAGTTGGTGGAAAATTATTTGGGTTCTTTCCTGGACCTGATACTGAATCATCTTCATACCACTCACTACCTCTTTCTCCTCTACCGCCTATTGGACCAGTAGGTCCTGCTGGTCCGGCTGGACCTAGCGGCCCTCCACCATTAAGGAGCAATTGATCAAAATTAAAATTAATCTTATCAACCGCTTGTGAAACCGTATCCGATGCAATTAATTCTTGTATGGTTATTGCCATTTCATCATTATTTTTTAACTATAGTAATGCTAAATCCAAACGATTCAGTAAAACCCTTTCTTTTGTTATATATTAGGCTAAGATCAAATGGATTTGTATTTAATAATTTTGACCCAATTGAAGTATTAACAGTTAAACCATTTTCTACTTTACCTGCATTATCTAATTCAGCAGTAGAATAATCTAACGGTGTCTTAGCTCTAGTACTCTTAACATAAAAATCAACAGCATCTAATTTATATAACTGTAAAATATTCTGAGTTATGTATCGTTCAACATCATCATCTAATGTATCAATATCACCAAAGCTAAACTCAGGCTTAATATATTTTTTAAACTGTTCTTTAATAGGCCCAGATAAAAATTCAATTAATCTTTTCTGTATAAACATAAAAAATTGAACCGAAGTTTTATTTTCTCTGGTCATAAATGTTCCTTCTATTAAACTAGGTTGTTTTATTGCATCTTTAATTGCAACAGGTTCATGTAAAAATGTTTCAAGTGTAATTTCTTGTGGAACTTTTAAGTATTTAGAACCTAAGAAAGATTTTTTCTCAAGCATAGCTCTTGTACCTATAATAGATTCAACTTCAGATTTATCTATACTTTTTCTAAAATAAGATGGTTCCCAGTTTGAAGAAAAGATATAAAAATCTCTTTTAGCTATACCTATTTCATTAATGAGAGGATATAGGCTTAAGAATGCATCCTCGGTTGATAGCTCTAATATTGTAGAAGGATCTTCTTCATTTACTTTATGGTAAAATAAATTCTTTAGTTGTCCAAAATTTTCAACATCAGAACTATTAAACTGAGTATTTTTATATCTACATAGAGATTTTACCTTTTCTTTATATATGCCGTCCTCTGCAGGGGGGATAACAACAAACTCGGCGTAAGGATCTCTAAAATAAAACAATTCTTTAGTGGTTGGTTGATAAGTACCTGCATGTCTACCGATAGGTGTTATTCTTGGTTTTGTCTGAAGCGATAAATCATAACCTATAACATCAGTAAGATTAAATTTAGTAGGTTTAGCCGGATCTGGTAATCTTCCTATATAAATTGACTTTAAAATATCAGCCTGTGCTCTAAGCTCTATAGAAAAAGTTTCTGCCATTGTACCATCAGGCGAAAGAACTCTATTACCGTCTTTATCAATAGTTTCATATATTATTCCTGGTGCACCTTGATTAATAAATCTAAACAATGTAGCAAAACCAACATCATTTAACCTAGATTCGTATGTATTAAATCCACCACCTATAACAGTATAATTTGCACCTTTTGCTTCAATTATAGTTGGTTGTAATCCACCTGGGACAAAATTAAAACCATTTTTTGTAATAGTTTTAGCAAATAATTGAGTATCACTTATGACTTTAGTAATGTCTTGGATAATATAAGTATCTATACTAGGCGCTGTACCAATTTCCATTCTTATAGAATTAAAAGTACCATCAGCACCGATAGTAACATCACGTAAAAATCTACTTTCATTTCCATCAGAATCACTAGTACCTTGTATTAAGAATGCCTCCACTGATCCGTTCCAACCTGATGCACTAAAATTAATTGCACCTTGTAAAGGACCATTTAAATAAACATAATCACCACCGGAGATAGATGGCTCACAATCATCTGGTGCAGGCTTATTCTTAAATAAACTTTTATAAGAATACAATGTTGTTCGGTCTATACTCTGGTCGCCTGCGCCATTTATACAATCATTTTCTAATTGTAAGAATATCATCATAACAACAGTTTTCCATTTATCATTTTTTACAAATTTTACCTGAGTCTCTGGTTTATTTGGTGCATTAGGTATCATCATAACAGAAAATCTATAATCATTAAATCTACCATCATTAACATATTTTAAAGACCTAGCATTAAAATTAGGTATAGCTGAAGGATCTGCTTTTGTTTTTGCAATAATCCTAACACCTCTTAAAAATGCTTCAGCAAAATTCTTTTCATCACCACCACTAAACCTACCATATCTTAACTGTCTATCAACAGTATTTACAATATTACCAACAGCCCCAGTAGTAAATCTGTCAATAATAAAATAATCATTAAAATAATCTCTATTAATTTTTTGAAATGTACCTGGTGAATATGTTGCACCAGTTAAAGGGTTATCTTCTGTTGAGTCAACTGGTGCATTATCGATATAACTCCATGAACTTTTTATAGCGTCATTGTTAAAGTAATATGGAAATTCACATAAGTAATACCACTCATGAGTAAACCCTTCTGCATCTTGACCTAAAGTATATTTAGACGGTGCAAAATTATTTTGGCTAAATGCTTCATTAACATTTAAACTATAAGGTAAGTTTCTAACATTCTTACCATCATTTAACCAAGACCATTTATTAATATATGGAATAACCCTAGATGCTACAGATTGCTGTCTTAAAAAATTCTCTTCTAACCTATCATATTCTGAAGAAATAACAGTATCAAAATCTTCATCAGGATCAGCATCCCTAAGTAACCCTACTAATTTAGAAAATCCACCAGCGCTATAAAAATCTCTAACATTAGGATTTGAACTAATATTTAAATAATCGCCAGTCGCGTTTTGTACATTATATTGATCGTATTCATAATTTAATTCACCCATTTGGCTGTACATAGTACTGAAAAAATCATAATCAAAATCTCTCATAGGAAATATTGAAAATCTACCAAACGAAGGTTTATAATCAGAATATAATGCTACCTGACCACTATTGGTAACATTTATTTGATTATCATTTAAAGTTATTATAACATACTCATCAACATCTTTATAACTTGTAACAGTTCCTGCATTATTTTTTACAGGGTTTTCTAAATAAGGAACCCAATCACCTATTTCGGCATATCCATTTTTTGACTGAATCCAATTACCTAAAACAAATCTATCTTGATCGCCATTAGCAACTCTTAATAAAGAAGAGTTTACATCATTACCACCAACAAAGTTTTTATTATCATCTACTATTGTAGTAAGTGGGTATGTTACAAGATTGTTTATTTGTAAAGGATATTCAAAGTAGTTAATTTTAAAATTAAGTCTATTAAATCTACTTCCACCAAACCTAGATTGAACATACACAGTATCATCATTATAAGATGCAACAAAGAATCTTTTCTCTGGAGATATACCTTGGTTTATAGCATTAGTTAATGCTTTGGCAATTTCTTGAGGAGTTCCGTACGGATTAAAAAATTGCATTTTATTAGATCCGGGTGTTGGCGCCTCTAATGAAGTAGCAGCAACTTCCCCTACTAAATCTATACCATCATAAAATGTAATTTTTAAACCGTCTATTAATTCATTATCAATTTTAAAGTAGGAAGTAGCTTTACCTTTTCTTTCAATAATTTTTGCATCAGCAAAAGTATCAGGCTGCTTAAACCCAGTAAACTTAGATACATCAACAGTAGTGTCAAATAATCTAACTTGATTATCGCCCCACGTTGAACCTTTTTTAATTGTATGAAAATTATCTTCCTTATCTTTTACATAAAAGATTGATTCGACTTCATCTACTCGTTTAGGTGTAGGAAGTCCTGTAACAGTTTCAGTTTTTGCAGGGTCAAAGAAAAGTAAAACACCTGCACTATTAGATATTTCAAATGGTGTATTTAATTGCTCGGAAACTTCAGTCACTGATGTTATTTTAGGTAACTGCGTTTTTTCTGTATTTTTGTAAAAGCCTTCACCTGATATATCAAATAAACCTTCCTCTACTTCATTAACATATAATCCAAAATATCTGTTCATTGAATAATCAGAAGCAGTTTCATCAGTAAACAGAAATTCCATATTAATTAAATTAGCAACCAAAACATTATTTCTCTCAAACCCTTCAGTAAAAAAGAATTCATTTTGTATAATAGTAGCGTCTTGTGTAACTATTCCATCATATGAAAAACTACCTGCTGAAGTAAACCCACCTTTAGCATAATTAATACCTGCCCATTGCATAGGCTCATCCTTTCTCCATGATATATTTAAAGGAGATGTCGGAAATGACTCTTGTGATCTATAATTTCTAATATAAGATCCTAATAAACTATCTGTTGTTAAATCAAAAGTTTTTATAGCTGTACAATTCTCTAAGACGTTTTTTGTAAATGCTGAAGAAGTTTGAGCTAAATCTGAATTTGTATTCTGTAATGATTCTTGAATATTATTAACCGCAGCTGGATTATCTATTCTGAATATTACAAACTTTTCAGGAATCTGTTCGTTTAGCCATATAGGGGCTAACATTCCTAGATCTTGTGAATATGAATTAGATGAAACTGACCTAGTACCAGCAGAATAAAACATTTCATACTGGTTTTGATACTGAGATAATACAGATATGTCTTGGTATTCTTGAAAGACTTCATATGCTAATTCCGCAGGAAACTTTCCACCTTGAAAGAATTTCCAAACATCCCTATCATAAGTATCCTTACCACTTAATTTAAAGGCTTTAAATGTAGAAGATGATAATTCTGTATTTGCACTAAATGATTCTAGATATAAATTATCGCCGTCACTAACCAACTTAACATTACCAGTTAGTTTAGGATTAGTTCTAGCTATACTATAGGATGCTTTATCAAATAAATTTTCAGCCATTTAATTTTCACTTTTTTTATTTATTCACAAAACGGTTAGTGAAAATTAAACTCTTATTGGACATTCCCATTAAAATTACCACCACCATCAAACATATCACCAGTAAATAAACCTTTATTGAAGCCACTGAAGGAACCTCCGCCACGACCTCCTCTTCTTACAGGCTGATTGACTCTAGTCTGTGTAACTGATGGGCTTAATTTTGTTAATACTTTTTCTAAATCATTTAACCCTTTAGTTACTGTTTTTGTTGGGAATACATTTATGTTTAATTTATTTGATCTATATTTTGCAAATACCTCAATGTCATACTGATACGGGTCTTGATTATTTGGATATACATCAAATCCTATTTTCTTTGCGTAGGTTAAGTTTGTAGTAGATCCGGTAGAATCACCGCCAATATTACCAAGACCACCGTCAGCTCCGGAACCCGTTCCAAAATAATCAGTCATCCTATATTGGAAAACCATAGGTATGTTTATTGAATTAGATTGTCCAAATTTTATTGATTTACTTGATTGAGCAGAATCTCCACCTGTTTGTAAATTTTCATGATCATCAGCTGATATAAAAAGATAAGATCCACAGCTTTGTTTTCCTAATGTATATTGATCAAAGTTTTCAAACGAAGATTTAATATTTCTACTATACCCAGCACCGCTATTAACTAGATTAGGATCACCTGCTTGGCCTAATGTTGGAATCGCAGTAATAGATGGACTGCCTTCTAAAAACTGAGTATTAGGCCAAATCACACCACTAAAATCTGCTGAGTTAGATAGCGCTGTTAAATCAATAGTATTTTCATTTAAATAAATTGCTTGTGATTTACCTAATAACGCATCGGATGTTAAATTTATAAATCTTGATTGTCTAAACATAACATTCGCGGTTCCATTACCACCCGAAGAAATAGATGTACAAGCGATTCCTGGTCCTGCTGGGATTGTAGCTGGCAATACAGTATTACTTGTGTCACCAGTTAAAGTCTCATAAGCTTTTTTATATGCTACATAACTCTGTACCCATGGGTGAGTTATTTGTACTTCTAATATATCATCACCAGGACCTACTGGGTAAGTACTAGCGGAATAAGGAGTTCCATCATCATTAAAACCACCACCCCAAATAAACTCTCCAGCTACAGTTGAACCAGTTGAGTTATTTCTACCGAAGAAGTTTTCGGCAGTATCCAAGTTAAATGTAAAAAAGGAATCATTTGGTCTTCTATAACTGTAAAAGTCCTCTTCAGATGAAACGTCACTAAATCTACTATTTATAAATTGGTTTTTGTTTTGTGTTGATTGAAATGGTGCTAACGAAGTAGTTTGACCATATCTTGTTGCACCTTTTACATCAGGGTTAGATAATACGATAGGGGTAAGATCGTATTTTCTTATTGTATTATAATCCGAATCATCAGTTTTAAATGTTGGCTGATTATTACTTTGATTTGCCTGGCTATTATCTAACCATGAATATGTAGCAGGTAATATAGTAGTACCGCCTGTGATAGAACTAATATTACCAGCATAATTAGGATTTTCTGATTGCTTAACCATTCGGCTTCTGTTACCAGATATCCTGGAAATTAATCTTAATGTAGTCTGTTCATTATTTGCTAAATTAATAAAGAAGGTCTTAGATATAATAGCACCTCTTGGATCATCGAGATTTTGTACTTCCTGTGCATAGAATCCAGCGAATACTTTTGTTACTGAATTTCGTTTTAGATTTTGTACATTACCTTGATCATCAATTAATGTAACCACTAAATTACCTTGTGCATCCGCGAGTAATTCTTGGAATAAATCTAACTGAGCTTGCATCTGCTGTAGCTTAGTAAATAAATCGATAGGTGTTTGGTTCTCTGATAAAAATCCTGAAGCAATTACTGGACTAGAATGAGCAAAATAATTTTCATTAGCAACAAAGGAAGTACTTAAATGTTCCTGTATTCCCATTTCATTTAGATCTTGCTCTAATGATACTTTAGCTAAATCTTGTTGATTTTGATTTATGATAGCCTCTGTTGCATTATCAGAACTAAGATCAGTAGGAAATGAAAGAATAACAGAATTAGACCAGTCACTTTCTAGCGGGTTTGATGGCCATCCTGCTTCAGATATAGATTTAACCTGAACTTCAACCTTTTCACCTTTTCTGATAGGAATATCTAATTGATTAATATTAACAGCATCTGCATTATCATTGCTAATCTCAACCCACTGATATACTCCAGTTAAAGAACTTTTAGCTCTAGGTCTTAATGTACTTTCTACAATGTTATAATTTGAAAATGCACCTTGTGTATCACCTGACCCATCCTTAAAAGTAAATTGGTCTACAGGGTTAGCTGCACCGTCATTTGATAAATATCGGTATCTAGTTTTAAACTTAACAATTGATTGTAATCCAGTGGCAGGAGTTGATTTTTCTTCTGGCATTGCCCAAAAACCTCGAGCTCTATATTTAGGAGTAATACTGGACACTGAGTTATCTTTAGCCTTAGCATCTATTTCCTTAACGACTGAAGAATATAATTCAGCCTGAGATGACCTCTCTGTAATTAACCCTTGTAATGCATTTTTATCAGCATCTCGCTCTACTTCTGTTTTGTAATTAGTAGTCTGTATTTTAGTTCTACTCTGAGATATAGCACCATCCAATTCTTTTAATGTAGCTTCTATTGTATTTTTCTGATTATTAAGATCAGTAAGTTCAACTATTGAAGATGACTCACTTACTTGACCATTAATTAATTTAACTGAAAAGTCACTATCATTTAAAACAGGTGCATTAGGTTTAACGCCTTCTCTTGTTGTTGGTATTTTATCATCAGCAAAAGAAAGAAGCATTGAACCAAAATCTATTGCGCTTTGTTGGTAATATTCTGAAAGAGTTTGTTCAACACCATTAGCATTAATCGTAGTCAATGTATTGGTATAATATCCACTACCTGGGGACCAATTAACAGCAGGTATTTTGGAGTTAGGGTCGATAGGCTTTACAAAGGTAATACACCTTTCATTAAATCCAACCGTAACATCAACTTGAACATTATCTTCTAATGCAGATGCAATCTTTAATACATCCGCACCAATCCTAACAGGATCAGAACCTTCAACTAATTCTATTATAACTGTATTTGTACTGGAATCAACATTTGTTACTTTATATCTGGTACTTATTGGATTAGACATAACCTCTAAACTATCACCTACTGAAAGTTGAACAGTGTCATCAAAATCAGCCTCTGTATCGGTATAAAAAATCTTGTTTAGTTTATATTGTTTCCTTTGTGTCGTCACGGTAGCACCGTTTACTACATCAGTAGAAGTAACGTCCGATATTCTTAGTACACTAAAGGTTCCAGTATATCTTTTAACCCTTGGCGGCAAATCTACAACATCTTCATCTAGTACGTATGAAACATTTCTCTCAACAATTTGCTGTAAGAAATCATCATAATTTATATCAGCTCTACCATTATAAGTATTATTAAAAAAGTTAATCTTACTCTGTGTATTGGTATTTAGTATGTATCTTTGGATTATTGCTCTTTCAGTATCTATAGGTACTTGGCCTGTTAAATCAAATGATACATAAAGAAGAGGATTAATTAATTCTTCAAAAAACCAATTAGGCTTAATATTAAAATTTTCAATTGAATTGATTGAAGTTAAATCTTGTGCCTCTGTTGGTAATTTAGCTAATACTAACTTTCTAAAAGTACCGTCGGATAATCTTATTGAACTATTTTGGCCACCAACATTTGTAATAGTATCAATATTATTCTGTAATCTATCTACTGAATTCTTAAGGAATCCAAAACTAGGAATAGTTACTCTTGAATTGGTTCCATCATTATTTTGTATATTAATAGTTACCGACTCATTACTTGAAGTTATGGCCTGATTAACCTTCTCAAAACTTTCTAAAGAATTATTAAAAAGTCTAAGAAGCTCTGGTAGCATTGTTGATATTGAATTGTTTTCAGCCATTTATTTTTCTTCTTTCTTTTATTATTTATTTAATGATATCAAATACGAAATTTAGAATACCTTGCTCTGTACATATAAATTCTATTATAGGCCTTTTAGAAATTTCTGAATTTGGAATAACTCCTACTGAAACTCCAAATGAACCATTATTAAGCCTACTTGGTGCATCAGTCCATACTCTTATATTTCGTGAACCTATATCCAAATTGTTATTAAAAGCTAACCTAAAAGTTTGACCAGTTTTCCACTGTATCATAGTGTCATCTATATAAATATTTAAATCCCCGCCTGCTTCATTAACAGTATCTAACCTCATCATGTTAGTATAGTTAACTAATTCAGTAAATACTTGTGGAACCGCTACATTTAAATTTAATGGATTTAAAGCATCTATAACTATTTCACTAGAATCAAACGGTATTACAAATGAATACTCTTGTGTAGCTAATGATAATGTTATTAGATTAGGAGTATTAGTATCAACAGTTATACCAGGACCTTGTCTTACAACATCTGTATTATACTGTAATGATACTGGTACATTGCCATTTGCTAATCCTTGTATCTCGTCAGAGTTTTTAGCAATAAGATCAAGTAATACTGTGTCATTGGCAAAAGCTAAGTTTGCATTATCTAATTGATCTTGGACACTTGTGATTTGTGCTTGTAAAGAAGTTAGATCAGCTACATTAGTTATTTGATTTTCTAATGCTTGAACCTTTTGATCTAATGTAGATATTTCTAATTGCTGGGTTTGGAATATTTTTGCTGATTCTTGTAACTGTGCAGTCGCTTCACTGAAGAGCTGCATTGAAAATGTATTATAGTCATTAACAATTGTGTCGATGCCGGCCGTTCCTGGCGAAGCATCAAATCGTAAATTGATTTTAAATCCATAACTATTTCCATTTTGCCCTGTAACTTTATTAGGTTTATATTTAGGGTATCTTTGAATATAACCACCATCTGTTGTTGGTGTAATATTATCTACTAATAAAATACCATAAAGGTTAGTAACAGTATTTGCAGTGTTACTAGTATCTACCATATCATAATAAACTAACACGGCGTTAAATTCAAATGTACTTGCTAAATCAGTTCCATTAAATTGTGCTATTGTAGCAATACTAGGATCAGTTATTATCTGTTCATAATCATTAGGAGTAAAGTCAACTGAAATACCATCTAATTGGTTTCTAACATATGCAGATCCTTCAAAGCCAGGAGGGTTTCCATAATCAGCCTTATACTTTCTTATGTTTATATTGGCACTATTTGTAAATGTATTCGGTTCAGTAAAATATGATTGTGTTAATGTTGGTGGATCAGGTTGATTCATCCAATTTGCATTAGGGTCGGTATAACCTCCATTCGCAGGATCTCCTAATAGGGCATCATCATAATCATAAAAAGCATTAATACTTAATCCTTGTGGTTGTACTGTACTTGGTCCACGACCTAATATAAATTCATCTTTACCAGTTATCTTTAAGCTAGGTTGGTAATTAGCATCAGAAATAGAATCAAATAAAATAGTTGGTGTTCCACCAACTTCAGTAGGTACATTAATATAAAGTTCCGTATAAGCTTCACCTGCTTTATCAACATTATTAACAATATCAATATCACCTACGTATTTTACAACTCTTCTGTATTGATAATCACCGGTCGTTTGTTCATCTTCTTCTACGAAAATAGGTCGAGCTATACCAGGATTTTTTTCTAAATTAGTTGCAGGTCTAAATCTGATTGCACCAGTCTCTTTCATCCATTTAAAGAATACTCTCTCGGCAACAGATCTTTGCGTTGTGTTGTCATATGAAGCATCACTAATAATTAACTCTTCCAAATTCAGCGCGTAATTCTGAAGACTTTCAGTAAAGTTAACATTAGGGTCAGCTTTTAAACCACCACTTGAGATCATACCATCAATAGTATCAAACTGCATGTAGTTTTCATAGCTATCAAAACTTACTGGATTAAGTCTATCAAAATCCGGTATATTTAAAAGCACAAACTTAGAAAAGACCAACTTAAGCTCATCATTGTTAAGGGTCTTTGAGAGATCTCGTGCAGATGAAGAGAAGGTATAAAATGTACCTCCATCCGCCTGCGGCGTTTTAATTAAAGGCGTCGTTGCCATGTATCGTTTTTCTTTTTATTAACTAATTGTATATCCAGTTCCACCTACTAAGAACCAAACACCATTTCCTGTTCCATCATCAACACATAATAAGTGAGCAGTTTCACCTAAGGCATCTAACTCAATCTTAGTATTACTAGGAGCTATGCCAGGTAATACTAATGGGGTAGATGCACCTTGGATATTAACTACACCAGTTTGTGCTTCAGAGTATACAAAAAATATTTCTTGACCAATTGCACCATCATTTAATTGAATAGTTATTGGTACTGCAGTACTATTGCCAACTCTCTCCACTGTATATGGTGGTATTGCTGTACTCGTACCAACAGTAATTACACCAGGAGAACCTGTTGCAAAACCATCATTTAATGTTTGTGGGTCTACATCATTTCTAAATAATCCGCCACCGTTAAGATTAAGATTACCTGTCATACTAACATTAGTTAATACATCAAATGTAGAAGCATTAATGTCTAACAGGACAGTACTTAACCCTACTCTTAATGCTTCTGTTTGTACATTTTGTAGATTGTTAAGTGTTCCTGCTGTGGGGTTAAAATAAACCTCCATTGCATTAATTTCACTTGTCAAGATATTGAAGTTATCATTCAATACCAGTCTGGATCCGGATAACGAATCTGTTCCAAGAATTTCTGTTACGCTAATTGCCATTTCTTTTCTTTATTTAATTACTAGAATATTTCTATCCTTTTTATATTTATTCCCATTCGTATCTGTAAGTTCAAGAGTGATTTCATATTTCCCTGGAATCTTAAACAGATAAGTTAAGTATTTACTCTCAAAATATATATCGGCCACGCTGGAGTTAGTTGTATTCTTAATTATCCATCTAGGCTGGCCTTTACCTGGAATCTTACATTTATCATAAACAAACATAAGCCATGTCATCTTAGGTAATACCTTTCCATCATTAATAAACTTAGCAGTATTCCATGTTGGGTTACTGGATATACTTTGTCCCTTTCTATAAATTAAACTAGGACAGTTATCATCTCCAGTTGGCCACGGTGAGCCGGTTCCAGTAGAAGGACAAACATTATCACCATCTGCATATACCATATCCACTGATTTAAAATCACCACGCAACCCAAAATATCTACAGACTGCTTGTACAAACATTTGATTATTAGTTGCGTCATATACAACATTGTATACATACTTGTTAATAATAGGATCTGTGCTTACATTTAATCCAGCGGCAGCATCAGCCAATGTAGTTACAGTTGAGTCAAAATAATGTTCCGCTGTCACACCATTTAAATCTGTTATTTGTAAATAAGTTTCCGGCTGAACTTCTTTAAATTGAAAGAATGCAGGAGTATCACCTGATGTACTGGTCATATCCCACCATAAATGATAAGTATCATTCCATCCTCCGGTTGTTAAATTTTTCCATTGGTAAGGTCCACTAAAACTAGCTTTACCATCATCTTGGTAATTTAATAATTGAAAGTCTGGTGAAGTCCCTAATCCAAAATTATTAAGTATAGCATTAACTCTATCTAATGATTCATATAAGCTAGGGCTTTCCTCATCCCATGTAACTGTTGGTGCTATAGGTAAATTCCATAATGAACCGTAATCATTCCAAATATATTTTGCTTCACTATTCCAACTGTAGTTTGCCTTTCTTGCCTGATACCATCCAGAATATTCAACCTCTCTACTTTCTACACAAATAAAATCAGTCTTAACATTAGATGAAATGTTATTATACAAATCAAATAGCTTCATCTCAACACTATATGTTCCAACATACGGTAATATTATTGGTAACTTATTATACTGTGATAGAGGTCCTCTAAATACTTTATAATATGATGGTGAAATATCAGTTTCTTCTTTATAGATAGTCCATTCTATTTCTTCAAAATTTCCTCTTTCAATACCATCCCAAGTAAATAATGTTTCTCCAGGTAATTGATTGAATAGCAATTGTGAACCGTATATAGATTGGCAAGTAACATTTAACCTATCTACATTTTGTCCAAATACCCTGATGACATCACCGGTAACGCCAGTCTCTTTTGTCACATCCCAGAATATCCAAGGCTCAGTAAAAGAATCTATCAATAAAATTAATTGATCATATAAAGCATTTCTTACATCAGTATCAGTGTCTCCTGCAACTGCAGTATATGTTGCCCCAGTATTTGTATCTGGATCGTTGATTGTAAATACATCACCTGCAACAACACCCTGTGGATCAATATCAAATGTAAAGAATTTATTTGCATCATTTAATTGATTCCATGTAGAATCTACATTATCCCATGTTATATTATTAAAAGAATCATTTTCTAAAATTGTCATTGCACCAATAGGAATACCTGGTTTATCTGGTAAATAATACGAAGATTCCCCATCAGGCCATGCGCCTACTCTATTTAAATTAGGTGCATATCTAGTAAAGTATGCTAAGAACGCATCAGCTAAAGCTTCCACTGTAACATTACTACCATCATAACCACTACCTAAAGAACTATTTAAATCAGGGCCTATTGGTGATGGTGGTAAAACTTCTCCAGGATAAATAGGTCCTAGTAATAAGTTTCTCCCTATTGCATTTGCTGGTGATAAAGGGGCAACATAAGCATTACAGAAATTAACTATAGCCTCATCTACTATACCTTCTGATGCTATACAAAATGAAGTAAATGATCTTAAATCTTCCATAAGTATACAATCATTAGTTGAAAGTTTAAAGTTTGTATCTATACCTGCTACAATTTCTTTTTTATCATTTCTACTTAATGTGTTGACAACTTCTAAGAGACCGAAAAAATCAGCTTCACCTGTTATATCTTTAATTCTTGCATTAAGAGGTAAAAATTCATTTTCTAATTTTTTCTTTAATCCAAATAATTTAATTAAAATCTCCTCAATAGTAAAATCGTAATTTTCCTCTGTTATAGGTAACGACTCTTCATCAAACCTGTCAGGTATAATATTATTAATTCTATAGACTAAACTAAATAAACTAGTTTTTCTAAATTTTTTATTAGGTAAAGTTATTTTTTTATCATTTAATTGGACTGTAGGATTACCAATGTCAATGTTATTACTCATAATGTATTTTCCAAACATTGGTGAATTAGCATCAACGTTCTTCCAAAACTCTCTAACCTTTAAAGTATCATAACCAAAAAACTTTATAGCATTAGTTAAACCTTTATACGATCCAATGAAAGGGTAAATATTTGAACCCTCCATCATAATCTCTTTTCTCTTTAAATTAACTTCGTCAAAATCAGGAAGTAATTCTTTAATATTAGTATTTCTAAATATCTCACTATCAGACTCTAAAATATTATAACCCATATTCTGAGTCATTACTTTTAATCTTTCATCTTCACCTGTAGTTTCTCCGTAAATTAATATTTCTGCTATAGACTTACCAGTGCATTCATCCTTTATGCATAAAGTTCTTTTAAATGTATTTTCAGTTTCGGATCTTATCGCAATATTAATCTGTAGAGCCTCAGATGTAATTTTATCCGTAACAGTGTAACCTTCTGGGTCAATAGTTTCTGTAGGATCTGAATTTAAAGGTATTTCTAATTCTGTTATTATTTGTAAAGGTGGACCATCAGGTTCCATTTCTAATGAAGTCTGTGTACCTGTATCAAAGTCCATATTAAATTGAAATAAAAATATTTCTTTAGGATCTGTTGTACTCCACTCTGCTTGCCAATTACAAACACCTCCAGTAGATCCAGGAGTACCAGTGGCTACTTCAACGCCATGAGGAAAACCAAATTCTTTTAAATTTGTAGTTTTATTTACAAATTCTTCAAGTATAAATATCTGACCAACTTCAAATAGACCAATAGATACCTCAGGCAAGTACATAGTACCTGACCACATATCTTCAGACTGGTTATAATTAAAGTTAAGATACTTACCGTTCTTATCAAAGAAATTTAAATGTTTCCAATTATTAACCATCTTAATTTATTTTTTGGTAGTCTTTAGGTACGCCAAAATTATAATAAATTCTTAGGTACTTTACTTTATTAATCCAAAATGTCATAATAGGTTTTAAGTAAGAATCTAAAAATGTAGATAATCGTTCATTCCTAAACATATAATTAGAAAAAGAATTTTTCATAAGATTCTCGTTATAATCATTTCCTAAGTTTTTTAATTCCCACCCCTCTTCGTAAGTGGCTTTATAAACACTAGGCATACCTGTTCTTTTCTCTGTGGCTTTATTCATTTTACTTACCTCTTATTGCTTTTAACGTTGGGTTATCTTTTAACCTTCCAGTGTTAGTACTCCTTGAATTTCCGGAAGTGGCAATCGTAGTTCCTCTACTTCTCTTAAGATCATTAAACTTAGACTGTTGAGTTTTATTATAAAGGTTGTTAGGAATGCTACCTTTAAAGAATATGTTAAGAGAACTGATTGCATTTTTATTAGGTGTATCTTCATAATAGGTTCCGTTTCTATCATCCCAACCACCTCTTATTATTGCCAAGTCTTCTGGGCCAATAACTACATCACCAAATTCATCTAACCCTAAATTAGGATCTTCATCAGCATTTAATTTTATTTTATTAGTTTCTATTAATACTCTCTGGTCTGTAACAGGATCCGTACCATATACCGGTACTTCATAAAATCCATCGGCTATAGCCTTTTCATTTTGTTCTGATACAAAAAATACATTTACAGAATCAACCCCATCTACATTTTCAATAATTGAAATTATATCTGATCTAGGAATTCTGTCTCTCCTATTAATGTATATAAAATATGTACTGAGTTGTTCTCTTATAGATGCATGCATTTCATCTTTATCAAATCCCTCAACATATCTTATTACAATATTCATTGCATATCTTTTAATTACAGGATCATTAATTCTAACTTCAGCAGTAACTATTTGTCTACCGCTTTCATTTAAAATTTCATATACCATTTCTTTTTCGTCAGCTGTCAATGTAAATTCTTCAACAGGGACATTGAAATAATCTTTATCACTCGTTATCTTTTTAGCAATGTCTGGGATAAGAAATAAGTATATAATATTATCATCATCCAAATATTGATCATCCTTAGTATTATATGCATCCACGAATGAAAAGAAGTCATACTTACTTAAATAGTAAATATAGTTATTAGGATTTGCTAATACAAATGAGTTACTTTGATATGGCGCAATTAACCTAGTAAATGTAGGGTCTTCACTATCAGAACCAAACATAGGGTTTCTAACAATATTTATAGCTAATACATCATCAAGATTTACTTCATTACCTTGTGCATCTGTTGCAGGATCTTTAAATTTTAAATCTAAATTCTTACCACCTATATTACCGGCAGATCCTCTAGTTTTTACATATTTTACTTTTATGATTGATCCTAATGCAGGCGGTTCACCAAATTGTTTATTACCAAAGAAAACTGTTATTCCACCATTTACACTAGTTTTAACCATTACTGATTCTTCGCCGTTATTCATATCATATAATGAATTAACATTTTTCCAAAGTTTGCCATCAACAAAAACATCTACCATATATTGATCAGTAGGATCCTTTGTAGTTAAATTATAACTTTGTAAATCTAACCCAGTACCAGTAAATGTTTGATCTTCTATTTCCCCTTGGATTAACTCCACGTTTACAAATTCTCTTGTGGTTTTTTCTAATCTAATATAGTCACTATCAAATTTTAAAAAATAAGATAAACTATTTTGACCAACTTCTAATTCTGTGTAATTTAATATCTGAACAAAATCCCCTTCAACTGTAACTGCTGCTGATGTGTTTAATCTTAATCCAATTATACCTTGTGCCGATATTCCTCTAGTAGGATCGTGCCCAGTTAATCTAGATAATCCATAGATTGATTCAATATTTCTTGCTCTACTTATATTAAGTTCTGTTGCAACAGCTTCAATGTAAAATAAAATTAACTCACCTAAGTTTGCAACAACAGTAAGTATTTGGCCAAATGGTGAAGCAGGTGTAAACACTTCCCCAGCCTGATCATACTGACGCTGCAAATACTGAAATGCATCAAAGAATAACTCTGTTGCTTTTATTCTTGTTTTACTAAAAAATGACATTAACTATTTTATTTTTATTTTAAAATAAAGCCCCAATGACTCTCTCCTCATTTATGTAAATATCAACTAAACAACCGTTTCGCTCAACGGTGCTATAAAATTGTACTCTAACATCTAAACCAAATGCAGAACTGCTACTGTTTAAACAGTATGCCTGAATTTGATTGCTAATTCTCTGTGAAATAACAGATTCATTTAATACCAAAGAAAAGACAAGATCATCTAAATTACATCCCATATTAGGAGAACCTAAAACATCACCTTGCCTTGTAAACAAACAATTTTCTATTTTAAGAATAAGTTGCTGCAATTGATCTGTCACCTCGATTACATCATCATTGTACTTAGGGGCATCTATGTCTCTACTGTATATTTCTTTTATCATTGAGAATATTCTTTTATTATATATTCTCTACATTTTTTGAGGGTATTAGATTATATTTTATCCAGTGAAAAAATAATCAACACCTTCATCGCCCTTTATCTCTTCAACTATAGCATCAACTTCATCTCTACCTTCGCCTGAAATTAAATCATAATTTATAGTAATGTTACCTGGTAGGTTAAATTGAAATGTTCCTACAATTCTAGCTAATTGAATTTTAGCCATACCACAACAGTATCTTATAAAAGCTTCATCTTGGAAAAGGTCACAATCAGGGATTGTATTATAAACTTGAAATATACATGCCCCATTCTTTGGTAGCTCCCCCATAAATCTAAACTTTTTAGTTAGCCTATTATAGTTATATGATATCTGAGCCTGTAAAGCCTGTCTTGCATTATCAATAAATTTTGAGTTAATTACATAATACATTAATTCCTCGGAGCCTATACCTGCACCATATACATCAGAGTAAATAAATTTATCTAATGAAAAATCCGGATCACCTGCAGAAAATGAGTTATCTCCAAAGCCACCGTCTTCACCTGAGAATCCATTTATTTGGAATACATTATTTACTGCCCAAACAGTTGAAGGCATTTTAACAACTCCTCTAGGATTATTAACATCCTTTTCTGTTAATACATTAGGGTTAGCTCCTGTAGTGTCATTGTGACTAATACCTTGTCTGAATGCAGCTTCTCCCCATGCGCTTCTAGGTAACGCAATAAACATTTCTTCAACGCTATCTTCATATATTTTATAAAAATAATCTTTAGCCCTACTTATAATATGAGCAAGCTCTTTTTTAGGTACTGTAAAAGGTATTTGGCAACCTACTGTTAAGTCGTCATTAATCTCTTTGATTAATGCATCTAAACATTCTTGTGAATCTGGGTTACACCAGCTTTTATTTCTAGCCATATCTTTACTTAATTTTTTCTATTTCTATTACTTCAGTATTATCGGCAAATCTTGCAAGCGGAGTAGCTCTACCCTGTCTAAATATACCGCCTACCATCTCTCCGCTAAATACTCCTCTCTTACCAAACACATAACTGTTTTCACAAATTACATTTTTGCTAACATATGATTCTTCTATTTTGCAATCCTCGGTAACAGTAGCACCAAAAAGATTTGATTCAAATACAGACGCATTTTTTAAATCGCAGCCAAAGATATCACAATTGACAATATTACCTTGGATAACTGAATCTACAATATCAACTCCATTTATTTCAAAACACCTCATAAGTTTAGCATCCTTTATCTGTATCTTACCGGTATCAGCATCATAATTAATTAAACCTTCATTCATATCAGCCTTAGTAATAAGATCAAAAATCTTTTCTCTAATTTTAGGGTAATACATTTCAATAATTTGATCATAAGTCTGGAGATCTATCATTAAATGTATTTTAGGAAATTTTTCTTTAAATGAAGAATAGGTTCGATAAGACTCAATAACAGTTTTATGCTTTTCTAAAATCTTGTCTAAAACTTTTAAATCTGTTTCGTTATATTGTGGGTTAACCAATGTTTCATATAATGAAGTGATAAAATGCTCGGTCATTGAAAGTATCGTAGAATACTTCTTTTCATAATCAGCTCCACCAAGATACCTAAATTCAATATAACCTTTTTGTAGCTTTTCAAAATTAATACCATAATACTTCTCTTTGACAAACATATAGTTTTTCCAAAGATTTTTTTCCGGTGATGGTTGAGTCATTCCACTCAAAGGTATAATAAACTTTATTGATTTTGCATAAACAGAATTTTTTCTGTTTGGGAAAGCTTCATATACTTTGTTTTCATCAAAATTAAGTACAAATTTACCTATATCTAATTTAGACATATTTGTAATAGGACCTAGCTTCTTTCCATCAAATGCAATGTTAACATGAATAGAACATCTTTCATTAGTCTTTCCGTTTTCTCTAATCCATTTTAAAGTTTTAGCCATGACTAATTTAGCCTCAACGAATGGAAGAGGTCCTGTGACTAGCTCAATCATCCCGGTTCCACCAGAATTATCCGGTTCTAATTTAAATATATCTTGTGTAGGGGCAAAGTCACTATGAGCCTTTTCCTCTATCCTAATTGTTTTGTTTAATGTTTGCGCTAAGTTATCTTTTGTAAGATCAAGGTTTTCATTTGAAAAGAACTCAAATTCAAAACCTATCTTTGAAGAATGTATAGCATTAAGTTGTTCGTTAGAATACATATTTATCCTGATTTGTTTATATATTCTAAACCAGGATAAAGGTTATACTAAGTTCATAGTAATCTTACGATCACTGGTATTTACACTGCCAATTTTAACATTAACAATATCACCTTTTGAAACTTCAGTATTTTTTAACTTAGTTTTATGAATAAGTCCACTGATACCTTTTTCTAATTCCACAAATGCACCATACTTAGTAACCTTAGTAACTTTACCTTCGGTGATCATCATAGGTTTATACTTTTCATCAGCACCATCCCATAGATCAATTTTAGGACCTTCTTGACTTAGTATAATTTTTCTGTCTGAGATTATCTCCTTTGTCCAGAAATTAATTTCATCGCCAGGCTTAATACTTCTTTTATCAAATAATTCTAATGTTGCTTCATCCAATTCATTTTTTGGTATAAGACCTGTTAAAGATTCATTAAATTCTGCAAATACACCAAACTTAGTTGTACCAGTTACTATACCTGTAATATGTTCTTTGATATTTTCTCTAAGATTTTCTACAGCAGTAGGAATCATTGTTCTTAAGTATTCTCTATGAGATACTACTATAGTTTGTTTTTCGTTAGAATATGTAATAGGCATTACGATTAATTCTTTACCTACAAGTTTTTCAAAATTATGTAATTTATTTAAACCGCCTAATGAACCTGGCATAAAACATTGTACTCCACCAACTTCAACCCAATATCCTCCATGAATTAATTCTTTAACTTTACCAGTGAAACCTATTGTCTTATCTCCGATTGCATTGTAAATCTCATTACGTTTTACTTCATTCATTGCATCACTGATTGATGCATAAAGAGTACCTTGCTTGTAACTTTTAACTTTAATATCAACAGACATCCCAATTTCTAATTGGTCAACAATTTCTTTAGGTTCTTTTTCTAAATTACAAACAGCTGTATTCTTTCTTGATATATCTACTAATGCCTCTATCTTAACTTCAGTATCTACACCATCAATATTTTGAATCTCTTTTTTGATATATGCAATTTCACCTTGAGTAATATAGTTAGTACTCTCTTCAGACATTTGTAGTTTTTTAGCTTCATCATCAGCTAAATCATATAAAGCCATTGCATCTGCTGCATACATTTCAGTACACATTAATTTAGTTCCTTTAGGTACCTTTACTTTTACTACCTTTGTATCAAATGGATCATCACTTAATTGGATTGTGATTTCTTGTTCTGTCATTATTTTTTTATTAAAGTGTTATTATAGATTATATATTACTTGTATTGAATTCAATTATTATACCTTAGAATATTTAATAGTTTAAGATTATACAATTACACCTGGGCCGGTAGTTGCACCAACTTGTGCAGAAGGTGATCCTGCGGTAGCAACAGTAATTCCAGGAACTACAGTAGCGGATTTTATATATGCAGTAATTGCAGGTCCAGCAACTGCAGCAAAGGCAGCTGCGCCAGCGGCTATAACTTGATCTTGAGTAACTTCTCTGGCTGGATCATCTCCGGTTGAAAAGGCTGTCATGGCTTGCATCCCAGCTACGAAAGCTGCGTCCATTGCAGAATTAATCACGGGTGGTACTAAAGGCATAGTTTAAAGTTTTAATTTATAGTTTATATATTTATAAAGATTTTACCTCTTTCTGGCTTAATAGTGAAGTTGTCATTGGAGATATAGGTGGACTTGTTGGAGCTCCTAAATTACCAACATGATTATGCCCATTAAAATATGCCATAAAAGAATCACCTAATACAATCTTTTCACTAGCACCTTGACCTAACTCAATAGATGATGCATGATTTATAATTGTATTTTCACAGTTAACAATAGCATCTGTACAATTTATTTCGGTATTAGCCCCACTGTTTATAGTAAATTGTGCCGAGTGAGTAAATGTTATATTTCCATCATTTAACATTACTATGGAATCTCCATTTGCATTTATTATTTCAACTGAATTATCAGGCTTTATATTTATTGTAGTTGGACCTTCCGTTGTGGTATAGTCCATCATCAAACCTTTTTCTTCGGTAAAGAAAACTTTAATGTGTTCGCCTTCTCTCTCGTTTGTTACTTCAGTGCTACCAGATTGTAGATCACCTGTTAACCCAAATGCAGTGTCATATATTAATACGTGTGAATTAGGATAGGCTGCTTCTATCTCCGCCTTGGTCTCATCAGAAGGGTATAGTGATTCATGGTATACTGGGGAATAATAATTACCATTATCAAAACTTACTCTTACTATAGTTCCTATCTTAGGTACAGAAAATGTACCGCTTCCTGTGTTACTTCCACCTGAAGATGATACGGATGGTCTTGCCCACGGTAAAGATTCAGTAGGCATAAGGTATGCGCTGGCAGGATCTTCAGGATCTTCTCTTTGATCCATTTTACCATAAACTCTAACACGACATCTACCTTCAAATAAATCATCTTCAGTGTTCTCAACTATTCCTATCCATTGAGTACCTTTAAGATTATCATCCTTTAAATCTTTAGTTGTTAATTTTCCCATTATTCAAAAATGTTTCCGCCATTAAAACCACCACCTGGCCCAGATGGTCCATTACTAAATATATTATCATTTCCACTTAAATCGTCGCCACTCGCAGAAGGTATTTGTCCAGAAAATATATTATCATCTATAGTTTGATTTATACCTTGTGATACCTCTCCAGCTAAAGCTTGAACGGCAGCACCGTTTAGCGAGTTAATTAAACCTTGTGGATTATTAATTGCACCTACTATATCATTTCGTAAACCAAATACATTACCAAAAGCTAACCCTTGTGTAAATGAATTAATTGTTCTCTGTGCAAAATTAGCTGCACCTTTTACAAGGTTATCTTTAAATGCATCAAACTTACCTTCAACAATATCACCAAACTTCTGTTTATCTAACATTTTATTTTGGAGATTAGTTTTACCATCTATTGAAGTTGGTTGTAATTTTGCCTGATCTTTTATAGCTGAATCATAACCAGAAAACTGAGCCTCCATTTCACATCTCCCATAACTCCATTTCATAGATGAGGTTGCCCATGAGCTACTCCCATCATTTGCAACATTAGCAAATACTGCACCGCTCGCAGTAGGATCCCAGAGACATTCCTCAAACCTAAATGTAATAGTTGAAGTATTATTATTTACAATTTTAGTTGTATCATTTTCTGGTGAATTAGGATTACCTCCAGTAGTAGCCTTTTTAACAGAATGGAATTTTCTAATTTCTAATATGTCAACATAACAATTAAAATACCTTAAGTTAATAGGAATAATGTTTCTTCTATATTTTACATCATAACATGCAGCTTTATATAAATTAAATAAAGCAGACATCTTTAAATCAATAGCTTCCAATAATCCTATTGTGATTCCTTCACCATCTGCAGATCCACCATAACCATCCGTCATAACCATGGTTTTATTATATGCTTCGGTTATTCCTTCAATAGTTTGAAAATAATAAGGCCTAGATATTTCTATTTCTCTAATGCCTTGAATGAATGCCTTTAAATAACCTGCTCTGGTAGTTTGTCCAATAGCCTCTAAATAACCAACGGCAGATTCTCCAGCTGGATGAGAGTTTGACGTATTATGTGCACCAGGTTCGGCTGTTACTGAATCGCTGCCACCTGGTCTAGGTTGCTGAGGAGCTCCAGTGGTAGCCCCAGCAAATAAAGGACTCATAATATCAAACCTAATATTAAATCCTAAATACGTAGGATCGTCTATAGCAGTAACACCATTACCTCCACCGATAGCACTAAATGATGGGGAGACAAAGGATTTTGCAAATTCATAAGAACTTGGAAACTGTCCTGTTAAATTACCTAGCTTATCAGCATTTAAGTAATTTTCAGGAACTCCTCTCGGATCCAACGGATTATATAACTCAAGTTTAGGCATATAAATTTTTTTTATTTATTCTTTATGTTGTAGGAGTAACTTCCCTCCTACGTAAATGCAATCTTTGTCTTAAACCTTGCCCACCAGGCTGTGGTCCTTTTGTCATAAAATATTCTATTCCCGTGATAACATAAAAACCAGAAAGATATTCATTAATAACACCGAATTCATTTGATGTATCACTCCCTGCATTATCAGGGGTATCCTTTCTTCTTTGTGTATCAGTTGGAGCATCCTCATCATTCTCGGTAGCGGTTAAAACACCTTTTACCATCTGTGCGGTTTCCATCATATGACAATATATTCTACTATACCTTAATATAGCAGGATTTACAGTATCTAATTCCACGACCATTCCTAACTTATTAATTTCTGCTAAGTTTTGGAAATTTTGAATAGATGCATAGTAATAATTTTCATGAACATTATCACCTTGTGTACCTAAGAATTTAAATTTAATTTGATCATTTCTTGGTCCTTCTACTTCACCTTCAGGTGTTACTCTACCTTTAGTGACTGGTACCATACCAGGTGTGTCATTAGTTAAAGGATCAACAAATTCACTTATAAATTCTTTTGCATTAAGATCCCAATATTGTGTATATCTTTTATATCCATTATTTTTACTAATCTTACCACTCTTATTTACTTGCTGATATTTTGATATGTATCTAGCAGTACCTTGAAAATCTAATTGATTACTTATCATATTTGGAAAATCTGGATTAGTTTCGCTATCATCACCACTTCCCATAGTATCCATTGCATTCTGTTGAAACATTTGGCTAGCTTCTAAATCATCTTCTTGTCCAAAAAATTTATTGGCATCAACAAAGGTTAAATAATAGTAAGGGTCAATGTAAGCAGTAAAAAAAGATTCATCATTTAAATATGAATTGGACGTTATGTCCTGTATAAATTTTTCAGAAGTATCATAAGGATTTGTCCATACTTGTTGATCTGCGGTATCTTCTACATTAGAAGCATACCCTAATTTTAATTCTTCTGCAATTGAAAGTAAAGAATTCCAACTAGTATTATCCTGGAATTGTACCTTCTCTGTAAACAAATTTGGTACATTCATTCTACCTTCAACCATTAATAATGATGATGTATTTGTTGCACCACCTCCACCTAAAGGTTTAATATCTTCAACGGTAAAATCAATTCTTATTGGCTTAAATGTTGTTTCGTCACCTTGTGATCTAATGTATAATTGAATTAAATCCCCATCCTTAGGAAAAAACCTAGCAGTAAACATACCATCCCTATCATAAAAAGAAAACCTACATGTTGGATAAAACCCGGTTGATTCTAATTCAAACATTTCTAGCCTATCACCCTGTACTTCATAATTATTAATTTTAATAAGTGGTATCATCGTAGAAAACTTTGAAGGTTTTTCTTTCATAGTTTCACCATCCGAGTTTTCTGAACCGCTTTCAACATCAGTCATTTCTAGCTCATCAAGTACAATGGTAGGTTCTACCACAGTTAATATATTTCTTTCTACTGCAGACATAATTAATTAGTTTGAGATTTCTTTAATGTACTTTTACTTTTTAGATTAGTTCCTAATTGAATCTTTCCACCAGTATATGTTTTTGCTTCTTGGCCAGGCTGTAGCATATTAGGAGGCATTGGCTGTTTGACGCCTGCTTCACTACTTTTCGCTTTTTCAATAAGTCTCTGCATTCTCCCTTGATCCTTTTCACTCTGTCTACCAGTATCTATGTATGCAGCTTGTGCAGTGTTAGGTGTTGTCGCAGGATTAGGTTTCTTATAAACTATATCCTTTCTTTTTAAATTTGGAATAACTAAAACATCACCTTCATTAACACTAAAAGGATTAAAGATATTATTTACTACACAGATAGCATCTATGAATTCTCCACTACCAAAATAAATTTCTGATATCTTATCTATTCTTCCTATCTGATCCATAGTAACATAATGTAATGCCCTAACACCAAGATCAGAATCATAAATAAATGATGGTGCAGTAAGGTCCCAATAACCTTCACCTGTTTTATCTAAAGTTAATTTATTTTTTAAAGTTAATGATTTTACGTTCATATTCAATAGTTATATTAAGAATCAATAAACATACTAACAGTGTTAGAAATATACTCGGCTGAATCACTAGTAGCTTGTTTATTTGGATTATTTTTAATGTTACTTATCTTATTGCTTTTTGCTGATCCGGCAGGTGCACCTTGTGTTGCTTGTGTATTTGTTTTCCCAGTCTTAACTGCTCCATAAGTTGCAACATCTAAACCTGCTAAATTTAAAATATCTTCTTCACCTTCTGCTGAAGCATAAATTCTACCACGGCCTGCATTAAACATATTTTCTATATCTCCTTTATCTCTAGGCTTACCGTGCTTAAGATCAATTTCAAATTTTACTTCCATTGGAAAATCATCATAACCTAAACCATGTCCTAATGTCATTGTTGAATTATCACAATACATATTACCCATTGTTACAATTGGATTTAATGGATTCCCCACAGTAACATGCCAATCACCAGTAGGCTCAGCACTAATTAAAGCTTTAGATGCCTGTGTACCGGAAACAGCACCAACATTATCACTTAAGAAACCACCTAACATATTACCTAATAATGTTTTACCAACTTTAAGTATTCCTTCAATTCCACTTTCAGCCGTTACATTACCGTCAGCCCCACCAAACACACTTTTAAATCCGGTTTCAACATCAGTAACTACACTTCCAATATATCCACTGAAGTCACCTTGTTTTAATTTATTAATATCTCCAAATTGACTAGCCACTGCACCAGCACTACCATAGTATCTTTGGCCGCCTCCGAAGAACTGTCCATTATTATAAGTCATAGTTAACATATTACTAATGATGTCAATCATTGCAATTTTAGGATTAACATAATTAAGAGATTTTAGTTCATATTCAAAATTAAGTTTTAAGTCATTTGAAAATTTCATACCACGATCTCTAATCTGAGTAGAATCAATAACATTAACAGGACCTATTACAAAGTTGGCATAAGTGGTTCCTAATTGGTCTCCAGTACTCATATTCTGTTTAGCAAACTTTTGCCTTGAACTGATACCTTTAAATGCATCAGCTGTTGCTCTACCAACACCACCCATCTTAGAATAAAACGGCTGAGAAGTATAACCACCATCACCGCTACTGATATCTTCCATTTCAGATTTAACTTCTTTATAATTTAACCCATAAGACATAGATAAAATTTCATCTAATTTATTACCTGCCTTTTCACCTAAGTAGGTAATAGCGGTAACACCTGCAGTTTGAGTAGCATCAACATTCTCAGCGGCTCTAGGAGTATCTGGATCCTTTCCTGCAATATCCATTTTTAAATCAAATATGTTATCATTTACTGGTGTTGGGAACCTTCTTAATGTTATTAAATGATTAACAGGAATTTGTTTGTAATATTTACAGTATAAAAAATCTTGTGCAGTATATCCAATTCTAGGATAATTAGTATTAAAATATTCTATAAGCTTAGCAATAGAAACATTCTTTGAATCGCTTCCACCCATTGTGGCATTATCAGCATTATCAAAAAAATCATTAAACGGTTTACCACCAGTTAATCCTCCATGCATACCTCTAAAATTAAATAATGCATACCTATTAAATATTGATCTAGGTATAACAGCTTTCATACCGAAAGCAACACCAAATTGATCAGGCACAGCACCGTTTGAATAAAATGATTTAGCAATAGCAGTTTCAACCCCATGAGCAAACCCAGTAGATTCTCCACCAAAAACACCTAGCCTAGTTGCAGTTGATGAGTTAGGATTAGGTGGTGTATTATCATTTACACTGCTATTTCCTGTTGTGTTTGTTGAATAAGGGCCTCCGAACATAGTTATAGTCTATTTTTAGTATATATTCAGCCTAAGCTGTTGAGATACTTATCGATGTCAATATCTCCGTTTTGGAATTTATCTACCCAGCCTTTTTTAAACCTAGCATTAAACTCTTGTGGGCTATCAGTAGAAAGAGAACCTTTAAAAAATGGCCTTGATGATATATCTCTTATTTCTTTTAGGTTTTTTGATATTATATAAAACTGAACTTTTTCAAACAAACCTTGTAAATCATTTTTAGTTTTTTTACACATGACAGATTCTACTATTACATATAACCGTTCTCTATCACTTTCATCAAACCTATCCTCTAATGATTTTACATTTTTAAAGTCTTCTTTTTTAATAGGCATTTTTCTAGCTCTATTATTAAACTCATATTTAAAATTCATATCAAAAAAATGAGACTTAAGATACTTCATATTATCATACATCTTAATAATACGAATTTGATATAAAGGATTAATAGGATCCCATTGGGTATCTACAATAAGACCTTTTACTGGCAATAAAACATTAGGCCTGCTAAAAGATGATAGTAGGCAATACACAGTTTGTCCTTTGGTAAATATTCTATGGGCTTTCATTCAAACTCTATGACATTTTTAAATAGCTTAGCGCTACCATTTACATTAATGTCAGGTGAATGATATATGTTATATGTTATGTCGTTATTAGTCAAAGACTCTACATATGATTTTATCCCGGTAACAGTATGTTCATTTAAATTACCTAACACATAAAAAATAGATACAGCATTTCTATCAAATACCGTTTGTAACTGTTTCATTAAGTATGAAGATACAACGGCATCAGATGGTTCAAATTGATAAAAATCATTTTTCGTTAATTTATTAAAAATGTCCATATAATTGATACACTCAATATTTCTTGGTACATTTCCTAAAAACGATTTTACTTTTACTGCGTCTTTTGAATATATGAAATTAAATTCTATGTTTGTTTCCATTCAGATAATAAATCGATCTCAGCTTGGAGTTCTTTTATTTTACTTTCTATTTCTTTTTTGTTAGGTTCATAATGAGTTCCCCACTCGGTGCCAATTTTTAAAACTTGTTTTTCAAATTTATTACCGCAATCTAAACCTAAGTCATCAGTAAGTTCATAAAAGAATCTCATAATATATTCAAACTTATTCCTATGTTCTTCATTAGATTCAAATACATCGGTTGAGGTCCACTGTTCTTTACCACCACCATGATTATCATTAATCACTCTTTTTATTACTCCATTTCTGGCAGGTTCTAAAACAATTTTAATCATTTAATCTTTTATTTAAAGATTCTCTGGCTTCTTTCATTAGCTTCCTAGCAATCTTTTTATCAGTATGCCAAGTTTTTTTATCTTTAACAGATAGGATAGCATTAGCTTCTCTTAGCATTTCAATCTCACTTTCATTATATCCTATTTCTTTCCATGCTACTATCTTTTGACTTTCCATACTTTCTAAAAGTTCTGATATTCTTTTATCTTGCGCGTCTACTGTAGCTGCATGCAACTCTTTCCCTCGTTTAATATTTTCTCGAGTAACTTCCATCCACTCATGAAAAGGTAATTTACTTTTTGCTTTAAGAAGTCCTTGATACTTCATTGCTAATCTTCTCTGTCTTCTGTTTGGTGCCTGTGTCATATGATTGATTTTATTATATATTATAGCTTAAATTGCTTAGTCAATTTTATACCTGGTTTTAATTAGCTCAGTGATACTATCAAAAAGACTATCTAAGATTAAGTCATCTGATATTTGATTTTTAATAAAAGATTCTAATTCATCATTAACTTCATCTAAATCAAATGATGAACTAATAATTTCATATATAGCCTTTTTAGGAACTTCTATCGGAAAGGTAAGATTAAGCTTTATCTTATCATTCTTTTTCTGTTTGTCAAATAGAGTTCTTATTGGAGACGATGGGATTTCTTGTATTGGTATTTTTTCTTTATAAATATCGGCTGCTTTTTTTAAAGCAGGTGAAGGTGGTTTAAAATCTAAAGGGTCACCATCCACAGGTTCTAAAAATTCATTAAGTAAGTTTGTTGCTATTCTACCTCCGCTATTAAAAATAGTCCATTCACCTTCAGTAGACTTAATAGTTTCAACTGAACCAAACTTATCACCTTTAATCCATTGTAAGATTACTTCTTCTGTATTTTCCATACTTGTATCACTTTATAATTATTATACTCAGAAAAAGAAAATTGTTTAATTAAGGGGACGCATCTGCTCCTTCAATAAGCTTCCATGTACATCCTAGATCATTACTACAAGGATTGTCATCATTTGAGACTGAATCCGTAGCAACCGCTATTATTAAGCGATCGTCAAATCGGTCTAGATTAACACCACTTATTGTAAGAATACTATTCATACATACTTGAGCTCGACCGGTCCCGCTATTAAGGTTAGAGACAGTCATAGTAAGTGAGTTGGCTACATTAGAAATCAATTCATATTCACCAGTTCCATTCAATGGCTCATTTGAACACTTCCATCTATATAGAGCAACCACTATTCTTCCAGTTACAGGAACCGAGAATGAGTTAACCGAGCTTTCTGCTGTCCATGTAGCCCTATATGTAAAACTATCTCCGTCAGTATAACTATTGTTAAGTATTATACCAGATGTAGCTAACCAAAATAAATCTGCTGAGCCGGAACCTCCTACTATGGTTGCACCAGTACCGGGGGCTAGACCAGTCCAATTTGACGAAGCCCACCCAAGACCTTGGTTTGATGTGGCACTAACATCGCCAGTGTTATTTATCAAGAAAGTAGAGTTTAATAAATCACCTCCTATGTATCTAGGTAATCCTCCAGCTATAGCCATTGAACCTTCTGCGACAACAATACTAGAATTTCCACCGGCTCCACTAACACCTTGTATACCTTGGGCACCTGTACCAAGCAAACCTTGCAAACCTTGGGTACCTTGAGCTCCTGTCGTAGGTGCAGGGTATATACAATATGTATAGGTGTTAATTGAAGGTCCACTAGCAGCTGCTATAGTATAATTTCCAGTTTGGAATGTAACACCTAAAGCATCATATCCAACATTAGCTGTAATACTGTTTACTGTATATAATGCGTCTATACCATTAAGAGATACCCTAAGTGAAATAGTATCACCCACACTAAGGGTAACTGGATGGTTAATATCAGTACCTATATAAATTATAGTAACACTACTTGTGGTACCAGAAGAATTCAATGCAATCTGATCCGCTTGTGGGGAAGACAAAGTATTAGTTACGCCGTCCCAACCAACTGTATTTCCAGGTATACAACCGGAACCTATTCCACCTCCACCTTTAGGACCGATGGTTCCTTGTACACCTATAACTCCTTGTAAACCAGTAGTTCCTTGTACACCTTGCGGTTGAATACAATAAACAGTATCAGTTGATGAAGAGAATGTTTGACCAGAACCACCAATATAAGATACGCCCATTACTTGACCGACTACAACATTATTAACCAGATATGTATCAGATTCACCATCACTCTGTGATAGCGATATTCTATCTCCCGCAATCGCAGTACCTAATGTACTTGATGATGTGGAGCTTACAAACACTTGAGTAACAGCAGTGGCATTTGAATTATTTATAGCAAAGGTTCCAGCATTTGTTGAATTAGTTATAAGTACCTCAGCACCTGGTATTATTTCACAGCCTGTATTTAGCGGTGTTGTTCCTATAGTTCCTTGTGAACCGGTATTTCCTACAGTTCCTTGTAAGCCTTGGGTTCCTTGAGTACCGGTACCTATGATACCTTGTAAACCTTGAGTTCCTTGCGTACCATCAGTTCCTTGTAAACCTTGTAAACCTTGAGTTCCTTGTAAACCTTGGGTTCCTTGAGTTCCATCAATTCCTTGTGTCCCATCAGTTCCTTGTAAACCTTGCAAACCTTGAGTTCCTTGTAAACCATCAGTTCCTTGTAAACCTTGTAAACCTTGAGTTCCTTGTAAACCTTGAGTTCCTTGGCTACCTAAACCAGAAATACCTTGTAAACCTTGGGTACCTTGTGCGCCAGGATCTCCGTTACCAACAAGTTTTGTTAATGTTAAACTAGCATTTGAAATTGTAAAGGTATTAGCAGATGTGATGGCATTCATTATGATGCCAACAGTATCACCACCATTAAGATCTAAAATATCAACCATTGATATATTAGTACTACCATCTATATTTGTTATTACCTGAGTTTCTCCTGAAACTCCATAAGGACCTCCATTAAGTAGCACTTCGGTTGCAACATCATCAACAGCACCGGTTAAAAATCCAGTTATTGAAACATTTAATGCATATTCGCCAGCTTCAGCGGCATCTATTTGTAATGTCCCAGTCGGGTTTGGGCCACCTCCACCTATATTGAGATATCCCATTTGATTCCTTTCACCTGAATTAAAAGGTATACCTCGATCAAATCCAGACGCAGCAGTATCAATTCCTATAGAAGAAGAATCATTTGTAGTTAGTATTAACGAACCGTATGCAACGGATCCACTTATAGAACCTGATAAACCTTGAGTTCCTTGAGAACCTGAACCTTGTACACCTTGTAAACCTTGTGTTCCTTGAGAACCTGAACCTTGTAAACCTTGTAAACCTTGTGTTCCTTGTAAACCTTGTGTTCCATCAGTTCCTTGTAAACCTTGAGTTCCTTGTAAACCATCAGTTCCTTGTAAACCTTGTAAACCTTGAGTTCCTTGTAAACCTTGAGTTCCTTGTAAACCATCAATTCCTTGTAAACCTTGAGTTCCTTGTAAACCTTGAGTTCCTTGGGTTCCTTGTACACCTATAACTCCTTGTAAACCAGTAGTTCCTTGTACACCTTGCGGTCCTTGCGGTCCTGCAGGCCCTTGGTCACCAGTTACAACAAATGATAATAAAACATCCTCATCCATTGTAAACGGTGCAACTTCAGTATATGCAACAGGTACAACTTCTAATTCCCACCATGTACCTCCAGTAGAAGGCCTGTCATATACTTCAGTTATTTGCCAAAGTATAAATTCATTAGCATCAGATTGAGCTGTAATTCTAACATGACCTTTAATTGGATTTGTAGAAGTTGCTATTGTTTGTAAAAATGTTGATATGTTATTCCCGGTAACACCAAAGTCATTAATTGACATTATAGTAGATACATTTTGGTTTACATTATTTACTGCAACATAACTAAATCCTGGATCATCTACAACGGTGGTTATATTAAATTGATAATCAAAAGATGCACCACCAAAACCACCAGCATCACCTTTAGTTCCTTGTATTCCTGTAAAACCTTGTAAACCGGTTCCACCGATTGTTCCTTGGGACCCTGCACCTTGTGCACCTTGTGATCCGGTAGGACCTACTATTGTTGAAGCTTCACCTTGGACACCTTGTGTACCTTGTAATCCAAAGCCATCATTTCCTTGTACTCCTTGGATTCCTTGAGTTCCTAATATACCTTGAGCACCAACAGTTCCTTGTAAACCAAAACCATCATTACCTTGTAAACCTTGTAGTCCTTGGCTACCGGTTATACCTTGAGCACCAAGTAAACCAGCAGCAGCTGCTGTTACATTTACCCAATTCTGACCATCATATTGTAAAAACTCAGATGAACTAGCAGAAGATGCATTAACATTACCTAAGCTATTTATATCAGTATTATTATTATTAAGTGTTGCTAAATCAATTAAAGACGAATCAAAATTATAAACAACAGATTGATTAGGTATATTTGTAGCAACAGCTAAAGGTTCACCTAATGTTGTATATGTATTAGATGCGTTAAGTCCTTTGAATGTTAAAGTAGTACCACTCATTCCACCAAATATATTCTGGACACCTGTGCCTATACCTATATTTAGCCCTTGGTTTATTTCACCACCGGCAGAAGAGTTAATTAATTTAATTGCATTAACAGTACTGTCATATTGTAATTGAACGCCGTCACCTGCAATTAATCTAAATGTATCATTTGCGATCGAAGAATTTAATTCAAAATCATTAGCAGAACCTAATGAAGGCGTAACTCCTGTATAATTAACAACTATTTTACCATACCCATTAGCTGAACCTACAGTTACATCACCAGTTCCAATACCACCAATAATATCCCATTCATCTGTTACAAATGTACCTTGTGTGGTTCGTGTATTTGCTCTCCACCAAACTAATGTCTCTGATACTACACTAGTGGAGCCACTAGGTTCTATTACTTCTACAGGGTGATACACAATATGACCAGTGTCGTATGTTCTATTATCTACCCACGGGTTTGCTACTGCCTTAAAATTTTCATCTACCTCACCATTAAAAAGTTCCCTTTTAACTTCATTTCTATAGAGGATATATTCTTTTAGATTGAATGCCATTTAACCTATTCTTTTTTTATTTATTCAGGAGGTTCAGGAATAATATTAACATCATCATAAGGAAATTCTGCAACATCATCCTTTTCTGTAAATGCTATTCTTAATTGATTTAAATACCAAGTTCCTTCTGACCAGCCTGGCTCTGCATAACATGGTGAATAAATGCCTGTTGTATATATTCTGTTGATCTCATTCCAAAATGCTTGGTAATCTTCCACCGCTTTGTTTATAAAACCTACTTGCCTATTTGTTAGTACCTCTCTTTGTTTATTTCGTTGTATATCAAAGGAAGAACCTGAGGTAAGTTTAAAAATACCTGATACATCTTCACATCTGTATTCTGTTGTAAAGCCGTATAAATCACTAGCTCCTATAAACACTTCTATGGATACTAAGTCTCCAACGAAACATGGATCAAAAGGTACATAATTATTTTGGTAAAATAATTCAATTTCTTTAATGCTTTTAAAATCAGTGTATGTTGATTTATTATCAGCTATATCAAAAAATCTCATGCGAATTTTTGACACTGCTATTTTATACTTTTTTAAGTAAACAAAAAAGTCTAAAGAAAGTTTAAATGTTAATGCTTCAACGACCAAGAGGCTATACTATTTTTTGTATATATTCAGCTCTTTATTGTGTGGTAGTCATTTACTAGGTTAGAAATTTTACCGTGAGTAACATTACATTCATTAAAAATTTCAAGGTGAGCAGTATCTCTATAATCTTGAATCCAATAAACATGTTTAAATCCTGCATTAACCAGAATCTTAGTACACATTTTACACGGTGATAGGGTTAAGAGTATTATATAATTTTGTGGATCATATTCCTGGAACTTAGCAATCATATTTACTTCAGCATGAATAAATCCACTTTGTCCTGGTGTCAAAGAATCTTCTTCAGTTCCAGTATCATTATTAATTTCAGCTCCACTATAAGAGCCATTATACCCAAAGCTTGCTATTTTACTAAAGTCTTTTTTTAAGGCCATGCAACCAACCTTAGTAGTAGAAGAATTTGAAAGATCTCTAATACTTAATAAAATATTAGTGAATGCTTTTAACTTTATTTGAAGTCGCTGAAGTTTGGGATCCATTTTTGTTTAATTAAAGTAGCCTTCATTTTTACCTCAGGTAAATCTTTATTAAGACTGTTTGCAATTCTTATGTTTTCTTTATCGTCATCAAAGAATTTAAAATTCCTAAATCCCATTTGAACAAATTTCATAAATGCGTCCTTTTTCTTCTGTGCAGTAGAACCTGTGAATCCTAAATTAGGATCATTAATTGCAAATATAAAATCAGGGTTAACATCTACACCGTTATGCATTAGAAAATCATAGATAAGCTTTGAGTCATCTCTCGCGGTGATAATTCCAACAGCAGTACCTTTTGCGATTGTTCTTTTAAGTATATTAAAAACCCAATCAATTATTTTACCGGCTTTAAGAATTTCTAAATCTCTAAAATCATTAAAATCAAACTCATCATGAGGCTTGGTTTTAAATGTATTAAATTCTTGTGGCGTAAGATCTATCTCATACCCTGTCTTTGGATTAAAAACTTTAATTTTACTTTTGGTTACAATCAAAGTATCATCAACGTCAAAGACAGTTATGTCTTTCCCCCATTTTCTATACTTTTCAAATAATTCCATACAATATATATTAGTTAATTTCTGTTGATTCACCACAGGTGAGATATGGAATGGATACATTAACAATTTCTTCCATTCTCATATATGTGTTTCACTACTGGGAACCTTAATGAATATCCACCATTTTGGTTTTGGCTTTCTTCAAAATATTGAACAGTTACAGTTTTACCTAGAAGTTCATTATGATTGTTAAGGTAATGTTCTCTCTGTTCTTTAGAGAACCCAGATCCTACACTTACACGGTTACCTTTATGTTCAATAATAATATTACTTAAACCTTCTTTTTCAACTTGTTTTCCATTTTCTGTCCATCTCATTGTACCGTTCATACATTCTAGGATTGTATATTCAGCATCATGGAATTTTTTAACCTTTAAAAGATTATGGCTTCTTTTACCTTCATAGCCAATATTCTTTCTAACCATGATTCCTTCAAACCCAGCCTCTTCGGCTTCTTTTGCCATTTCAGTAAATTGCTCCTCGGTAGTTAATTGTTCTTGTGGTAAGAATTCTAACATAGAAGAGTTAATGTTTTCTGGAAGAATATCATATCCATTCTTAAGTCTCTCGGTAAGAGGTGTAGTTCCAACCTTATCATCAAATTCGTCTAAGGTTAAAAAATCAAATACAAAGAATTTAGGATTTTCAATTTGATGGTCCTTCTTTCTGATTTGTTTCATAATTCCTTGGAAGTCTTCATTACCATCTTTATCTACCATACAGATTTCTCCATCTAAAATAAAGTCTCCACCTATCTTAGAAATTTCATTTTCTAAATTACCTAAGGTTGTAAATTCTTTACCGTTTCTTGAAAAGAATGTTACAGTATTCATTTCCTTTCTACAGATACATCTTACACCATCCAATTTTCTGGATCCGTACCATTCTCCACTTTGAAAATCCACTCTCTTAGGATTATATGCATTTGCTAAAGCGACCTTAAAGGTTGGAATTAAATCTGGGTGGATTGCCTTATTAATAGAAGTAGTACCACATCCCATATTAAGGTCTCGGTTTAGCATATAGTAAATAATATCTTCCCATTGTTTATTCTCTAGGACGAATCTATTTACATTTGCAATTGCAGTATGACCGGTACATACCCTATTTCTTAAATCATCCAACAAGGTAAAGATACTACCGTATGTATTTGGGTGACCTAGTAAATCTGAATTCTTTTTGCAATTCTTAGGAGTTACATTATATTTAAAATAAGGATTGTAAGTATAGAAGAAAACTTTTTGGAGAAATTCTCTATCAGAATTTTCGTCAGAGTTATCGGCATACTTTTTAAGAGTTGCAATTTTGTGATTTCCTGAAGAGGAAGAACGCATTTCATCCAAGAAGGATTGTAGATAAGTAAGGTTTGTGTATTCAGTCATATTCCGTTTATTTAATTATATTATAAATATAATAAAAAAAATTGGGAATTGAAAATTTTTCTAGGACTTTTTTCTAAAAGTTATTAACAATTTTTTATTTGGTCCTGTATCTTTTTAAGCTTTGCGCATTTTTCAAAATCTTCTTTGTTTTCAAAATGTAGTAAAATTCTATCCAAGCTTTTAATTTTATGTTTGGCAGTTTTTTCATCATACTGAAGTACCTGGTCAGGAAACATCATTATGGTATTATAACATAGGTTCATATATTGATCCCAACTAGTATTTTCTAATTGGTCTAATAGTGACCTCATAAATTCATCGTTATCAAACTCTTCCATCTAAGTCTTTTACTTTTTTAATTAATTTTTCTTGCTCCTCAGTTAAGGCCTTAGGCAAATCTACAAATATGTTTATATAAAAATCACCATGCAAGTCAGGATTGTTGTATGAAGGAAACCCTTTTCCTTTTATTCTTAGCATAGTACCATTCCTTACACACTTAGGAATAGTATAAGTAATCTTTTTGTCAAAAACATCTATTGTTCCTTTACCTCCTAATAGAGCTTCATACATATCAATATGTCTTATTGTATGTAAACCTTTTTTGTCCAAATAAAAATTAGGGTCATCTTGTATTAGAATGGTTAAAATAAGATCTCCGTTTTGTTCTTCTGTCATCCCACGCTGACCTAAACCTTTCAGCCTCATTCGCTGTCCATTTTTTACACCAGGTCTAATGTCAACATTAATGGTTCGTGTGCCTAACCTAATTTCCTTAACACAACCATAATAAGCATCATATAAGGTAATGTAAATTTTAGAATCTACGTTACCACCTCTTGTACTAAAACCATGATGACCTCTGAATCCACCACCAAACCCTGGATTATTATAACCACCTGTCCTTATGAAGTCTTCAAAAAATGAATCGTCAAATGGCCCACTTCCAAATGGATTGCTTGCTCTTTGATCATACTGGGCTTTCTTTTTAGGATCACTAAGAGTTTCATACGCGTCTGCTATTTCTTTAAATCTCTCTTCATTACCAGATGATTTATCTGGGTGATATTCTTTAGCTAACTTTCTGTATGCTTTCTTTACTTCGGCTTCTGTAGCATTTTTGTTTACGCCTAGTGATTGATATGGATCTTTCATTTCCAAAATAACTGTATGCCTATAAGGCTACACGCCAAGCATAAGGATACTATTGTTTTTGTGGTAATACCTTCACCAAGAAAATACCAAGTTAAAAATGTAAAAGAAATAATACCTGACCCAAATGCAATAAATCTACCAGGCCATAAAAGACCATCATAATACTCAACTATAAACCGAGTACCATAAATTAGTACATAACTTATACTGGTTCCAAATAAAATTGATACGGTTAAAGGGTTCTTTTTAAACCAAGGCCATACAAATTGACCATTTGTTTGAAACCATATTGCCGACTGTCCTAAAAAGAACAATAAAAATGCTAGGATTAATTTATTCATTTGTATAATATTTATATCCCATTCTTACCATGTGGTCCATGTGGGATTCCATTTGTTTTGCAGTTATCCATACAGAAGGCTCAGGTGAAACGATACCATCTTCTCTTTTATCAAATGCTTTATTTAAAAACCACTTTTCTTTTTTACTCTCCCACCAAAACCAAACCTTTTGCCATGATCTCGGTTTTTTCATATAAACCTTATTACCTTTATCCATGTGAGCTATGAATTGCTTATAGGTAACATCTTTATCCTTTTTCATTAATGTCTTTAATTTGAAGCTTCTTTATCTTTTCATCTAAACGAAACTTCTTTTCTTCTATCTTATTTGATAATTCCATTTGATTTGCAATTCTTTCAAGGACACTTGTTAATTTAGGGATATCACTTTCATAATATTTACGACCCATGCTAGTTCTAAAAAATTCTGACATAATAAGTTGTTTATTTTTATATACAAAAATAAGACTTAGTTTTATGAATATATAATCAAAATAACTACATTATGAAAAAGGTACCTTTATTTGAAGATTTTATCCCTGTAGGTTTTGCCACAGATAATGCTGCTCAATTTTCCTTAGGAGGAGTTAGCAACACTGAGACTGGATATAACATGGATGCTATCGTTGGTCCAGTTGAACAATGCTCAAACCATGTAGCAGAACAGGCTAACAGTTACGAAACAAATGACAATGCTGAACATACAGCAGAAGCATATATTAAAGAAGCAAAGAAACATATTAATGATAAGATAGATGAAGCATGCGAAAACTATTCTGCTATGGATGAATCTACTCTTAATGAAGGAACCGATATTAGTTCATGGAACCAAGCAGGAATTAAAGGTGATGCAAATGCGCAGATAACTACCTTCGCTGGTCCTAAGGATATTGAATCTTTTGGTTTAGGTAGAAAATGTATGCAAATAAATATCGGCAGAAATTATGTACAGCTAAACCCTGCTGATATTGTAGAACTAAAAGACCTTCTTAAAAACTATAAAGTATAATGATACCTAAATTTAATAAATATTTAAATGAAGCATCTGATTATGAATTTAAACCTAATGAGGCTGCTGCTAGATTAAAAGCTAGAGAAAAGGAAAATATCCAAAGATATAGAGCTGCTCAAGATAGAGGTGATAATTTTGCAATTGCTTTATATGAACTAAAAATCAAAATGGATAAAATTGATCTTGAAGGTTTAAAGGTACAAACAGAGATCCATAAGCTTAAACAAAAATTCGGTAAGTAATGATAGGTAAATTTAAAGAATTCTTAAATGAAAAAAACTTTATGGTAGCAACAGCTGATACTGCTGTTAAATATAGACTATCACATATGCCAATGTCAGGTTATATTGTAGCAATGGCAGCAAGCGGTAAAGAATTAGATAAAGAAATAAAATCAGGATTTTCTAAAACCGTAATTGCTAAAGATATAGAAGATATGTTAAATGATCAATTAAAAAAGTATAGACAGTTTATTACTGTAAGTGTTGATAATACTTATAAAGGAGCAGGTTATGCATTTACGATTGACATGGATGA
>Ga0181390_1000010_pt1 | contig 60505 bp, 65 predicted proteins | sample 13SPOviralmetaG_FD_130085 | JGI IMG/M metagenome (GOLD analysis project Ga0181390, IMG submission 130085) | Marine viral communities from the oligotrophic San Pedro Time Series (SPOT) site, San Pedro Channel, CA, USA - 13 SPOT_SRF_2010-07-21 | ecosystem: Environmental > Aquatic > Marine > Strait...
AGACAATTTTGAAAAAAATACTAAAAATAATAGAGAAATACTTTCAAAGTTCTAATACTTGGGAAATAAGTGATTATTTTGGACAAAGTACTATTAAGCGGTAGAAAAAACCTATAGATGGAGAAAATAATCCAACTTAGTAAGTTAAAATAATTAATTAATTTTTTGGTTTTAATCTTATTAACTAATGGATTTTCTTTAGCAGATAAAGTATAAAATAATGAATAGTAATGAAAGGAGTTGAAAATTGATCATAAAGATTGATCAATTTTCAAGAATAAAAATAATATTCTGCTTTAGAAACCAGTTAATATCTTAAATTTATTTTAATGAAGCTTTACCACCAGCATCACCAATTTGTTTTTGTGCCGCTTCAGCAGCATCTTTCGCAATACCTTCTTGAACTAATTTTGGTGCAGCTTCTACTAATTGTTTAGCTTCTTTTAAGCCAAGACCTGTAATAGAACGAACAACTTTTAATACAGCAATTTTCTTATCTGCTGGTACTTCATCTAACATTAAGTCAAATTCAGTTTTCTCTTCAACTTCTTCTGCTGGTCCTGCAGCCGCAGCCATAACCATTCCACCACTAGCAGCAGATGCGTCTACACCAAATGTTTCTTCAATTTGTGATACTAATTCTGACGCTTCTAATAAAGTTAAAGTTTTTAATTCTTCAACGATTTGAGTAATTTTTTCTGACATAATAATTTTTAAATATATTGTAGATTGAGCTCGTCAAGTTACTAAAGCTATAATTTAGAAATACTTATGAAAAAGTATTTGAATCTAATTTTATAGATGGACCCATTGTGCTGCAAATAGATATAGTTTTAAAATATTTCCCTTTCACACCAGATGGACGGTTTTTTTCAAGTGAATCGTGTAAAGCTTGTAAATTTTCAACTAATTGAGTTGTAGTAAAATCTACTTTTCCAATTGTTACATGAACAATTCCTGTTTTATCAGCTTTATACTCAAATTTTCCTTTTTTAAAATCTGTTAATGTTGCAGTTAAAGTACTACTTACTGTTCCAGATTTTGGTGAAGGCATTAATCCTTTTGGACCTAATACTCTTCCAAGTTTAGCCAATTTTGGCATCATGTTAGGAGTTGCAATTAATAAATCAAAATTAATAATACCCTTTGTAATATCTTCAATTAACTCATCATTACCTACAATATCAGCTCCTGCTTTTGTGGCTTCCTCGTAATTTTCATCATTTGTTAAAACTGCAATTCTAACTTGTTTCCCCACACCATGTGGTAATGTTACTGTTGTTCGCAATTGTTGATCTGCATACTTTGGATCAATATTTAAATTGGCGTGTAATTCTACACTTTCTACAAATTTAGCTGTTGCTGTTTCTTGTAAAGTTTGAATTGCTTGATCTAAATCTAAGTAAATCTTATTTTTAGTTTTCTCAACATTTTCTTTGTGACGTCGCGATAGTTTTCGCATAACTTTCTCCACTAAAAATTTATCTAAATTTAATTTAATCTACAATGGAAATTCCCATATTTCGGGCAGTTCCTTCAACAATCTTCATTGCACTTTCCAGTTTAGTCGTATTTAAATCTGGAAGTTTAATATTAGCAATTTCTTCTAGTTGTGCTTTTGTGATTGACCCAACTTTGATTAAGTTTGGTTTCGAAGATCCTTTTTTATCTTTAATGTTGGCTGCATTGACTAATAAAACTGATGCAGGCGGTGTTTTTAGAATAAATGTATAGCTTCTATCTTCATAAACTGAAATTTCAACCGGAATAATTAGACCTGCTTTGTCATTTGTTTTTGCATTGTATTCTTTACAAAATGCTGCAATGTTAACACCATGTTGACCTAATGCCGGTCCAACTGGAGGTGCTGGTGTTGCTTTTCCAGCTGGCAAAGCAAGCTTAATTAATGCAGTAATTTTTTTAGCCATAAGAATGTAGTAATATAATTTAAGAAAGATGTTTAAAAATTTTAGATTATAATTTGTTAAAATTTTAAGACTGCAGTACAATATTTATAATCTCAGTAGATAAAATCTTTTAATTTTTAAAATTCTATTTCATTGTAATAATTGATGAAGTATAACCTCTTTTTAAAAGAGCGACGCACCCTGTAGGACTTGAACCCACGACATCTAATTTTGGAGACTAGCGTTCTACCAACTGAACTAAGGGTGCTAATTTAATATAGGTAATATAAAAATAATCAAGAAAAATTACAAGGTTACTTGTTACTAATAAAAATTGTAGTATAAAATTTTAGAATGAAAAACCAAAATTTAGCTAATCAAAAAAATAATGATGATTATTTAAAAATAAGAAAAAATAAAAAGCTAGAAAATGAAAGTAAATCACTTTTTATTTACGATGAGCAGAACAATATATTAAACTTCACAGCCCAATTACCTCATAGTTTTACATTAGAAAAAACTTTATTAACTTGTATATTAGTAAATTGTGATACATCGTTTCAAACTCTTGAAGTCATTATGGAACATTTACCAATTGATGCTTTTTATTTCAAAAACCATCAACGATTGTATGAAACTTTCATTACCATGTATCACGAAAATCTATCTATTGATTTTTTAACTACCACTGATTATATTCAATGTCATGGGTTAATAAATGAAGTTGGTGGATTACAAGTTATTAGTGAACTCCTTAAAGAAATACCAACACTTGTTTATTTGATGGATTATATACGTTTAGTAAAACAAAAATATATCCGTCGGTGCATAATTAAAATTGGTTTAAAAACAGTTGAAAATGGATTTGTCATGAATTTTTCTGTTTATGAACAATTGCTAAGTCTTGATTCTGAAATCCAAAAACTTACTAAAGATGTTCAAATAAAAAAGAAAGATTTTAGTAGTGCAGAGTTATTAAGACTAATTATCGATGATTTATGGGAAAAAGTCCGACGACCAGGCCAATTATCTGGAACACCTTCCGGATTTAATGGACTTGATTCTTATACAGATGGATTTCAAAAATCTGAGCTAATTATTCTTGCAGGACGACCATCTGTTGGTAAAACATCATTTGGACTAAATATTTCATTAAATGTTTTAAAAAAAACTCGTTTACCAGTGCTTTTTTTTAGTTTAGAAATGTCTGCCCAACAATTAATGTATCGCCTTCTTTCTATGGAAACACGTCTTGATCAAACTAAATTTAAAACTGGACTATTAAATAATGAAGATTGGAAAAAAATTGATTTAGTAATGCGAATTTTAGGAAAAATTCCTATACACTTATATGATACACCCAAATTAAGTTCTTCCGATGTCCGAAAAGTGTTGAAAAATTTTTCTAAAATTTATTCACAAATTGGCCTAGTAGTTATTGATTATTTACAATTAATGCACGAACCGGTATCAAAAAATATGAATCGATCACAAGAAATTTCTTTAATTACTCGTGAATTAAAAAACATTGCTCGTGAATTTAACGTTCCAATAATTGCATTATCTCAATTGAGTCGAACACTAGATGGTCGAATTGATCCAAAACCTATGTTATCTGATTTACGTGATAGTGGTTCGATTGAACAAGATGCTGATCTTGTATTAATGTTATATAAAAATAAGCAAAATTCGATTACAAATTTAACACCTGGTTCAACAATTATAGACCTTTCAATTGCAAAACAACGAAATGGCCCGATCGGTAATACTCAGCTCTTATTTAATGAATATTTAACAAAATTTGAAGATTATGATAAAAATGAGAGATATAGCCCAAATCCTAATTCTTAGAATTACTAATGTTATTTGAAAGAGTGTGCTTACCTCATATTAGACTTCAACCGACCTATAAGTATGGATTGTAAATCATTAAATAATCCATACTATTTCTGAGTAAAACTTATTTAAGTCTTGACATCTAATTTTGAATATGATAATATATGTCTATAATATAGGGTCGGTGTCCGAGTGGTTAAAGGAGACGGATTGTAAATCCGTTACAGTAATGTTACGTTGGTTCGAATCCAACTCGGCCCAATAAAATTATCTATTACATACCAACCATACTCTTCAGAATTAAATACAAAAGTCCGATTACTACAAAAATTGAAACTATCAAGACACCTCGTAGTTTAGGAATTTTAAATAAATTTCGAAATGGAGTAATAATAACTAGTACTAACCCAGTTACACTACTGATAAAAAATCTTGGATAACGCGATATATTATTCCAAAAGTCACTCATAATATAATTTTATAATTATTAAATATATCATTATTATAACGATATATTGAATAATTTATAAATTTATTTCAAGTTTATTACTCTTTGCCTTAATTACAAATAGGATAATGTTACATACTCTTTATTAGTATTATTGTTGAGAATTGATTTTATGCCCATTTAATTAGTTAGACTATTTAGAGAAACTTTAATTTTTTATTAGGGAGGGGGATTTAATATTAGCCGTGTATTACTATTGTAATGTCGATAAATTCCAGTTTTTAGTTTACCAATAATTATTATTCATAGCTTTAATTACATCATTGTTTGAGAATCATTATCAACCATAAGGAAAAGCAAGTATTATGGATGAGTATTTTTCCAATTAATGATATGTTTTAATTTTTAATATTTTAGTTACTTAGAACGGCATACTGATTCGAGTAAGGGCTAATTTTAAAAAACGATCAAAAATTATTCATATCGAAAAGGTTGTTTAATAAACAATACGAAACTTTACAATGATCAAGAAATTTAAAGAATATTTTCAAAAATCAATATTTTCGTAGTGTTCTAAGATTCGAGTAAAATATAATTTTATTCTCGTTTTGATTTATTTAAAACAAAATAATTGTTAAAAAATTCATTGAAATTACTTTATTTTTCTATAGGTTACTTTGGGTTACTTGACAAAAATAAAACTTCAAATACAATAATTATTTAATACATTTGGAATTTCAAATAAAATTATGCTATAATATCAATAGTAGGAATAGTACAAGGCTCTGTAGCTCAGTGGTTAGAGCGGGGGATTCATAAGCCTCAGGTCGTAGGTTCAAATCCCACCAGAGCCATTTACTACTTACGTAGTTTAGTAAAGATATATTTAGGAGAAATGGCTGAGTGGTCGAAAGCAATAGATTGCTAATCTATCGTGCAATATATTGTACCCAGGGTTCGAATCCCTGTTTCTCCTTTGTTCAATAAAATTCAATTGAAAAAATTGACATTTTAGTTGAATTTATTTAATATCTCCAATTAGAGAAGGATAAAAACATTGGGACTGTAGTTCAATTGGTTAGAGCACTGCCCTGTCACGGCAGAAGTTGCGAGTTCGAGTCTCGTCAGTCCCGTTTTAAAAGTAGTATACAAGATTCGTCTTAAATTATAGATATTATATATCATATTATTTCGTGTGAATTTTCATTTACCCTGAATGATTTTTTATCCTAAGTCTTTCTAATCTGTTCACTCTCAATTTATTATAGTTTTGAAAATAAATTTTGAATTTATCATTTTAATTAAAATTGAGTAATTTTTTTAATCTTTACTTATAATAATATAATAGCTAATCTTTGTTTAGTTTAGTTGTAAGAAAGTCAAAAACCATTATTTATATTGAGGAATGTATTACTATGGCATTACCATGGTATCGTGTTCACACTGTTGTTTTAAATGATCCTGGAAGATTAATTGCAGTACATTTAATGCATACAGCTTTAGTTGCTGGTTGGGCTGGATCAATGGCACTTTATGAATTAGCTGTGTTTGATCCTTCTGATCCTGTTTTAAATCCAATGTGGCGTCAAGGTATGTTCGTTATGCCTTTTATGACTCGTTTAGGAATTACTGATTCTTGGGGTGGATGGAGTATTACTGGGGAAAGCGTTTCAAATCCTGGGATTTGGAGTTTTGAAGGTGTAGCATTATCACACATCATTTTATCAGGTATGTGTTTCTTAGCTGCTATTTGGCACTGGGTTTACTGGGATTTAGAATTATTCCGTGATCCACGAACTGGCGAACCAGCATTAGATTTACCAAAAATCTTTGGAATCCATTTATTCTTATCAGGACTAGCATGTTTTGGTTTTGGAGCATTCCACGTTACTGGTTTATTTGGTCCTGGTATCTGGGTTTCAGATGCTTACGGAATCACAGGGAAAGTACAACCTGTAGCTCCTTCTTGGGGTGCAGATGGATTTAACCCATTCAATCCTGGTGGTATCGCTGCACATCATATTGCAGCAGGTATTTTTGGTATCTTTGCGGGTGTTTTCCACCTTACTGTTCGTCCACCACAACGTTTATACCGTGCATTACGTATGGGTAACATTGAAACTGTATTATCAAGTAGTATTGCCGCAGTTTTCTTTGCTGCATTCGTAACGTCAGGTACAATGTGGTATGGAGCAGCTGCAACACCAATTGAATTATTTGGACCAACTCGTTATCAATGGGATAGTGGATATTTCCAACAAGAAATCGAACGACAAGTTGAAACTTCAGTTAGTGAAGGTTTATCTGAAAGTCAAGCATGGTCAAGAATTCCGGATAAATTAGCATTCTATGATTACATTGGAAACAACCCTGCAAAAGGTGGTTTATTCCGTGCTGGACCAATGAATAAAGGTGATGGGGTAGCTGAAGCTTGGTTAGGTCATCCAATTTTCCGTGATAAAGAAGGTCGTGAATTAACTGTAAGACGTATGCCTGCTTTCTTCGAAACATTCCCTGTGATTTTAGTAGATAAAGATGGTATTATCCGAGCAGATATTCCTTTCCGTCGTGCGGAATCAAAATATAGTATTGAGCAAGTAGGTGTAACTGTTGATTTCTATGGTGGTAAATTAAATGGTCAAACATTTAAAGATGCACCAACCGTTAAGAAATTTGCACGTAAAGCTCAATTAGGAGAAGTTTTCGAATTTGATAGAACAAGTTTATCATCAGATGGTGTATTCAGAAGTAGTCCACGTGGTTGGTATACTTTTGGTCACGCAAACTTTGCTTTATTATTCTTCTTTGGACACTTATGGCATGGTGGTCGTACAATTTTCCGTGATGTATTCACAGGTATTGGTGCTGAGGTTACAGAACAAGTTGAATTTGGTGCTTTCCAAAAATTAGGTGATAAATCAACTAAAAAACAAGGCGCTGTTTAAATCATACGCATCGTCAAAGTTTTAAATTTCTTCATATTTTTATAGGATCATAAACAATGGAAGCTTTAGTTTATACATTTTTACTTATTGGTACTTTAATGGTAATCTTCTTTGCCGTATTCTTCCGAGATACGCCACGAATTCTTAGAAAATAATAAAACCAATTTATTTGGTTTTATTATTTAGTCTTCATGTTCTTCGAATGGATCACGTAAATTTTTAGATGTAGGTCCAAAAGCAGTGTAAATAGAATATGTAGTAATTCCTAGAAGTAAACTTGATACAAAAATAACGATAATAGTTGCTGTTTCCATGATATATAATAATTATGATTAACGTCTTAATATTATATATCATATAATAGAAAAATTAACTTATTAAAATTTAAATATGGCATTACGAACAAGATTAGGTGAAATTTTACGTCCATTAAATGCTGAATATGGTAAGGTTGCACCAGGTTGGGGTACTACTCCAATTATGGGTGTAGTAATGGCAGCATTCCTAGTTTTTTTATTAATTATTTTACAAATCTATAACTCATCATTAATCATTGAAAATGTTGATGTAGATTGGGCGAACGGTATTGTATAATAATAATAATCTTAGAAATAATTTGGGAAAACACATAAGTTTTTCCAAATTATAAAAATCACACACATTAAATATATATATATCTCTATGGATATTATCAGTCTAGGTTGGGCCGGTTTAATGACAATGTTTACATTTTCATTAGCATTAACTGTTTGGGCTCGAAATGGTTTCTAATTATTTAAATTCTTTGTAGAATATTATGGAATTAATCAGATTAATTTTTCCGTATGCAAGTCCAGAAATTGTTACAACAGCAAGTATTTGCTTTGGAATGACTTTATTTGGTCTTTCTTTAGGATTTGTTTTATTGAAAGTACAAGGCGAATAATCGTTTATTTAATAATAATATAAATAATATTATTATTAAATTTTAGTATTAGATTCATGCTATTCTTGTAGTAGAAAATCTAAAAAAGAACTTCAATTTAGGAAAACTATAATAGTTTCTTGACTTTTTAAAAACTTAAAAGTAAGCTTGATATTCGACAGTCAATTAGATTCAACAAGCAAATTTATAATAACAATTAGTGTATCTATTTAAAAAAAATTGAAAAAATAATTGTTGATCTAAGTTCTTTATCACTTTTTAAAAATTGATACACTGTCCCAAATTCTTTTTTTTAAGTAAAGTTTTCAATAATTTTATAAAATCTTGAAAACTTTAGATAAATTATTAACCAAAAAAATCACTATGGCAAAAAAAAGTATGATCGAACGCGAAAAAAAACGCATTCGTCTAGAAAAGAAATACGCTCAAAAACGAACAAATTTACTGAATGACTATAAAGACGAAGTAAATTTCACTAAAAAAATGGAAATCCATTCGCAAATCCAAAAGTTACCACGTAACAGTGCAAAAACAAGAATTCGTAATCGCTGTTGGAAAACAGGACGCCCACGTGGAGTTTTCCGTGATTTTGGATTATCACGTCATGTTGTACGTGAAATGGCACATCAATGTTTATTACCAGGTGTAACAAAATCGAGTTGGTAATAAAACTTATATCGATTTTTATTAATTTAATTTATAATTACATATAGATTTGAATAGAAATGTTTTTGTTATAATATAGCACTAAGTTTTTTTTAGAATTACGCTGATTTATTTTTAACCATTAGGAGTTTTTATGATTTCTGATTCACAAGTTTACACAGCATTATTTATTGCTTTATTAGCATCAGTTTTAGCAATTAGTTTAGGAACTTCACTTTATAAGTAATAAATTATTAACGTCTTTCGTTAATAATTTAAAATGCAAAAGTTTAATATTTAATAATATAGTTTTAAAATTATGGTACAAGAAAATTCAAAAAATATCACTACTACTCCAGTTTTCCCATTCACAGCAATTGTTGGTCAAGATGAAATGAAACTTGCTTTACAATTGAATGTTATTGATCCTAAAATTGGTGGTGTTTTAATTATGGGTGACCGTGGTACTGGTAAGTCAACAACAATTCGAGCAATTGCAGATTTACTTCCTGATATTGAAGTGGTTGCTGACGATCCATTTAATTCTCATCCAACGAATTTAGAATTAATGAGTAGTGATGTAAAATCGCAAATTCAAACAGATTCAGAGCCTATTAAAACAGATTTTATCAAAATTCCAATGATTGATTTACCATTGGGAGCAACAGAAGATCGAGTGTGTGGAACAATTGATATTGAAAAAGCATTAACAGAAGGTGTTAAAGCTTTTGAGCCTGGATTATTAGCAAAAGCTAATCGTGGTATTCTTTACGTAGATGAAGTTAATTTATTAGATGATCATTTGGTAGATATTCTATTAGATTCTGCAGCCTCAGGTTGGAATACAGTTGAACGAGAAGGAATTTCAATTCGCCACCCTGCAAGATTTGTTCTTGTTGGATCTGGAAACCCAGAAGAGGGTGAATTACGACCTCAATTATTGGATAGATTTGGAATGCAAGCTGAAATTCGAACAGTAAAAGATCCAACTTTACGTGTAAAAGTTGTAGAGGAAAGAACAGCTTTTGATCAAACACCTATGGTTTGGATTAATAAATATGAAGAACAACAACAAGAGTTACGTGAACGTATTGTTTCAGCTCAACAGTTATTGTCAAGTGTTCAGATTGATTATGACCTACGAATTAAAATTTCAGAAGTTTGTAGTCGTCTTGACGTAGATGGATTAAGAGGAGATATTGTAACAACACGTGCTGCACAAGCATATGCTGCTTATGATAGTCGAGATAAAGTAACCGTTGATGATATTGCAGCTATTATTGTGTTATGTTTACGTCACCGATTACGTAAAGATCCATTAGAAACAGTTGACGAAGGTAATAAAGTAGCGAAAGTCTTTAAAGAAGTATTCGAAATCGAAGAATAATTTATTATTTTTTAACCAATTAAAGTTATGTTAACAATTTTTGGAATGTCGACAAGTTTGTTTTTAATTGTCATTATTCTTATACGAATTCCACGTGATTCTATTGGTCTATCAAGTTTTGCAAATAGCAGTGATTTACTAGGTTCTCCTGGTTCAGCTCAACGCTTTTTTGATATTGTAACCGTTATGGGAATTTTAGTTTATTTTTCAGTTGCTTTTCAATTAAATGCACAGCTAAATTAACTATAAAATAATTTAAAAAGTCTTACATTGTCTTATCCAATTGAAGAAATTATACAAATAAGATTAACATTGTTAATCTTATTTGTATAATCATATTTTTTAGTTTTCTAAGTTATTAGTTATATTATTTGTTGAAGAATAAAATTTATAGCTTTCTACTTTCACTCAAATATTTATGAATTTTATGCTTACTATAATATATAAATTTTTAATTTTATAATAAATAATTATAAATATTAGTTATAAAATTAAAAAAAGTTATTAAAAATTATCATATTGAAAAAACAATAAAATATAATATTAACATATTTTAAAGTTATAACGTCTAAGTTTAACTAAGTTATAACTTTAATAAATTTAGTTAATTCATAAATACTAATTTGATCAAATGAATATATTGGAATTTTTTTTTCATTTGCAACTTGATTTAAGTTTGGATTTTGTTGTAAATGTTTGTTTAAACCAAGTATAACACTGGCTTTTTGTAAATCATTTGTTAAAGTAAATTTTACATTAGCTTTTAAAAAAACTTCTTTAAGAAAATTCTTTGAAATTGAATAAGAATAAATAACTAAATTTTTTTTAAACTCATGCAATAATTTATTGGTTTTTAAAGAATTAAATTGTGTCCAGTAGTTAGTAATAGTTAATTGAACATCATCAGCTAATGAAAAATTTTTTATCAACGAATTTTGAGAAGAGGAAAAATTTTCACATCGTATTTGTATTGTCTCATCCGATTTTACTTTTCGTGTTTGACAAATTAATGAATCTTTTCGTAAAAATAAATCAGCTGATGTTGCAACATTTTCATGAATTGTCCAAATATTTGGAGTATTAATTTCAATTATAATTTCAAATGCTGGGTATGCTTTACGTTCTAATATACTTTTTTGAGTACCTCTTCGTTTAGCTTCATCATCACTTAAAGTTACATATTGAATTCCACCAATTAAATCTGATAATGGGGGGTTTTTAATCAAATTTTCTAAACAGTTTCCATGCGTTGTTCCAATTAATTGAACACCTTTTTCTGCAATTGTTCGAGCTGCTAAAACTTCTAATTCTGTTCCAATTTCATCAATTATAATTACTTGAGGCATATGGTTTTCAACAGCTTCAATCATAACCTGATGCTGTAGTTCTGTTTTTGGAACTTGCATTCGTCTTGCACGTCCAATTCCTGAATGAGTTATATCACTATCACCACCAATTTCATTAGATGTGTCAATGATAATTACCCTCTTCTCCATTTCATTTGCTAAAACTCGACCAATTTCGCGAATAATTGTTGTTTTTCCAACACCGGGTTTTCCTAAAATTAGGATAGATTTTTCAGACTCTAATAAATCACGAATTACTGAAACAGTTCCAAATATAGAACGACCAATCCTACAAGTTAACCCATTTATTAAAAATTGTCGATTTCGAATACAACTTATCCGATGAAGTGTGCGTTGAATACCGGCTCGATTTTCATTACTAAATTTACTTAAATGTTTAGTAACAAAATCGATATCTTGCCATGAGATAATTTTTTGTGATAGATATTCAGGACCATAAGTAAATCGTGCTTCAGGACGTCGTCCTAAATCAAGAATAATTTCTACCATCTGATCATGGTACGAATGATTCCTTAAAGTTTGTTGTAGAAAAACTGGTAAATTTTCAATTAATTTTTCAAAATCATTAGTTAAATTCATGAACAAAAGAATATTAGTAAATTTATAATTTAAATTTCCCTCAAGAATACAGAGTAATTTAAATTAATTTATATTTAATTAATAGTAGTTAATAAAGATTGGAATGTTGAACTATCTAAAATAGCAATTTGTGATAACATTTTACGGTTTAAATCAATATTTGACTTTTTAAATTTATTGATAACCTGACTATATGTAATACCATTTGCTCTTGAAGCCGCATTAATTCTACGAATCCAGATTTTTCTAAAAATTCTTTTCTTTTGTTTGCGACCAATATATGAATATCGTAGAGCTTTCATAACTTGTTGATTTGCAACCCTGAATAAAACAGAATGTGCACCTCTATACCCACTTGCAAGTGCTAGAATTTTTTTTCGACGTTTACGAGCTACATTTCCGCGTTTGACTCTTACCATTTTTTATTTTATTCCTAGTAATCTAATAAGGTAACATTAATTTAATCGGCGCTTTATCACTTTTATTAACACATAAAACTTGTGATAATCTTCGTTTTTGTTTGTTAGTTTTTTTCATCAATAAATGACCTTTATAAGCATGGCGACGTAAAAAATTGTTTGTTCCAGTAATTTTATATCGTTTTGCTGCTGCTTTTCGTGTTTTTAGTTTTGGCATAAAATTTTATTTAGACTTGTTAAGATACAATTTTTTAAAATAAGCTTTTGATTTCAAAGGATGAGAATATAAAATTTGATCACCATTTTTCCAATCAACAGGACATGCTTGACCAGGATTTTCTTGGATATATTGAATCGAGTTGAGAACTCTTAGCAATTCATCTATATTTCTTCCACATAATAAATTATTAACTGTATAATATTGGATAATTCCTTCCTTGTCAATAATAAATATCCCAGGGAATGAAAGGCCATCATTTGTTAATAGATGATATTTTTTTGTAATAGTTTGATTTAAATCAGAGACTAATGGATAGTTTAATTTACCTAATCCGCCTTGACTTCGATTTGCTAATAAATACTGTAAGTGTGAAAAAGGACTATCCGTTGAAATTGCTAGAATCTGAGTTGATAATTGTTGAAAATCGCTAATACGATTACTTAACTCAATCAATTCTGTTGGAGAAACGGAAGTAAAATTTGCTGGGTAAAATACTAAAAGAACATATTTTTTACCATGATAATCTGATAACCGAATTTTTCCTAACCTATTTTTGTAAATTCCAACAGTTAAAAAATTTGGAGCCATCTTTCCGATTTGTGGTAAATTATTCATAAACAAAAATTTTTAGTACAACAATTAGAAACGAGAAAATAATAGTAAAATAAACAAAGTATAGCAATTTAAAAATCATTTTATAATTTGTTTATTTTTAATAGTTAGATTAAGAAAGAGAATTATTTTTCCTTTTATAAAATATACATTCATTTAACATAAATTGATATAATTTTTTCCATAAATACTAATTCCTCAGTCACGTTATCTCATCATTTTTAAAAATAGAAATACTATGATTTTTATTTAAAACTAAAGGGTTTTATAAAGTTTCAGACTTTTAATCTTCAATAAAAATTTTAAAATTTTAAAAAAGTTGGTTTGAACTTAGACTATTTGTTATGATAATAAGTAAAAATAAGTGAATTACAAATTAATAAGGAAATAAATTAGATGAATCGTGATACAATACAGAAAATTCTTATTGGCTTGTTTGTCGCAGCCTGTATCTTTTTAGGAATTCAAGTTCTAGATGTAGATAATATTTTAGAAGTTGATAACAGTTCAGCAAAAACAGAAATGACTGTTGCTTCTAGTGGTTCAAGAATGACATATGGAAGATTCTTAGAATATTTAGAACTTGGTTGGGTAAAACAAGTTGATCTATATGATAATAATCGAAATGCAATCGTTTTAGCCTCTAGTCCTGAATTAGGTAATCGTCCACAGGCGATACGTGTTGAAATACCCGTTGGTGCGTCACAATTAATCCAAAAGTTAAAAGAATATAATATTGACTTTGATGCTCATCCACTTCCACAGAAAAGTCTTCTAATTACTATTGCTAGTAATTTAATTTTACCATTAGTTTTTATTGCTGGTTTAATATTCTTTTTCCAAAATTCAGAGAACTTCCAACAAAACAATGGAATGTCTCCAATGAATTTAGGAAAATCAACAGCTCGATTTGATCAACGTCCAGAAACAGGTATTTCTTTTGATGATATCGCTGGAATTGATGAAGCAAAAGCTGAATTTGAAGAAATTGTTTCATTTTTACGTGAACCAGAACGTTATACACTAGTTGGTGCAAAAATTCCAAAAGGTGTTCTATTAGTTGGACCTCCCGGAACAGGAAAAACATTATTAGCTAAAGCAATTGCTAGTGAAGCAAATGTTCCATTCTATAATGTTGCAGGTTCAGAGTTTGTAGAGATGTTTATTGGTATTGGTGCAGCAAGAATTCGAGATTTATTTAAAAAAGCCTCTGAAAATACACCATGTATTGTTTTTATTGATGAGATTGATGCAGTTGGTCGTGAACGTGGAGCTGGTATTGGTGGGGGTAATGATGAACGTGAACAAACTTTAAACCAGTTATTAACTGAAATGGATGGGTTTAAAGAAAATAAAGGTGTTATTGTAGTTGGAGCTACAAACCGAGTGGATATTTTAGATTCAGCTTTATTACGTCCTGGACGTTTTGATCGACAAATTACTGTTGGATTACCAGATCGATTAGGAAGACTTGGAATTTTAAAAGTTCATGCAAGAAATAAACCTTTAGCTAACGATGTTTCATTAATTCAAATTGCGAATCGAACACCAGGATTTTCTGGAGCAGATTTAGCAAACTTATTAAATGAATCAGCTATTTTAGCAACGCGCTATAAAAAAGATACCATTACAAAAAATGAAGTAAATGAAGCCGTTGACCGAATCATTGGTGGAATCGCAGGTTCAGCTATGGAAGATACTAAAAATAAAAAACTAATTGCTTATCACGAAGTTGGTCATGCTATTGTTGGTTCTTTATTACAAAACCATGATGCTGTAGAGAAAGTAACATTAATTCCACGTGGAAGTGCTAAAGGATTAACTTGGTTTGCTCCAGATGAAGATCAAATGTTAATTTCACGTGCACAATTATTAGCAAGAATTACTACAACATTAGGTGGACGAGTAGCTGAACGTGTTATTTTTGGTGAAACAGAAGTAACAACAGGAGCAAGTAGTGATCTACAACAAGTGACAAGAGTTGCTCGACAAATGGTAACTCGTTACGGTATGTCAATTCTTGGTCCAATTGCATTAGAAAATGATAATAATGAATTACTTTTCAAAGGTGAAATGTCGAATCGTATCGATGCTGAAGTTTGTAGAATTGTAAATCACTGTGAACAATTAGCTACTAGAATTGTTCGTGATAATCGTGTAATTATTGATTTAATTGTGGAGCGTTTATTAGATGCGGAAACATTAGATGGTGATGAATTCCGTAATTTAGTGGAACAATACACTATTCCACCAACAACTGTTAAATAACAGGAATTTGTAAAAAGTTTTCATTCTTATTACTTAAAAAGGTAATAAGAATGAAAATTATTATTTATTATTTATTTTGATTAAATAATGCTTTTGATTCAGCAATAGCTTCTTTTAAAGATTCTTCTGCTTCACCTGTGAATTGGTTTGTTGATGTAACAATGTTTAAGTATGGTTTTTGTGATGTTGTTAAATATGAAATTAAACTTGCACAGTAACCTTTTACATCTGCAACTTCGATATCATCTAAGAACCCATTAATACCAGTATAAATTAATGCAACTTGTTGAGCAACTGATAATGGAGAATTTTGTGGCTGTTTTAAAAGCTCACGTAATCGTGTTCCACGTGCTAATTGCTTTTGTGTTGCGTCATCTAAATCAGAGGCAAATTGTGAGAAAGCTTCTAACTCAGCAAATTGTGCTAATTCTAATTTTAATTTACCTGCAACTTTTTTCATTGCTTTTGTTTGTGCTGCTGAACCTACACGTGATACTGAAATACCAACGTTAATAGCAGGTCGGATTCCTGAGTTGAATAAATCATTCGATAAGAAGATTTGACCATCTGTAATTGAAATTACATTTGTAGGAATATAAGCCGAAACATCACTAGCTTGAGTTTCAATAACTGGAAGTGCAGTCATACTACCACCACCTAATGAATCACTTAATTTTGCCGCACGTTCTAATAAACGTGAGTGTAAGTAGAATACGTCACCAGGGTACGCTTCACGTCCTGGAGGACGACGTAATAATAATGACATTTGACGGTACGCCATAGCTTGTTTTGTTAAATCATCATAGATAACTAACGTTGCTTTACCTGTGTACATAAAGTATTCTGCTAAAGCTGCACCAGCATATGGAGCAATATATTGTAATGTTGCTGGATCATTAGCACTAGCTGCTACAACAATTGTATAAGCCATTGCATTTTTTTCTTCAAGAACATTTACTACTTGAGCAATAGTTGAAGCTTTTTGACCAATACCAACATAAACACATACAACATCTTCAGTTGATTGGTTAATGATTGTATCAACTGCAATTGCAGTTTTACCTGTTTGGCGATCACCAATGATTAATTCTCGTTGACCACGGCCAATTGGAATCATCGCATCAATTGATGTAATACCAGTTTGTAATGGTTCACAAACTGATTTACGGCTAATAATACCTGGAGCCATTGCTTCAAGTAATTGCGTTTCTGTTGCTTCAATTTCACCTTTTCCATCAATTGGAACGGCTAACGCATTTACAACACGTCCTAAGAAATTGTCACCAACAGGAATTTGAGAAATTTGACCTGTTGATTTTACAGTACTACCTTCTAAAATTTGACGGCCAGTACCCATTAATACAACACCAACGTTGTCATTTTCTAAATTTAAAGCAATACCAATAGTTTTGTCTTCAAATTCTAGAAGTTCTCCACTCATTACTTGATCAAGACCATACACGCGGGCAATACCATCACCAACTTGTAAGACAGTACCAATATTATCTACCTTAACATCTTGATCATATTGTTCAATTTGTTCACGGATAATACTACTAATTTCGTCTGGACGAATATTTATCATTGTATTATTTTTTAAGATATAAAAAGTTAATAAAGTTTGTTTGCGTTAAATTTCTAACACAGTATCTAAATGTTTTGCTAGTTTTTGTAATTGATTTTTAACTGTAAAATCAATAACCTTTGAATCTGTTTTAATTAAAAAACCACCAATTAAACTAGGTTCAACATTAATTACTAATCGAATTTCTCTAGCATTCGTTAATTCTTTTAATTTTTGAATCAACGTATCTTTTTGTAAATTTGTAAAAGCAGATGCTGTTGAAACTTCAATCATTTTAATCGAAGCAGTTTGGTAAATTAATTCTAAATAACTATCAATAACTGAAGTTAATAGGTTAATTCGATCACGTTCAATTAAAACCATTAAGAAATTAAAAGTTTCAGTATTAAGTTGGGACTTCAATGTTTTCTCTAAAATCCCACTTTTTACTTCTTGTTTTACAATAGGATTATTTAAATATTCTAATAATTCTGGAGTTTCCTCAAGAAAGATATCTAAATTTTGAAAATCTGCTGTAATTTGATGCATAATGTTCTTTTCAACAGAAAAGTCAAATAAAGCACGCGCATAAGGAGCTGCAATTTTCGATGTTAAGGGATTTCCACTCATAATAAATCTCCTTTTAATTTATCAATAGTCTCATTAATTAGAGCACTTGAACGTTCTTCGGATTTAAATGTTTCTTGTACACGATTTAATGTTCGTTGTAAGACAAGAGAAATAATTTGTTGTTTAATTTCAACAAATATTTGACGTTCTTTAGAACGGAAAGTTGCTAAAGCACGGTCAAAACGAACTGTTAAATCTTTTTTAGCCTGAAACGCATCTGATTCTAGCAATACTTTTTTAGTCGCTACAGCTTCACTTTTAATTTCACTGATAACGATATTTGCTTGACTCAATTGTTTTTCAGCTTCAGCTAAACGTTTTTTAGATTCGCTTAATCTATCTTCAGCATCTTGAACACCTTTTACAATCGTTGTTCTTCGTTCTTCTAATAATGATCCTAAAAAGTCTCGACCGGTATAAACTAATATTCCAAGCAATGCTACAATATTAATTAAACCTGTTTCTAGAATATCGGTATTTAAACTAATGCCTTCATTGGCAAGTAATGTAAAAATCTGATCAAAATTTTCCATGTTTTCGATTTTTTATCTAAACTGTTTGTTCACTTATAGAAAGAAAAATTACAGTTCACAAAAAATTTAAATTGCTAATCTAGCTTCAATATCTGTCGCTAATGACTGAACAATTTCGTCTAAATTATTAAGTGCAATTTCTTTTTTAGCAAAAAGATCTTTAGTAATAGTATCTAATAAATTATCAATATATTTTTGAGAAAGATTTACTTCTACTTCTAAGATTTCTTTATGAATTTTTTGTGATTTTGTAATTTCTAATTGAGCTTGTTTACGGACATCCTCTAACTCTTGTTCATACTGTGTTGTTAGTTTATTAGCTTCTGCTAATACTTCTGAAGCTTCGCTAAGATTCGTTAGAATGTACTCTTTTCGCTCTTCAATGATGGTTAATAATGGATTGTATAAAATTACATTTAAAAGAATCATTAATAGTAAAAATTGAATTGCTACTAATGGTAATGTTGCATTTATATCAAATAAACCACCAGGTCCACTAACTTCTGAACTTGAGATTAAAATTGAAAAATTAATCATATAAAATCTATATACTATAGAATTAAAGTTTGGTGAATAAAAACCTATTAATTAGGTTTTTATTTTTTGTGTAAGAATTTCTTACGTTTGAGAATTAGCTAAATGGGTTAGCAAATAATAATGCTAATGCTACAACTAGACCATAAATAGTTAAGGCTTCCATGAAAGCTAAACTTAATAATAATGTACCACGAATTTTGTTTTCTGCTTCTGGTTGACGAGCAATACCTTCAACAGCTTGACCAGCAGCATTACCTTGACCAATACCAGGTCCAATAGCAGCTAAACCAATAGCTAAACCAGCAGCAATAACAGAAGCAGCAGCAATAATAGAATCCATAATAAAATTTAAGTTATATATATATATTTTAAAAAATCTAATCTTGGTCAGTCAAAATTTATTCAAGAGCTTCTGCAATATAAGCAGCAGCTAATGTTGAGAAAATTAAAGCTTGTACTGAACCAGCAAAAATCCCTAATAACATGATTGGTAAAGGAATTACCAACGGAACTAATGAAGTTAATACAGTAATTGTTAATTCATCAGCTAAAACATTTCCGAATAACCGGAAACTTAATGATAACGGCTTTGTAAAATCTTCTAGAATATTAATTGGTAAAAGAAGTGGAATTGGTTGAACATAACGTTTAAAATATCCAAAACCTTTTTTACTTAAACCCGCATAGAAATAGGCAAGTGAAGTTAATAATGCTAATGCAACTGTTGTATTAATATCATTTGTAGGAGCAGCAAATTCTCCTCCTGGCAATTCAATTAATTTCCAAGGAATAATCGCCCCTGCCCAGTTACATCCAAAAATAAAGAAGAATAAAGTCCCAATAAATGGAATCCATTCTTTATAAAAACTCTCACCTAATTGATCTTTAGCAATGTCAGTTACAAATTCAACTGCTGCTTCCATAAAGTTTTGGAAACCATGTGGAATGCGTTCTGCATTTGAACTACCTAAGAATGCAAATAGTATTAATACTAAAAATACAAACCAGATAACTACAAGAACTTGACCATGTACTAAAAATCCTGCAAGATTCCAGTAAAAATGTTTTCCAACTTCTGCTTCCGCTAATAGTGTGAACATATTTGAATCAAACATTTCTGGGTATAAAAAATTTAACTAATGTAGTAAATTACCCAATATTAAAAAATATATAGGAACAAAATAGATTATAAATTAATTTAGGTTAATTTAGGGATAGATTTATAAAAAAGCTTCTTTTATTTCAGCCACTCATAGCCTTTTACTTCTAATTCAGTCGCTAAATCAGCTGATCCCGTTTTCGTAATTTGACCGTTTTGCATTACATGCACATAGGTTGGATTAATATAATCTAATAACCGTTGATAGTGAGTAATAAGCAAAATACCTTTCGATGGCGTCATAAAATTATTGATTCCTGTTGAAATTGTTTTCAATGCATCAATGTCTAAACCAGAATCAGTTTCATCTAAAATAGCTAATTCAGAATCTAACAAAATCATTTGTAAAATTTCATTTCGTTTTTTTTCACCACCAGAAAATCCTTCATTAACATTTCGATTTAAAAACACTGGAGACATCTTAACAAGTTCTAATTTCTCATTAATAATTTGAAAAAATTCAATTGGAGTAACCTCAGGTTTATTATAAAACTTTTGTTTAGAATTATAAGCTAAACGAAGAAAATCTTCGTTACTAACACCAGGAATTTCAATAGGATATTGAAACGCTAAAAATATTCCTAAATGTGATCTTTCTTCAGGTTCCAGATCTAAAATACTTAATCCTTTAAAAAGAATCTCACCATCTAATACAGAATATGCTGGGTGACCAGCTAAAACTTTTGAAAAAGTACTTTTCCCAGAACCGTTTGGCCCCATAATTGCATGAATTTCACCTTGATTTATTGTTAAGTTGAAATTTTTCAAAATTTTATTATCATTAATAGAAACGTTTAAATTTTTGACTTGTAAAAGAGTTAAATTTGAATCCATTAGCCAACACTTCCTTCTAATTTTAAAGTTAATAAGTTATCTGCTTCTGCAGCAAATTCAAGAGGTAATTCTGTGAAAATTTCTCGACAAAATCCACTTATCATTAATTCAACGGCTTTTTCTAATTCGATTCCACGCTGTAAAAAATAAAAAATCTGTTCTTCACCAATTTTTGAAGTTGATGCTTCATGTTCAATTTTGGTTGTTGAATTATGTACAGAAATAACTGGAAATGTATTTGCATTAGATAAATTACCAATTAATAATGAATCACATTGAGAATAATTCCTAGCACCATGAGCTTTATTAAGTATATTTACAAAACCACGATAACTATTTTTAGATTTACCAGCAGAAATACCTTTGGAAATAATTCGACTTCGTGAATTTTTACCAATATGCATCATTTTTGTTCCGGTATCTGCTTGTTGATAATTATTAGTTAATGCAACGGAATAAAATTCACCTTGTGAATTATCACCCATTAATACACAACTTGGATATTTCCATGTAATTGCAGAGCCAGTTTCAACTTGTGTCCACGAAATTTTCGAATTGGCTCCGGCGCATAAACCACGCTTAGTCACAAAATTGTAAATCCCACCTTTTCCATATTCATTTCCAGAATACCAATTTTGAACTGTTGAATATTTGATTGTTGCATTTTCTAAAGCTATTAATTCAACAACAGCTGCATGAAGTTGATTAGTATCATACTGAGGAGCGGTACAGCCTTCCAAATAATTAACTTGGCTATTTTTTTCAGCAATTAATAATGTTCGTTCAAATTGACCAGAATTTTCATCATTAATTCTAAAATAAGTAGAAATATCTAATGGGCAAATAGTATCTTCAGGAATATAACAAAACGAACCGTCTGTAAAGACCGCTGAATTTAATGCAGAAAAATAATTATCCCCAATCGGCACAACTGAACCTAGATATTTTTTAATCAATTCAGGTGAATGGTGAACAGCTTCCGAAATCGATGAAAAAATTATTCCGTATTTACTTAACTCATCTTGAAACGTTGTTCCGATGGAAACACTATCAAATACGACATCAACAGCAACATTTGCTAACCGTTTTTGTTCCGTTAACGAAATTCCTAATTTTTCAAAAGTTTGAAGTAATTCTGGATCAACTTCATTTAAATCTTGTAATTTTTTTTTAGATTTAGGGGCTGAATAATAGATAATTTCTTGATAATTTATCTGTGGGAATTTTAAATAGGCCCATTCTGGTTCTGACATTTGTTGCCAGCGTTTGTAAGCCTTTAAACGAAATTCTAACAAAAATTCGGGTTCTTGTTTTTTCTTTGAAATTAATGCGACCGTTTGTTCATTTAGTCCTTTCTTAATAATATCTTTTTCAATATTTGTTGAAAATCCATATTGGTAAGTTTTATTTACTAATTTAGTAATATTGGTATTTAAAACTTTATTTGATTGGTTAATCATAGCAATTAAAATATAAGATACGTATATAAATAATTTAATATAAATCGATTATTATATATTATAGATATTATTGTAAAAGAAATTTTCAATATCCTTGACTATGTAGTTTAATTGAATAAAATTAATTCTAAAAAGTTATAAATTATTTATTAAATAATAATTATTTAAGCTTATCAAACCCAGATTATAATCAATTATTAAGGTTGCCATTTAATATTTTAATATTATTAACAATCAACCGACAGAACTAGTTTTTAACTAAAATTAGTTAACTATCTATTATATATTGCCTTTTATTCTAAGGAGAAATCAATGTCTCAATCTGTATCAGAACGGACTCGAATTAAAAGTGACCGTTACGAATCTGGTGTAATCCCTTACGCTAAAATGGGTTACTGGGATGCTTCATACACAGTAAAAACTACTGATGTTTTAGCTTTATTCCGTATCACACCACAACCAGGGGTAGATCCTGTTGAAGCTGCTGCTGCAGTAGCTGGTGAATCTTCAACAGCAACTTGGACAGTTGTATGGACTGATTTATTAACAGCTTGTGATCGTTACCGAGCTAAAGCTTACCGTGTAGATCCAGTTCCAAACTCACCAGATGTTTACTTTGCTTTCATCGCATACGAATGTGATTTATTTGAAGAAGGTTCTTTATCGAACTTAACAGCATCTATCATTGGTAACGTATTCGGTTTTAAAGCTGTATCAGCTTTACGTTTAGAAGACATGCGTATTCCTCACTCATACTTAAAAACATTCCAAGGTCCTGCAACAGGTATTGTTGTAGAACGTGAACGTTTAAATAAATATGGTACTCCTTTATTAGGTGCTACAGTAAAACCTAAATTAGGTTTATCTGGTAAAAACTACGGTCGTGTAGTATTTGAAGGTTTAAAAGGTGGTTTAGACTTCTTAAAAGATGATGAGAACATTAACTCACAACCATTTATGCGTTGGAGAGAGCGTTTCTTAAACTGTATGGAAGGTATTAACCGTGCATCGGCTGCTACAGGCGAAGTAAAAGGTTCTTACTTAAACGTTACAGCTGCTACTATGGAAGAAGTTATCAAACGTTGTGAGTACGCTAAAGAAGTAGGTTCTATCGTTGTAATGATCGATTTAGTTATGGGTTATACAGCTATTCAAAGTACTGCTTACTGGGCTCGTGAAAACGATATGCTTTTACATTTACACCGTGCTGGTAACTCTACATATGCACGTCAAAAAAATCATGGTATTAACTTCCGTGTTATTTGTAAATGGATGCGTATGTCTGGTGTAGATCATATCCACGCTGGAACAGTTGTAGGTAAATTAGAAGGTGATCCTTTAATGATTAAAGGTTTCTACGATGTTTTACGTTTAACTAACTTAGAAGTTAACTTACCATTCGGTATTTTCTTCGAAATGCCTTGGGCTAGTTTACGTCGTTGTATGCCAGTAGCATCTGGTGGTATTCACTGTGGTCAAATGCACCAATTAATTCACTATTTAGGTGATGATGTTGTATTACAATTCGGTGGTGGTACAATTGGTCACCCTGATGGTATCCAAGCCGGTGCTACAGCTAACCGTGTTGCTTTAGAAGCAATGGTATTAGCTCGTAACGAAGGTGCTGATTACTTCAGTAACGAAGTTGGTCCTCAAATCTTACGTAATGCCGCTAAAACATGTGGTCCATTACAAACTGCATTAGATTTATGGAAAGATATTAGTTTTAACTACACATCTACAGATACAGCTGATTTCGCTGTAACACCAACTGCAAACGTATAATAAATTACTTTTAAAAAATTAAAGGAGTATTTGAATAGTGAGACTTACACAAGGTTGTTTCTCGTTCTTACCAGATTTAACTGATGAACAAATTGAAAAGCAAATTGCTTATTCTATCGCACGTGGATTAGCAATGAACGTTGAATGGACAGATGATCCACACCCACGTAATAGTTACTGGGAATTATGGGGTTTACCTTTATTTGACATTAAAGATTCTGCATCTGTAATGTTCGAATTAAAAGAAGCTCGTAAAGCATGTGCAGCTGGTTACATCCGTATTAATGCATTTGATGCAAGTTACGGTACTGAAAGTTGTGTTATGTCATTTATCGCTAACCGTCCAGCTAACGAACCAGGTTTCTACCTAGAACGTACTGAACGTGAAGGTCGTTTCATTCAATACACAATTAAATCATACAGTGTTCAAGCTAATCCTGAAGGTGCTCGTTACTAATTTTATTAGTAATCACTCTAAAAGATTAACTTCTGATAATTAACTTAAAAGTTATTTATTCACATTGATTTTAAGTTTTTGAACAAGAGTTTTTAACTCTTGTTCAAAAATTTCATTACTATCCTCAACTCTATTAATCTATTAATGAGGCTTAAAAAGATTATTTATTTTGTTAGTTATAATTCTAATAGTTTAAAACATAAAAATATTTCTATAATGTCTATATGAACAAACAAAAATTATTTATTGGAGAAACTTTAGAGCTTAGTAATAATAAATTACTGTATCTTCGAAATTAAAGTTAGATTTAAATATTTTTAAATCTAACTTTATTTATATTTAGAAATATAATCCCAACATATCCGGGAAAAAGCGATTAATCTCAATTATAAAACCTGCTGTAAATGACATCCAAATTGTTAGAAGAACAGGAGCGGTTGATAAATATTTTTGAAAGTCTTCCATAAAAAATTAAGTTAAAGTAAATAATTTATTATTGTTAAATAATAGTGAACACATTGATCATTAAAAAATTAACGAGGTGAAACAGTCACTTCATTATCCGGTGCTACTAGATCACCACTAATTAATTCTTGCCATGCTGAAATTGGCCAAATATAACCTGTAGTCATGATTTTTAGAGCTAATGGAACATTGATAATAATTTCATTCTCTGCTGGGTTTTTAGTCGTACTTACAGCACGTACATATTTACGGCCAACCCAACCAATCCAACCAGAAATATAGATGAATCCAAAACCAGGTAAAATGAATTCTGCAGCATGAGTCCATCGACCATCTGCAATTAAATGTGGTAGACCATCAGTTCCACATAATAGATCTGATCTACTATATTTATCAAAACGAGCTGTAGTTCGATCAATTTGTTGTTGTAATGCTAAAGCTGGAGGTGAATCTGCTTCGTACTGTGTCATTCTTGATTCTAACTTTTTGACACTACCCTTTAATCTTTTTGCAAAAGCTGGAGAGTCACTACATTTTGTTAGTCCCCCAATCTCTGCAAAAGCTTGAGTTGGAGTAAAGACTAATAATAATGCAAAAAAGGAAGCAATTATATTAAAACGTTTCATAATTAGTAACTGAGTTAAAATTTTAAATTTATTTTTGGTAAATGATTTTAAAGAAAAAACTAAAATTATTACTATATATATTACTGTAGTTTAAAAAAAATTTTTTGTTTAATATATTAATTAGAATTAGTTTGCAATAAATAAAAAATAAATATTATTGGACGCTCGAACCAATTTTATAATAAAAAAGGTTCGAACATCCATATAGACTTTAAATTATTCGAAATCTTTACGATTTGGGTTTCTTGATGGATCACCTGAAAGAAGTCCAAAAATAAATAAAGACACAAAGAAGATAACCGTTGTATAAACCAAAATTTTTAAAGTTAGCATTTTATTTTTCTTAAAAGTTATTTTTAATAGTATGTATTATACTAAAATAAAATGATTCTAAATTATTTTTAGTTTTTTTGAAGAATACTTGAAATTCGAATGCCTGAGAAGGATTCTAAAATTAATCTTTATTTTACTATAAAATAATGTTCTAAAATTTTTTAAGGACGACAAATTAAAGACATTTTAAAAACATTTAAATGATATTCTTTAGTAGATAAAATTGTTGATTCAGTTTCATTCAATTTTGATTGTTGCTTTTTCAAAGTTTTTAAACGTCCTTGAACAAGCACATAATCTCCTTTCTGATAATAAGTTTGTGCTTGTGTACCTAACGCACCAAAAAAATATATAATAACTCGTGTCAAAGGTTTTTTCTTTTGACTTTTTGGTCTAGCTGGTGCTAATCTCGTTTCACAAAATATAACATTATTTTTTTGTGGTTGTACATAATATGTTTTGAAATCTCCAGTTAATTTGACTAACCCTAAAAAATAACTTGTAGTCCCAAATCTCATTGTTTGCTTTAGATTATTAAATTTCGTTGTTTTTGAACATCTTCAAAATTAATATCACGTAAACGTTTTAATAAACGAATAAAGTATTCTAAGAAATAATCATCTAATTGTACTATTTCATCAGAATCTACTTTAAATAATTTATATAAATCAAACGTTGATTTTGAAAAATTATTTTCAGTGTTTAAAATTTCAACAAATGCTAGACGGTCACTAATATTTTGACCCCATTCAAAAAATCCAAAGAAATTACTAATCAATTTTAATACAATTAATGGAACACGTTGAACACGTGCAGTTTGGCCAGCTAATTGCTCACATAACATAATGATTTCAGATGAAACCCAACCTTTTAAACCACTTAGGAAAAATGTTTGATTTATTGTTTGTGGAATTTGTAAAGATCGCAGACTAAATTTTGCAATATCTTGTGTATCCATGTATGCAATATAGGTATTTTCGTTTGTTACCCAAATTGGTAAATTTTCTAAAATTGGTATCGCATATTGTTCAATTAACCCTTGATAAAAACCTGTTAATCGGAAGATTGTATATGGAATGTTTGAAGCTTCTAGCTTTTTTTCAATCCCATATTTTAATTTCATCAGTGGAATATTTTCAAATTGTTCTACGTTTTGAGCAGAGAAGAAAATAAAGCGTTGAATATTTGCTGCTTTCGCAGCATCAATTAGAGCTATTTTACCATCCCAATCGACTTTTTTTAATGATTCTAATTCATTAGGACGACTTGTTGATGCATCAATAACTGCTGTAATTCCTTTAAAACAAGGTGGTAATGTTTCAGGCTTTGTTAAATCTCCGTATACTAGCTCAACTCCCCATTCTTTCAAAAAATTTGCTTTTCGGAAGTTACGAACCATACAACGAACTGGGTAACCTTTTAATAAGGCTTGTAATACCATTTGTCGACCCAGTGTTCCTGTTCCTCCAATAATTAATAAACTCATAATATCTAAAATTCTTTAATCGTTAAAAACTGTACTTTGTAAAATATCTTCGGCTTCTAAATTTACTAACTCTTTTTTCGTTAATACTTGACCACGGCTATCAAAAATTCGATTTGCTTGGCGCATACGAGCTCGATCTAAAGCATTTTTTACACTTCTGGCATTTGCAAATAATGGCTTCTCTTTTCTCTTTGTAATATATTGCGATAATGCAATTTCGGCCTCTGGTGTTAATTTATATTGCTGATCATCTAACATAATTTTTGCAATTTGTAGTAGTTCATCTACACTGTAATCAGGGAAATCAATATGATTTGCAATACGTGATGATAATCCTGGATTTGAATCATAAAATTTATCCATTGGTTCTTTATAACCAGCTAAGATAACAACTAATTCATCACGTTGGTTTTCCATAACTTGTAATAAAATTTCAATAGCTTCTGCCCCATAATCTCTTTCATTATCAGGCTTGTATAAATAATAGGCTTCATCAATAAATAAAACTCCACCCATTGCCTTTTTAAGAACTTCTTTTGTTTTTGGAGCTGTATGACCAATATATTGCCCAACTAAATCATCACGTGTTACTGTTAAAAGGTGACTTTTTGCAATATACCCTAATTGATATAAAATATCAGCCATTTTTAAACCTACTGTAGTCTTACCAGTTCCTGGACTACCTGTAAATGACATATGTAAACCTGGATTTGCTGATGTAATGCCTAGATTTCGACGTAATTTATCGATTAATAACAATGCAGCAATTTCTCGAATTCGTGATTTTACTGGAGCTAAACCAACTAATTCTTCATCTAATAAATTTAAGATTTTTGCAATTTCAGTTTTAGCGTACTCTTCTTGTAAATTGATAGGTGATGTGTTCATAAAAATGAATTATAAGATTGAATAAATAAACTTTTATATGTAAAACTAGGTAAAAGCAACTAGTTTTACAAATTTGTACCATTATAGTAGTTAAAAAGTGGGTATACTTGATAAACAAATAAATGCAAATCCTGCACTTCCACATGCCCCAACGAAAAATCCTCCTTTAAATCTATTCCAAGCTTTTCTAGTTTGAAGATCGTTTTCAGAGCTTGACTTTTCTTGACTAAATGTGGCGATACCATAAATCGTTAATCCTAATGTTAAAATAAGAATTAATCCGATTGTTGAAAGGAAACCAGCAAGTAATGCAATGTCAGAATTACGTAATGGACCTAATAGAGCAAATGGACCGATTAAAAAATAACCATGTGCTAAACCAATTTCTAGCCCACGTAACAGAGGTGTTAAACCGAATCGATATGCTGGTAAGTTTTGTAGAATTGCACGTGTCGCCGCAGATGATGTTATTGGTGTTGCTAAATGACCTACAAATGGATCATCATTATAAGGTTTAATAAAATTAGCCATAAAGTTAATTCAAAAATTAGTTAAATTAATAAGAAAATTGTTTAATTAAATCGAATATAAGGTTAGTTGGAATTTAACAAAAAATTCTATTAACCAAAATTTTTATATAGATTACTATATAATATATATTAATATACAGAAAAATTTTTATAAATTTCATTTAAATAAAATAAAAAAGGTTTTTATGACAGTTGCTATCGATTATTTTTTACTAGTAGGTTTTTGTTTTGCTCTTTCATCAGGTTTATTTTTAGGATTAAAATCAATTAAATTAATTTAATTAAAAGCTAAGATCAAATGCAAAATGAAATTCGTCGAGATGAAATTATAGGGTCAAGACGGTTTAGTAACTATTTTTGGTCATTTGTTTTATTTTTAGGAGGAATAGGTTTTTTACTAGCAGGTCTTTCCAGTTATTTTAAAATTAATTTATTACCTTTTACAAATTCAACAGAACTAGTATTTATACCTCAAGGATTAGTAATGATGTTTTATGGAACTTTAAGTTTTGGAATAAGTGTCTACATCATTACAACTGTACTTTTAGATATTGGAGGTGGTTATAACGAATATAATCGAATGGAAAGTCTAGTAAAGATTGTCCGAAAAGGGTTTCCTGGAAAAAACCGTGAAATTCTTTTAACTTATCCTTTATCAAATATCAAATATATTGGTATTAAAATTACAGAAGGATTAAATCCAACACGAAGTATTTACTTGTGCTTAAAAGATGATCGTAAGATACCATTAACACCAGTTCAAGAACCAACTTCCATTTCAAATTTAGAAGAAGAAGCAGCTAGTTTGGCAAAATTTCTTAATTTGAAATTAGAAAATATTTAAGATTTTATTGCTTTTATGTCGGCATAATTTTATACTATTTTTAATAGTATTATGCGGGCATAGTTTAGTGGTAAAACCTTAGCCTTCCAAGCTAATGATGGGGGTTCGATTCCCCCTGCCCGCTTTCATGTAACACTTTGAATGAGCAACAATTTTTTTATAGAGGAATATATTATGTCTGGTGGATCTACAGGTGAACGTCCGTTCTCAGATATTATTACTAGTGTACGTTACTGGATTATTCACAGTATTACAATCCCATCACTTTTTGTATCGGGTTGGTTATTCGTTAGTACAGGTTTAGCATATGATGTATTTGGAACTCCACGTCCAAATGAATACTTCACTCAAGATCGTCAACAAATTCCATTAGTTAATGATCGTTTCAGTGCAAAACAAGAATTAGAAGATTTAACTAAAGGTTTATAATTTTTAAAGGAAAAAATCATGACAAGAAATATTAATCAACCTGTAGCTTATCCAATTTTCACTTTCCGTTGGTTAGCTGTTCATGGCTTAGCAGTACCGACTGTATTCTTTTTAGGCGGAATTACAGCAATGCAATTCATTCAACGATAAATTAATATATATATACGAGGTAATCTTTTATGACAGGTCCAAATCCCAATAAACAAGCAGTTGAATTAAATCGTACGTCTCTTTACTGGGGACTTTTATTAATTTTTGTTTTAGCAGTACTGTTTTCAAGTTATTTCTTCAATTAATCTTTATATACTAGGAGCTTTTTTTTATGGCAAATACAGGTAGAATCCCTTTATGGCTTGTAGGTTTAGTAGGTGGATTAGCAGTAATTACAATGCTTTCTTTATTTATCTATGGTGCATACTCAGGTTTAGGTTCATCATTATAAATCCAAATAAAATTTAGTACATAAATTCATAATTTATGTACTAAATTATTAAATTTTAAGTTACTCTATTAGTTTTATTGAAATATAATTGCCTAATAATTAACGTTTATGTTTCTAATGTTATTTTTTTTAAAGACTGACACAATTTTTGATTTATAAATAGTAAAACCCCTTGATATATCCATTCTTTTAATATTTTAATTGGGTTGCCTGGGACTCGAACCCAGAACAAATCGGTTAAAAGCCGAGTACTCTACCATTGAGTTAGCAGCCCTATATGATTATATAATAACATAAAAATATCAAACTAGTAAAGTTTTTATTTTTAATATTTTTAGAAAATATTAAAATTTATAAAACTAAAGTAAAAGAATATTTTTACTTTATTAATTTTTAAGTAGAATTATAACTAATATTAGTGGTTATTATATTACTTAAAATTTTATTAAAAAATTGATAATAAGGATTTAAAAAAATGGTTAATTGGCAAATTATAGGACAATTGGTAGCAACAGGCGTTATTATGTTATCGGGTCCTGCTATTATTGTTTTATTAGCGTTAAAAAAAGGCAATTTATAATTTAATATCTATTTCATTTCGATCATCCATAAAAACATTTAAAAAATATTTATGATAACTTTATTAACAGTTTTATTCGTTTTAATTTCATTAGCATTAGTTGTAACAGTTCCAGTAGCCTTAGCAACACCAGGTGAATGGGAAAGTTCAAAAGACAACTTCACTACTATTTTTAAAGCTTGGGTTGCATTAGTGTTTGTAATTGCTACAGCAGATGGTATTACTAATTCAATTTAAATAATTCGAAATTATAGTATAAACTATAATTTCGAGCTCTGAAAGTCTTGACAAAATGAGCTAACTTTTATACAATACAATTCAGAGATATCATATTGATTTATTTATGATATTGTAAATAAGCGGGCATAGCTCAGTGGTAGAGCGCGACCTTGCCAAGGTCGATGTCGCGCGTTCGAATCGCGTTGCCCGCTTAGTGGTTTCACTAGTTTTACTAGTGAAAGTACCGCCCCCATCGTCTAGAGGCCTAGGACATCTCCCTTTCACGGAGGAAACAGGGATTCGAATTCCCTTGGGGGTATTCTTTAATTTTTTAATTTCTTCTAAAACTTGACAAATATTTATTTAAATATGATTATAGATGTAATTTAAGAAAGTCTATTTTTTAATTAAAGCAATTGAACTTCATTCAGTTGTCAAAAATTTACACTTTTGAGATAAAAAATCTTGATAAAATAAATTTATGTTATATTCTCTGAGACTTTTACTATTTTTAATTAACAGTGATCAAACAACAATTTTAAATTGGTTTGATAGTACTCTTAACACTAAGACTACATTAGGACAAGAAGATCCAATTTATAAATTAATAGAATCTTTAAGTTTGTTCAAAAACGATCTATTGCAAAAGGTTCAAGATGGGTTAAACTTGACCGATATCGAAAATGTTATTTTCTTTCTTATTTTTGTCCGATTTATTATTCTAATTTTCCGTTTTAATTTAAAAACTTCTACTTACATTACATGTATTGGAATTTTTGCAGGTTATTTATGGTATCGACATTTGATTGATATTATTACTATGTATAGTCAATTATTAATTAAGTTCCCTTATTGGCGAAAGTTAGGAGTTAGTGCAATTGAACTTCAACGTAGTAGTTATGTATTAGCAAAAACTGATATGCAATTAGGGTCGAATGTTCATTGGTACAATCCAGGTAAATTATTCTATTATGCTTTTACAAAAGGAATCATTCATACAGATGCAGATACTGGACTTCGATATTATATAGACCCAATTTCAATGATAATTTCAAATTTAAATGAAACGGATAAAGCTCGAATCCTTCCGTATTATTATCAAGTTTATAATGTTATTATTCCATATTTCGTTGAAACAATTGGTGAATTTTGGCAGCAATTATCTGGTATTGTCGCTTATGCTATGCTTACTAGAGTTGGAAAACGTTATTGCCCTTATTTAGTAAGATGGCATTGGACTTTCTTATTAATCATGGGGTTTATCGAACAAGTTATGATCTTTTTTGTCTTTAGGGTTGAATATTTCCAACAAAATGTATTGGAACCAAATTTAGTCTTTAATGTTGCAACTCAAGCTGCTGGAACACGTGCTGTTACTATAAGTGCAACAGACCCGAATTTGTTATTCCAATTTAATTTTTTAAATATTGTATTGCTGTTCTGTATTAGCGTACACATAACTTCAATCTTTCTTGGTTTATTACATGCGGTTTATGGGCAATATTTTTATGTACCTTTATTTGTTGAAACAACTGAATTACACATTGGTCCACGTCCAAAAAATAGTATTTACAGTGGTGGTAATACAGCTTGGCAAGATGAAAAACAAGCTAATATCTACCGTAAATTCCCGAAAGTCTGGTATGGGTGGTTTGGAAGTGGAAGTAAAGAAAACTGGGTTACTGGTCCAGTAAAAAGTTTTATTCTAAAAAATATACAAAAATTAATGGGACTATTTAAGAAATAATAAATTCATACCAAATAGAAAAAAGATTGGTTAAGTAATTTTTCTATTTTTAGTTAAGTTAACTAATTTCGGTCGGATTTAATGTTTCAAATTTCTCTTAATAAATATACTATAACATTATAGTATCTATTGAAACTCTAACAATCTTATTTTAAAATTTGATTAAATTTATATTGTAAATAATTTGTTAGAGTTAAATTTATATCCAGAAACTGTAAAGACTATTAAAATTTTGCTAAATTTTTTCAATAAAACTAACTAAAAAAGACAAATTAAAGTGAATTTTATCTACTTAATTATTTATATTTTATTTTTCAATGTTTTGCAAATTTTTAATTAATATAAAATATCTATGTTAATTAAAAAACTAAGGTAGTATTTATTAAATTTCGAATGATGTTTCTTATCCTACTTAATAAAATACGTTAAATTGATGCATCACCTAAAAAATTGTTACGTGATGCATCGATTTAACGCAGCTCTATTGTTATATAAATGTCAACCAAAAAAAGATGAACCCATTTTTAATTTATGAAGACCAAATTAATATGGTAAATAAAATTTTTTTGATAAAAATCAATAAGAATAAGTTTTTTCTTACCAAAGAACTAGATTAGAAGTTAAGTTCAGCAGCTTGTACTTTTTCGAATTGTTTTTTCTTTAGAACTAATAAAATTTGAGTTAATAACGCAAATAAACAGAAAACAAGATATCCAACGATTCGAACTGGATTTTGTAAAACGATTTCTGATTCTTCTTGACCAAATCCACCAGCATTTGGATCAATATTTAGTCCTTGCTCTGTTTGAACAATATCACCTACTTTAGCTGTTAGAACTAGTCCTTTTGGAACAACTTGTGATGTTTTTACACCGTTTGAGTTGATAATTTCAATAGTCGCGTCACCTTTTTCTGAAGTAGTAATATCTGTGATTTGGCCAGCTTGAGTAGCACCAAAAATATTCATATTACTCTTTTCACCAGTAGGGTAAACTTGACCACGGCCACGGTTCCCACCAGCGTAGAATGGATATGTTAGATATTTAATATCAGAATCCTTCTCTGGATCAGGAGCAACAACTGGGAATATTAATTCTTGGTGTTTCTTTCCTGCAATTGGACCTACGACAAACATATTATCTAATTCAGTACTGTAAGGTGAGATAAAGACACCTTTGTTTTTAGCTTTAATTTCTGGTGAAATTTGATTTTTTGACGCTAATTTAAAACCTTTTGGTAAAATTAAAATACCACCAACATTTAAATCAGCTTTTTTCCCATTTGCACCAATTTGTTGCTTAGTTGTATCATATGGTACTTTTACTTCTACTTCAAAAACTGAATTTGGTAGAACTGCTTGTGGTGCTTCAATCTCAATTGCTTTTTGATTTAAATGACAATTAGCACAAGCTAATTTTCCATTTGCTGCACGAGGGTTTGAATAATTTTGCTGTGCAAAAACTGGATATGCTACTGAATCTGGGACATAAGATCCAAAAACATTTACAGCAATCGTCGAAGCAAATAAAAGACTTTTAAAAAACTTGTTAGTTGCCATAATTTAAATACTTGTTAAGTATAAATATTCTATAAATATATAAGTTAATTTTTTATTAAAAACAAGATTCCTAAACCAGACATATACAATAGTATTATTGCAAAAGACAATAATAGTTGTGTCAGTGGATCAGTTGAAGGTGTTAAAATGGCTCCCAGAATTGTTGAAAGTAATATCACATAACGCCAAGCACCTAACATTTGTTTTGGAGTAACAATATTTAGTAATCCTACCAAAATTTGAATAATGGGAATCTGAAATGCTAATCCTGTACTGTAAAATAAAACAAGAATAAATTCAAAGTATTGATCGAATGACCAAAACGGTTCAAGAACTTCTTCACTATAATTTAAAAAGAAGTTTAATGCGGCTGGAACTAAAGTATAATAGGAGAAAGCTAATCCCAAACCGAATAGAATTAATGAACTTATTAATAATGGAAGAATAATTTTTGTTTCTTTTTTTGTCAGACCTGGTAATAAAAATAAAATTAGTTGACCAATAGCAACGGGGCTTGAAAATAATAAGCCTGTATAAAATGCTATTTTTACTGTTGAAATAAAATATTCTCCGGGTGAGAGTTGAAAAAATTTCACATTAGTGATTGGAAGTTCTAAAATTTTAACTAGACTTTTTACTTCCACAAATGCAAAACATGTAAATAATAAAATTATGCCAACTATTAAAAAAATACGTTGTCTTAATTCCTCTACATGCTCTGAAAACGGTAATTCTAGTGTTACAACTGAATTATTTGTAAAATTAAAATTAGAATTGGTTGGCATATCGAAAGATAAATTTATACTATTTGATAATTTATATTTTTTCCAATCTTATAAACAAAGTTATAAGATTGGAAAAAAATATTTATGATAAATAATTCATAGCTTCTACTTTGGCTGTTGCTTTTTTCAACTCAACAGACGCATCTAATAAACTTTTATCACCTTCAGCTTCTTCAACAGCACGTGTTGCTTTCTCTAATTCTGCTGCGGCCTGACGTAATTCGGTACCAACAAGTTCTTCAACATCGTTTACTAAAACTGTGACACGATTTCGATCAATTTCCGCTAATCCACCACATAGAATGATAGGTGTCCATTTGTCCTCTAATTTGATTCTTAATAGACCTGTATCTAATGCTGTAATTAGTGCTGCATGACCATCTAGTACGCCTACTTGTCCAGTTAAACCAGGTAAAACTACTTCATCTGCTGTTGTTGAACAAATGACTCTATCTGGAGTAAGGACACGAATGTTCATAACCATATATTTTACTCCTTATTTTAGAGTTTCTGCTTTTTCAATTGCTTCGTCAATATTTCCTACAAGGTAGAATGCTTGTTCTGGTAAATCATCTAAATCACCATCTAAAACCATAGTAAAGCCTTTAATTGTATCTTCTAAGCTTACGTATTTACCAGGTGAACCTGTAAAGATTTCTGCAACGAAGAATGGTTGTGATAAGAATCTTTCAACTTTACGTGCACGTGCAACAGTTAAACGATCTTCTTCTGATAATTCATCAATACCTAGAATTGCAATAATATCTTGTAATTCTTTGTAACGTTGTAAAGTTTCTTTTACTGTTTCAGCAACTTGATAATGAATAGCACTTACAATATCTGGTTGTAGCATTGTTGATGTTGAATCTAATGGATCTACCGCTGGGTAAATACCTTTAGCTGCTAAATTACGAGATAATACTGTTGTTGCATCTAAATGGGCAAACGTTGTAGCTGGAGCCGGATCTGTTAAATCATCAGCAGGTACATAAACAGCCTGAATTGATGTAATTGAACCTTGTGTTGTAGATGTAATTCGTTCTTGTAAAGCACCCATTTCAGTTGCTAATGTTGGTTGGTAACCTACAGCTGATGGCATACGACCTAATAGAGCCGATACTTCAGAACCAGCTTGTGTGAAACGGAAGATATTATCAATAAATAATAAAACATCTTGCTTATTTACATCACGGAAGTACTCCGCCATTGTTAAGGCCGTTAAACCTACACGCATACGTGCTCCAGGAGGTTCATTCATTTGACCATATACTAAAGCTACTTTTGATTCTGTGAAATTACTTTCGTTAATTACACCAGATTCTTTCATTTCTTCGTATAAATCGTTTCCTTCACGAGTACGTTCACCTACACCACCAAATACTGATACACCACCGTGAGCTTTAGCAATGTTATTAATTAATTCCATAATTAATACAGTTTTACCTACTCCGGCACCACCAAATAAACCAATTTTACCACCACGACGGTATGGTGCTAATAAATCAACTACTTTGATACCTGTTTCAAAAATTGATGGTTTAGTTTCTAATTCTGTAAATGCTGGCGCATCTCTGTGAATTGGTAATGTTTCGTCGAATGAAACATCTCCCTGCTCATCAACTGGTTCACCAATTACATTGAAAATACGTCCTAATGTAACAGTACCAACAGGTACACAAATAGGAGTACCTAAATCAACTGCTTCTATACCACGTTTTAAACCATCTGTTGAGCGCATTGAAACCGCACGAACTTGGTTATCACCTAATAATTGTTGTACTTCAACAACTGTTGAAGTTCCATCAGCTAATTCGATTTTAAGTGCACTGTAAATAGGTGGTAAATTACCACTAGGGAATGCAATATCTAATACAGGACCAATGATTTGAGTAACGAAACCTTTATTTAAATTAGTTTTTACCATTTTGATTTAACATATTAAAATATCTTCGAATAAATATACTTTCAAACGTCTACCTATCATTTCTAATGATTACTGGATATTATAATCTATTATACAGCAAACCTAGGACAATTCTTGAATGCCTTAAGATTCGAAGATTTTCAGCATTAATAAATTATCAATTATTATCCATAAATCGACCTGTTACTTTTAACCAATTTCTTGCACCTGGATAATTATCAGGAGCTAATTTTAATGCTTGAACCCAATATTCAGCTGCTTTCTCAAATAACTCTTTTGATAACTCGATATATTCATCATCATCAAAAGTTTGCGCTCGTAAAGCTTGAGAGTGATAAATTACAGCAATATTATTTAATGCTTGGGGAAGATTCGAATTTAATGCTAGGGCTTGGTGATAAAATTCCAATGCTGATGTATATTTACCAGTATTTCCATAAATTAATCCAATATTATACAGTGTATAACTTCGATCGTAAGGATCTTCTTCAACTTGTAAAGCTTCATAATAGTTTCGTAATGCTTCTGCATAACGACCTTTTCCTTGAGCTGCCATTCCAGCCCGATAGTATGAGAAAGCTTGTTTTTCCTGTTTACTAGCGGGTAACACTTTTAATAGAATATCAGCAATTACTGTAAATGTTTTATCAATAAAATTTCCCATAAAATAATTTATCCTTATATAATGAATCAAAAATTGAGGTGAGTTATTATTTTCTTCAATAATAACTCACAATGTTTTAAATTGGATCTGATGCAACAAATGGAAATAACGATAATACACGTGCTCTTTTAATTGCTTTTGATAATTTTCGTTGTTGTTGAACAGTTACTCCTGTTGCACGACGTGGAAGGATTTTTCCTTGCTCAGTTACGAATAATCTTAGTAAATCGATATCTTTATAATCAATTTTTTGATTTAGACTAATTGGTGACATTTTTTGTTTTTGTCTTGCCATAATTTATTTAATTTCTTTATGTATAGTAGATTTATTACAATTTGGACAATACTTTTTTAACTCTAATCTTTCAGGGTTATTTCGACGGTTTTTTTGCGTTGAATATCTAGATACACCTGGTGAACGCTTATTTAAATTAGAACGACATTCTGTACATTCTAAGGTAATTAAAATTCGACTGCCTTTATTTTTTGCCATAGAAATTTGAACTTAATAATTTTAATAATTATATTGCCTAAAAATTTTTATCTTATCAAGGTTTAATGATAAATTAATAAATTTTTTTAAAAAAAACCTTTCAATTTTTTAATGATTATACTAGAATCTTATATTATATTTTCATTTTAAATATTACGTGATAACTTATTTTTAAACCTATGGCTAATAATAAATCTGCAAAAAAACGAATTGAAATTGCTAAACGAAATCGTTTACAAAACCTTTATTACAAGACGTCTGTTCGAACTTTAACAAAACTTTTTTTTAAAACTTTAAAGCAAACTCCTGAATCTACTGAAAAATTACAGACAATTTTAAATTCTATCTATAGTTTTTTAGATAAAGGAACAAAAAAAAATGTTTTTCATAGAAATACAGCGGCTAGAAAGAAAGCAAGACTTGCTAGTGCTCTTTCAAGTAATAGCTAAATTATAATATAAGAAACAGAGTGTGTCAAAAATTGAAACTGATTTGTATCCCCATTAGATTTCTATTTTAATTGTAATAAAATATCCTATCAGGACATTATTGTAGTTAAACTTACAATAATGTCTACGATAGTAGCTGTATCATGTTATTCTATTAACTTAAAATTATCTTTTAATAAATTATTTATGGCATAAACTAAAACCATGCACAAAAATATTAATTATATCAATGCTCTACCTGATTTTCTTGCGATGCAACGGGTAAGTTTTTGTTGGTTTATTACTCAAGGTCTAACTGAAGAATTAGCGTTATTCTCAAAAATTTATGATTTTAGTCAGAATACGGAATACCTAATTTTCAGTCAAGAATATTTATTAATTAAACCACTTTACAATCTAATAATTGCAAAAAAATACAATGGAAATTATCGAGCACAATTAGTTATCCCTATTGAAGTCCGAAATAAAGTTCTTAACCAAGTTCATTATCAAAACCAATTTCCGATTATTACTTTACCTTTAATGACTACTTATGCAACATTCATTATTAATGGGTGTGAGCGTGTTATTGTAAGTCAAATTATTCGAAGTCCTGGGATTTATTTTGAAAAAAATAAAAACCAAAGAATTCAAAACCACTTTAAACGTAAATTATCAGCAGATATCCATAGATTAAGAACATTTTTACCATCTGGTGAAGCTTTCATTTCTGAATTTGACTTATTTTTTTCAAAACCTAAATTAGACCAACCAAGAATTAACTTTACCGATACAGATGATAAAATTATTGATTTTTTAAAGAATAAACGAGTTAAAAAAATCTTTACAACCTGGGAAAATCAAACCTATGAGTCCAAGTCACAGGAATCTAATTCTATTCCAATATGTTATTATTCATTGGAATTTTTAAAGCAAACCAAGAATAATTCATCATTTTCGTTTTTTCAATGTTTTAAATTCTATGTTTTAATCTCACAAACGATAAAATTTAAATCAAACTCTAGAATGAGTTTACTATTTTTAAAATGGTTAAAACAAAAATATACATCACCCAATACAAAGACTAACTTTACTAATGAAACGATTAGTACCTTATTAAAATATTTCCAATTTTTATCAAAAGTTTTAACGAAATATAAAATTATTAATCAAAACTTATCCCAATCTTCATCAACATCGAATAAAGTATCAAATTCTTCACAAACTTTAAATTTATCAACAGATCAAGTTAGAAGAATTATTAATGTCTACACAAAAACAGTTACAAATTCGCAATTAACAGTTCAGCTTCAATTAAATTCAAGATTAGTTCTAGTAACAGAACATTTAATGAATTGGTTTTTTGAGAGTCGAAATTTTTCATTCTTAAAAAATAATATTCAAAAATCTCTAGTGAAAGAAGCAAATGTAAATCAATTAACACAATTTGCAGTTTTCCGCCCAACTTTATATTTTTCAACAAGTTTAAAAGATCAATTAAGATACTTGTTTGGACAAATTCACACTTCCTATGAAATGGACCCAACACCATTTGATAAATATAAGAATAACATTTACAAACGTACAAAACGATTACGTCAATTAGTCAAAAAGGGTGCAAGCTCATTTGTGATACAAGCCGAAAAAGATTTATTAAAAAAAGATAAAAAAGTATTGAAAGAAGAGTTAGCTCGACATGATAACTATCTAAAAAAACGAGATAAATATCTGAAAAGTAAAACACAATTACTTTTATATCAAAAAGATCATGAGATTAAAACTAATTATCATAAAAAATATAATGATAAAGAATTATATAGTGCTACGCTAATTCCAGAATATGGATCGTGGATCAGATTCAACTTCCAAAAGAATACTAAGCTTAATGCATATAATTATCCAATTAAGAATCAAGAAGAAGAACTTATTATTCAATTAGATAAAATTACACAAAAACCCATTCTTGTACTTTTAAAAGAAATGGGGTTAACTGATTTAGAAATTCATCAAAATTTATATTATTCAGATTTTTTCTATTTTAATAAACCACTTTTAATTAATTCTACATACTTTAAACAACCGATCAGTCGATTTGATTCAAATCTTGAATATTTTAAGAATATTTCGGAATTTTCACAAATTTTTGATCCGAACTATTATAATTTAGGAAAAGTTGGGAGATTAAAAATTAATAATCGATTAAGTTTAAAAATTAGCAATCGTCTTCAAATAATTACTTATGAAGATATTTTTGCGATTATTGATAAATTAATTTCATTAACAATTTCAAAAGCTGTTCCAGATGATATTGATCACCTTAAAAATAAACGGGTTCGATCTATTGGTGAATTATTACAGAATTTATTCAGAATCGGCTTCCAACGCCTAGTTCGGAAGTTACGAAATCAAACAAATACAATTGAGTCAAATTATCTGCTGAATTTTAGTGTTATTAATGCAACAATTCGAGAATTTTTTGGATCTAGTCAATTATCACAATATTTAGATCAAACCAATCCTCTTTCTTCATTAACACATCGTCGTCGGATTAGTGGTTTAGGACCAGGTGGACTAAACCGAGATCATATTAGTTTTTCTGTTCGTGATATTCATCCAAGTCATTATGGTAGGATTTGTCCAATTGAAACACCAGAAGGGCAAAATGTAGGATTAATTGCATCCTTAACAACATGTGCTAGAGTCAACAAACTTGGATTCCTCGAAACACCATTTTGGCGAGTAATTAATGGGAAAGTTTTAAAAACTGGAAACCCGATTTATCTAACAGCTGAAGTAGAAGATTTATATAAAATTGCACCAGCAGATATTGCTACAAACAAAAATAATTATTTAATAAAAAACATTATCTCAGTTCGATATAAACAAGATTTTATTAATGTAACACCATCCGAAGTTGATTTTATTTCAATTTCTACGATTCAAGTTGTTTCTGTTGCTGCCTCTTTAATTCCATTTTTTGAACATGATGATGCGAACCGAGCTTTAATGGGCTCAAATATGCAGCGTCAATCAGTTCCGTTAATTTTCCCTCAAAAACCAATTGTTGGGACAGGATTGGAAAATCAAATTGCCATAGATTCAGGTATGACATTAAATGCTCATATATCAGGGATCGTTAATTCTGTGACTGCAAATAAAATTATTATTAAAGATAGTAATAATAAAAAAATAATTTATAAACTACAGAAATATTTACGTTCTAATCAACAGACGTGTATTAACCAACGTCCTATTGTTTGGAAAGGTGAAAAAATTCAATCTGGACAAATTCTTAGTGATGGTCCGGCAATAACAAGTAGTGAATTATCATTGGGTCAAAATACTTTAATTGCTTATATGCCATGGCAGGGTTATAATTTTGAAGATGCAATTTTAATTAGTGAACGTCTAGTTTATGACGATATCTTTACGTCAATTCATATTGAACGTTACAAAATTGAAATTAATCGAAATGCAGAAATATCGGAACAAACAATGAAAATGATTCCAAACTTAAACTTATCTGAAGTCAAACATTTAAATGACGATGGAATTGTTAGAGTTGGAACATTTGTAAAATCCGGAGATATTTTAGTTGGGAAAGTTGTCTCAACAAATGCTTATGAACAACTACCAGAATCTAAATTATTACGTGCTATTTTTAGTACAAAAGCAAAAGGAGTAAAAGATAATTCCTATCGAATGCCTCATGGTGAATCAGGGAGGGTTATTGAAACAGTTACATTTAATCGTAAAACGAAATTAACATATAAATCTGAAAAAATTTATGTTTTTATTGCCCAAATTCGAAAAATTCAAGTTGGTGATAAAATTGCTGGTCGTCATGGTAACAAAGGGATTATTTCAAGAATTTTAGCACGTCAAGATATGCCATTCTTACCTGATGGAACTCCGATTGATATTATTTTAAATCCTTTAGGTGTCCCTTCGAGAATGAACGTTGGTCAGTTATATGAATGTTTGTTAGGATTTGCAGGAGATAAATTAAATTGTCGATTTAAAATTTTACCATTTGATGAAATGTATGGTTTAGAAATATCAAGAATTTTGATTAATAAGAAACTTCGACAAGCGTCTATTAAAAAAAATAAAAGTTGGATTTTTAATCCTTATGCTCCTGGTAAAATGGTTCTAATCGATGGTCGAACAGGAAAAGAATTCGAAAATCCAATTACAGTCGGAAACGCCTACATGTTGAAATTAATTCATCTAGTAGATGATAAAATGCATTCACGAGCAACAGGACCGTATTCATTAATTACTCAACAACCTTTACGAGGAAAAGCCCAACATGGAGGGCAACGTTTTGGAGAAATGGAAGTCTGGGCTTTAGAAGGGTTTGGTGCAGCTTTTACATTAAAAGAAATTTTAACTATAAAATCAGATGATATGCCAGGCCGAAATGCAACATTAAATGCAATTGTAAAAGGACAACAAATCCCGCAATTTGGAATTCCAGAATCTTTTAAAGTATTATTACAAGAATTACGCTCGATTGGTTTAGATATGAGTACATATAAAATTCAAAAATTTAGTTCCTCAAAACAATATGAAGTTGAAGTGAATATTGTTGAAAGATATAATGCTTTTTCAAAAACCTTCTTACCTACTTCAAATATAGATGATATTTCATTTTAAAAATTATGAAAAATTTTGTAAAAGAATTTAATTATATTAAAATTAAATTAGCATCCCCTTTTCGAATTTTACAATGGTCAAACCGTAAATTACCAAACGGTCAATTTGTAGGGGAAGTTCAAAAACCCGAAACCATAAATTATCGAACATTCAAACCAGAAATGGATGGGTTGTTTTGTGAGCGTATTTTTGGTCCAAGTCGAAGTTTCGAATGTGCTTGTGGAAAATACAAGCGTGTTCGTTATGACGGATTAATTTGTGAACGTTGTGGTGTTGAGTTAACAGAATCTCGTGTACGTCGACATCGAATGGGATATATTAGTCTTGTCTATCCAGTAACACATGTTTGGTACATTAATAGTAGACCAAATTTTATGGCTCTTCTATTAGAAGTGGAAGAATTTGAAAAACGTTTAAATACGAGTTATACGAGTCAATCAGATAAATGTAAAAATAAACTTAAACTCCGAAATTTTGATTATTTCTGGACATGTAATGGTTTAAAATTAACACCTTCCACAATTATTAGTCTGTGGGATGAACGAATTAAGCGAATTAAGCTTGCTTCACTAGCATATTTTATTGCTGAAGATGAAATTTCATTCTATGGACTTCATTGGGATTTACAACAGTACCGTAGAAGTCGAGAGTTGGGGCGGAGTAATTACCCTTTAAAACCTTATCCAAAACCTCAAAATCGTCGACAACAAACACCAAAATATTTATTAAAAGCTACTCCTAGTTTTTTAATTGGTGCTCCATTAATTAAACGAGAATTAGAAAAACTAAATTTGGAATCAGAAATTTCGCGAACACGTTGTTTCGTTTTAGTTTGTACCAAAGTGTTAAATAAAGAAGAACCATTATATTATGCCTCATATTGGTTTAGGAAATGGGAACAACATCGATTATATAAAATACGTGAAAAAGCTATTAAAAGAATTAGAATTTTAGAAAACTTAATTGGAACAGCATCAGAGCCATCTTGGATGATTTTATCCATTTTACCAATTATTCCTCCAGCTTTAAGACCAATGATTCAATTAGAAGGTGGACGTTTTGCGACTTCTGACTTAAATGAACTTTATCGTCGAATCATTACAAGAAATAATCGATTGCTTAGGTTATTGGAAATTGATGCTCCGCAACTAATTATTCGAAATGAAAAACGATTATTACAAGAAGCAGTAGATACCTTAATTGATAATGGGAAACGAGGGAAAATAGCTTTAAGTGCAAATAATCGACCTTTAAAATCTTTGTCAGATATCATTAAAGGAAAGCATGGTCGTTTCCGTCAAAATTTATTAGGAAAACGTGTAGATTATTCAGGACGTTCAGTAATTGTGGTTGGTCCAACATTAAAACTAAATCAGTGTGGTTTACCATATGAAATGGCAATTGAACTATTTCAACCATTTATTATCCGGGAATTAATTAATCAAAATTTAGCAAATAATATAAAAATTGCTAAAAATTTAATTCAATCGGATGAATTAACGATTAAACCTGTTGTGGAACAAATTTTAAAAAACCATCCAATTTTTTTAAATCGTGCTCCAACTTTACATAGATTAGGAATTCAAGCATTTGAACCTATTTTAGTAAAAGGACGTGCTATTAAATTACACCCTTTAGTTTGTTCAGCTTTTAATGCTGATTTTGATGGAGATCAAATGGCTGTTCATATACCATTATCACCAGAAGCTCAAGCAGAATGTTATATGTTAATGTTAGCCCCTTATAATTTCTTATCACCGGCAAACGGTGAGCCAATTATTATGCCAAGTCAAGATATGGTTCTTGGTTGTTACTATTTAACAGCAAATAATATAAAAGGATTATTAGGTTCAAATTATTATTTTGCAAATCTTGAAGATGTTATTTTAGCTTATAATCAAGATAAAATTGAAATTCATACATCTATATGGATAAGATACACTGACGAACAATATGAAAGATCAGACTTACAAAAGAAAGTTATATTATCTGACAATAGTGTAATTGAATATTATGAAAACCTACAAATTCGAAAGGATTATAAGGGCGACATAATTACACAATATTTACAAACAACAACTGGTCGCGTTATTTTAAATTATACAATTCAAAAAACTTTAAATTTTTTATAATTCAAAGATAACCTATTAAATATATTTTATGAAAACTTACACTTATCAAAATACTCTAATTGATAAAAAACAATTGCGTCAATTATTAGCATGGAGTTTTACAAGTTATGATTCTATGCAGGCTTGTTTATTAGCAGATGAATTAAAATATTTAGGTTTTAAATATGCTAGTCATGCTGGAATTTCAATTAGTATTGAAGATTTAAAAATTCCGTTTGTAAAAAATGTTATGCTTGAAAAAGCAAATCAAGAAATTTATAACTCTGAGAAAATTTTTTTAAAGGGTAAAATAACTGATGTGGAAAGATTTCAAAAAATCATTGATACATGGAGTCTTACAAGTGAATCATTAAAAAATCAGATCATCTATTATTTCAAAAATTATGATCCACTTAACTCGGTTTACATCATGGCTTTCTCTGGTGCACGGGGTAACTTATCACAAGTTCGACAATTAGTTGGAATGCGAGGTTTAATGTCTGATCCAAGTGGTCAAATTATGAATCTACCAATTAAAAAGAATTTTCGTGAAGGATTAACTATTACAGATTATTTAATGTCAGGTTATGGAGCTCGTAAAGGGATTGTTGACACGGCATTAAAAACAGCTAATTCTGGATATTTAACACGTCGTTTAATTGATGTGTCTCAAGATATCTTAATTCGTGAAAAAGACTGTAACACTAATCATTCCTTTGTATTTTCAAGCAAGAATTTTACAAATCCATCAGATATTTATGACAAAATTCTAGGACGGGTTTTAAATAAACCAATTCACGATCCCCAAACATTAACGTTAATTGCAAACAAGAATACACAAATAACTCCTGAATTAATTCAAATATTTCAAGATAAAAAAATTCTTGAATATTCAGTGCGTTCTCCATTAACATGTCAATTATACCGTGCAATTTGTCAAAAATGTTATGGATGGGATTTAGCAAATGAAAATCTAATTGATATTGGTGAAGCGATTGGAATTCTTGCTGGTCAATCCATTGGGGAACCTGGGACTCAACTTACTATGCGGACATTCCATACCGGAGGAATTTTCACCTCAGAAGCTCGTCAACAAATTATTAGCCCGATGAATGGAATTATTCAATTTTATAAACGGTTAAAAACAGTAGTTTTAAGAACAAATCGAGGAGAAGATGTTCTTGTAACAAAGAACGCAGGATCATTGGTTTTAATTCCATCTGATAAAAGAGAGGATTTAGTTAAAATTGATATCTTACGAAATACAATTCTGTTCCCAAAAAATAATCAATATCTTCCAAAAGATACTGTTATTGGTGAAGTAATTAATACTAATAAACAAACTAAAACAGAAGTTAAAACTATCTTAAGTGATACATGTGGTGAAATTTTTATACCGAAATTAAAACAAAAAATTAATTTACTGAATCACAATAAATTAATTTGGATTCTATCTGGTCAATTATATAATAGTCCTTTAAATTCATTTTTAAACTTTTACCCAGATCATAAATTAAATCCATTTAGTTATGTTTTCCGTACTAAATTGATTAATCATTATAGTGGATGTATAACATTTATAAATAATAAACGAAGTTTATATGAAGGATTAATAAAAATTAATCATAATAAATATTCTTTACAAGATGCTAAATTAGAGAAATTTAAATTTTCTCAAAATTATAAGAATTATTTATTAACGTTAGATAACAAAAAATATTGCTTAACTATTAAAAAAAATAATTCTAAAAATTGTTTACAGTTAACTAGAAATGAAAAGTTAGGTACTTTAATTACTAATTCTTTTTTAACATTAACTGGTGGAGTTATTTATTATGATTTTAGAAATAGTTTAAAACATTACCAAAGAACAAGACAGATTTCGTTTCAAAAAAATAATTATAGTCTTTTTTCGTATGAAGATGAACTTAGAGAACTTAATATAGAATATCAAAAAGCTGAGATTACAATTGCTAGATCAGGAACAAGTATTGAAAAAGCGAGATGGGATATTCGAAAAGCTGAATCTGATATCTATTTTTTAACTGAAGGTTTCTCAAAGATAGAAAGAGATAATAAAGCTTACCCAATCCTGAAACGTAAATTAGAGAAAGCAAAACGTAAAGAAGAAGATGCTTCACGTAAATTATTAAGAACTCAACGTACCTTATTGAACGCTAACCGGAAATTAAAAAAATTAGAAAATATTGAATCTAAATTTAGAAAATTTGTTGATAAATTTCTAAGAGTAAACTCAAACACAATTACACCAATTGTCAAATCACGTACGATGATTTGGTTAGAGGAAGAGATTCATAAAATAAAATGTGAGCAAAATATTTTATTTATTGAGGATGGAGATTTTATTTCTAAGGGATTCGAACTTATTCCTAATTTATTCTCAAAAACTTCTGGTATTGTAAGTATTATTTCAAAAGGTAATAATACACAAATAATTTCTATCAAATCTGGACTAGTTTATAAAGGTAACAAATTAAACGAAGTAGGAGGTAAAGTTTATTACCCTGGTGAAGCTTTATTTTCTAATGTCAAGATCCAAAATTTATCATTTTGTGAGTGTCTAGATGAAGAAAATCAAGATCGACTTTTAGTTCGTCCAATTCAGATTTATGAATTCCCACATTTAGCTCCATCTTCATCATTTGAACAAAAAGTTAATGATCCACAATCACAGTTTAATTTAGAATCAAAAACTGTTTATTTCTATAAGTCAAATCAGCGTATAAATGGAATAAAAAATATTAATTTAATTGCAAACCTACTACTCTTTAAAACGAATAATCTATTTAAAAAACATATTAACCTTGAATTAGCAAATAATAAATATAAAAATTCAGTTGATTTTAATATTACTGAAAAAATTCATTTTAATAATTACATTCCTCCAAATTTAAGAGATAAAAATATCGATCCTTGTTTTTTAGTCCAAAAAAATCAATTTGTAAGTAATTACAATGTTTTAGGTTATTTAGAAACTTTAACTTCAAATTCACTAGAAATTGTAAAATTTAAAATAAAGAAACAAAACGAAAAACAGATTTTTTTAATTTCGAACAATGATTGTATTATTGTAAACAAAGCCGAAGTTGCAAATAAAGGATTAAATGATTTTATTATGAGTAAATCAAATCTTGCAAAAACTGGTAAAATTATTATCGAAAACGATCAATTTGTGACAATACAAAAAGGTCGCCCATATTTTTTCCCAAATTGTAAAGGTGATAATTTAAAAGTAAAAACAAACTTACAATATAAAATAATCCCACAGTCTACTAGTAATTTGAATTCGGTTACAAATCAAAACATTTCAGTAAATTATTATGATTTAAAAAAATTATTAATTCGACGTAACTTAAACCATAACACTCTTCAAGATAATAAAATTACTTTAAAGTCAGAATTTTCAAAACTTTTTTTAAAGAATGCCGGGAAATTTTATAGTTGTTTAATTCCCAAATTTTCGAAAAAATTTACTGTAGCAACTAATAGTTTAAATCCACAGTTAAAAACAATACTATCTCCTGACATTACTCAAAATCGCCCAGTAAACAAAATTAGATTTGCACGAACAGTATTATTACAAAGTTCTGAATTAGTAAAAAATGATAACCGTAAGGTTAGTTTAAATGAAGTTAAAAATCAATTAACATTACTAAAATTTACTGAACAACCTTTTACAAAATCAATAAAAGCTGTAGGATTATATTCAATTACTGAAGATTATTTCGAACAAGATGTAAATAGTGTATTCTGTAAAAATACAGAATTTATTGAATCTGGTAAAACTTTGGGATTACTAAATCTTGAAAAAGAAATCACAGGTGATATTGTTCAAGGTTTACCAAGGATTGAAGAAATCTTAGAAGCCCGTAAAAAAAATATGATGGTGAAAAGAATTCCTACAAGTCAGAAGAGAGGTTTATTAGCTCAAAAAACAAGCTTAGACGTTAATTTTGAATTCCAAAAAATTGGAACACCTATTAAAGAAAATGAAAAAATTAATCCTCATAAATTAGTAAAAGTTTATTTTAATTATTATGGGTTATTAAAATTCTTTTTATGTGATCGAACGAAAACCTTCAAATATGCAAGATTAATAGAAAATTATGAAGCATGTCATAAAAGTTTTAAAAAAGTTCAATTATTTATTTTGAATTCTGTTCAATCAGTATATAAGTCTCAAGGTGTTACAATCAATGATAAACACTTAGAAGTTATTATTAAACAAATGACAACGAAAGTTTTAATTACTTATGAAGGTGATACACCACTATTACAACGAGAAGTAATAGATTTATATCACATTCAATATATTAATAAAATTTTAATGAGTGAGAATAAACAAATAGCTTGTTATGTCCCATTATTACTCGGTATTACAAAAGCTGCACTAAATAATCCAAGTTTTATTTCTGCTGCAAGTTTCCAAGAAACAACTCGTGTTCTTACAAAAGCAGCCATTGAAGGTAGAATTGATTGGTTAAGAGGTTTAAAAGAAAATATTGTCATTGGGCATTTAATTCCAGCTGGAACGGGTTCTCAAAATTACAAAAATTCTTTTAGAAAATATTTAATGAACAATCAATATAATCAATTTAATTCTTCAGAACTTTTACAGAAACCTGGACAAATAAATTAATATTTGATAACCTTTTTTTAGAAATTTGTCCACATTATAAATAAGTAATTTAAAAAAATTATGTCTGATATCAGTTTAGCACAGTTATTAGAAGCAGGAGTTCATTTTGGTCATAAAGCTCACCGCTGGAATCCAAAAATGTTTCCATATATTTACAGTGAAGTAAATAATATCCATATTCTAGATTTAGTTCAATCTGCAACTTTATTAAAGAAAGCAATGAGATATCTAGAAGTTGCTGCTAGTAAAAATCAAACGGTTTTGTTTGTCGGTACCAAACGTCAAGCAACAACACTAATTGCACAAGAAGCAAAACGTTCTAATTCATATTATGTCAATCACCGTTGGTTAGGTGGTATGCTTACAAATTGGACAACGATGAAAGGACGAATTGCAAAATTAAAAGATTTAGAAAAACAAGAATCGGATGGAACCTTCGAATTATTAACAAAAAAAGAAGGAGCTTTACGTCGTAAAGAATTAACAAAATTACGTAAATATTTAGATGGAATTAAATCCATGACAGATTTACCTGATGTTGTTATTGTTATTGATCAACGACGTGAAATTACTGCTATTGCTGAATGTCGTAAATTAGGTATTCCTGTTGTTTCAATTTTAGATACAAACTGTGATCCAGATCTAGTTGATATTCCGATTCCTGGAAATGATGACGCAGTTCGATCAATTAAATTAATCCTAACATTACTTACAGATAGTATTATAAAAGGACAAACAAAATAATAATTGTAATAAAGTTCACTACAATTTTTAGAAGTGAATCTACTAGATAGGTTTATTTCTAAAAATTGTAATATCCAGAAAATATTTAATCTTGCTATTATTCCAGCTTTTTTATATAATATAATTAACGATATGCCCGGATAGCTCAGTTGGTAGAGCAATGGATTGAAGATCCGTGTGTCACCAGTTCGAGTCTGGTTCTGGGCAAAAGCTTTTTATTTACCTATTTCTATGTAGTGAAGAAATAAAGTGGTATACATATACATTTATTTATATATATATTTTATATGATTTAATAAAATAAAATTATATAATGTAGACGAGTAATTTATTTAAAATTTTTTTGGTCTTACTAGAAAATATTATTTACTATTAATTTAATAGTAAATAATATTTTAGAATTTGAAAGTTTTTCATAAGATAAAAACTTTCAAAAGTAATTGAATAATAAGAATTAATCAATAGGACGCATTGATAATACTGGTTCGTTTGCACGGTTAATACCTTTTTCGAAACCAGCTGCTGCTGCACGAGAACGGCCTGAGTGCCACCAGTGACCTACTAAGAAGAAGAAGGCTAAGATGAAGTGTGAACAACATAACCATGAACGTGGAGATACGTAGTTAACTGAGTTAATTTCTGTAGCTACACCACCTACTGAATTAAGTGATCCTAATGGAGCATGTGTCATGTATTCAGCAGCACGACGTTCTTGCCATGGTTGGATATCATTTTTAATTTTATTGATATCTAATCCGTTTGGACCACGTAATGGCTCAACCCATGGTGCACGTAAATCCCAGAAACGCATTGTTTCACCACCGAAGATAATCTCTCCACTTGGTGAACGCATTAAGTATTTACCTAAACCTGTTGGACCTTGTGCAGATGAAACATTTGCACCTAATCGTTGATCACGAACTAAGAATGTAAATGCTTGTGATTGTGATGCTTCTGGACCAGTTGGACCATAAAGTTCACTTGGGTATGCTGTATTATTATACCAAGAGTATAAAGAAGCTGTCCAACCCATAAGAGAAATCGCAGCTAAACTGTATGAAAGGTAAGCTTCACCAGACCAAACAAAAGCACGACGTGCCCAAGCAAATGGTTTTGTAAAGATATGCCAGATTCCACCAGTAATACATAAAACACCAACCCAGATGTGACCACCGATAATATCTTCCATATTATTTACAGAAACAACCCAACCGTCACCACCAAATGGTGAACGGAAAACGTAACCGAAAATAACAATTGGATTTAATGTTGGTGTTGTAATGTAACGAACATCACCACCACCTGGAGCCCAAGTATCATATACACCACCAATATACATTGCTTTAGCAACTAATAAGAATGCACCACAACCTAATAGACATAAGTGAATACCTAAAATTGTTGTCATTTTATTTTTATCACGCCAATCATAACCAAAGAATGGGAATGATTCTTCTAATGTATCTGGTCCTAATAATGAGTGGTAAATACCACCAAAACCTAATACTGCTGATGAAATTAAATGAATTACACCAACTGCGAAATATGGAACAGTTGTAGTGATTTCACCACCTGGTCCAATCCCGTAACCTAATGTAGCTAAATGTTGCATACAAATGAAACCTTGCTCATATAAAGGTTTTTCTGGTACGAAATGTGAAACTTCAAATAAAATCATTGCACCAGCCCAAAATACCATTAGACCAGCATGTGCTACATGAGCACCTAATAACTTACCTGAAACATTGATTAAACGAGCATTTCCACTCCACCAAGCAAATCCTGTAGACTCAATGTCGCGACCTGCTATACTACTATTAAAGGGCGTTTCCACGTGGTAATACCTCCTCAGGGAATACAAAGTTTTCATGTGGTTGATCTTGAGCAGCCATCCACGAACGAATACCTTCGTTTAATAAAATATTTTTTGTATAGAACGTTTCGAATTCTGGATCTTCTGCTGCACGTAATTCTTGTGAAACAAAATCATATGCACGTAAGTTTAATGCTAAACCAACGATACCAATTGCACTAGTCCATAGACCTGTTACTGGTACGAATAACATAAAGAAGTGTAACCAACGTTTGTTTGAGAAAGCAACACCAAAAATTTGTGACCAGAAACGGTTAGCAGTAACCATTGAATAAGTTTCTTCTGATTGAGTTGGTGTGAACGCACGGAATGTGTTTGCTGCATCACCATCTTCAAATAATGTGTTTTCTACAGTTGCACCGTGAATTGCACATAATAAAGCTCCACCTAAAATTCCAGCAACACCCATCATGTGGAATGGGTTTAGTGTCCAGTTATGGAAACCTTGTAAGAATAATAAGAAACGGAAAATTGCTGCTACACCAAAACTTGGTGCGAAGAACCAACTTGCTTGTCCTAATGGGTATAATAAGAATACTGAAACGAATACAGCAATTGGACCTGAGAAAGCAATCGCGTTATAAGGGCGAATACCAACTAAACGAGCAATTTCAAATTGACGTAAACAGAATCCAATTAGACCAAACGCACCATGTAAAGCTACGAATGTCCATAAACCACCAATTTGACACCAACGAGTGAAATCACCTTGTGCTTCTGGACCCCATAAAAGTAATAATGAGTGACCCATACTGTTTGCAGGAGTTGATACTGCTGCTGTTAAGAAGTTACAACCTTCAAGGTATGAACTTGCTAAACCATGTGTGTACCATGATGTTACAAATGTTGTACCTGTTAACCATCCACCAGTTGCTAAATATGCAGTGGGGAATAATAATAAACCTGACCAACCAACGAATACAAATCGATCTTTTTTTAACCAATCATCGATCAAGTCAAATAAGCCACGTTCTTGGTTTTGCCCAATAGCAATGGTCATATTTTAATAATCCTTTAATTTAATTATTGAAAGAATAAACACTTATTAAGGTTTTTATCCTAAACTCTTTAACCTTAAATTATTATTGTACCTTAAAATTTTAAAAAATAAACAAAATTCTTTGTTTCATTTTCAGAATAATGATTACCTTTTAATTACTTAATTGGTTTATTTAAAAATCCAAGAAAATTAACCCTCAATATAAATAAAAATTTCTTTGATTTTATAGTAAAATCATTACTATTAAATCTAATATTATTAATTAGCCTTAAACAAACTTTAAAAATATATTATTATTTATGGAAACTTTATTATTATCTCGTTTACCCGAAGCATACGTTATCTTTAGTCCAATTGTAGATGTATTGCCAATTATTCCAGTTTTCTTCTTACTACTTGCATTTGTGTGGCAAGCAGCAATTGGTTTTAGATAATTTAATTTTAAGCTTATAAATTAGTTAAATCATTGTATAATACTATTCTGAAAGTAGATATACGTACATTTATAATAAAAATACAAATATTATGGTAGAACCTTTATTATCTGGAATAGTTTTAGGAATGATTACAGTTACAGCGATTGGTCTTTTTGTTGCAGCATTTTTACAATATCGCCGCGGAAGCCAGTTTTAAATGTAGGCTTCAAATATTTTTAAAAATTTGCGAATCATTAAAGTTTAGGAAAGTGATCATGTTTGAATTTTGACTATTTTTCTAAACTTTAATAAGAATTAATGAATATCCTGCATTGCTAAATCTAGACTATATAGATAGATGTTAAAAATAGGATGTCTTTAACCATTATTTTTTTATCAACTTTATTTATGAAAAAGCTAGTGAAGGGATTTGAACCCCCAACCTACGGATTACAAAACCGTTGCTCTACCATTGAGCTACACCAGCATAGATTAGTTTGTTTGAGTAAATTTCGCGTTATAATTATATTTTATAATTGATAATATCCGACACTATAAATTACATTATTAGCATGTTCTTACCTTAATAAGTTTAAGGAAGTTATATATTTATTATATTATATTTTGAATAATTTGTCAAGCATTTATTAATATTCAAATACAATAAGTTTTTTAATATATATTCTTTTAAGAAACTTGCTTATTTGTAAGAAACATCCAGAATGCGGATTTTCATAAAATATTACGTATTTTAAAAATTAGTTTTGATATTTATTAACTAGGCCCAGTAGGAATCGAACCTACATTGGAAAATTAGAAGTTTTCTGTCCTAATCCGTTAGACGATAGGCCCTTTCTTTTGTGAATATGGGTGATACAGGATTTGAACCTGTGACCTTCTGCTTGTAAGGCAGACACTCTACCGCTGAGTTAATCACCCATTTATTTCTATATTCTATAACTCTATTACTATTGTATAGAAAAATGAATAAAATGTCAATATGTCAAATTAAATATTTCATAATGATATCTTTTATTCTACAAAATTCTAAATTTATATATATATATATAAATTTAGAAATTAGTTAAAAAAATTTAACTATTTGAAGAATTAGAATAAGTTTTCTTCTTCGTGTACTAAAATTGTACAATCTGATTTAGGGTATGCGATACATGTTAATACATAACCGCTATCCATTTGATCGTCATCTAAGAATGTTTGCTCTGATTGGTCAATCGTACCTTCTTTTACTAAACCAGCACAACTTGAACAAGCACCAGCACGACAAGAATAAGGTAACTCAACACCTGCAGCTTCTGCTGAATCTAATAGATACTCATCTTCTGGACATGCGATTGTAGTATCGATTTCTTCTGCTTCAGATATTAAATGCACATTATATGTACCCATATGACTCCTTAATGTTTTAAAAAATATGAAAGACGTATCAATATAATTATAATACTACTTTACTAATTTATATTATACTACTTAAATTGAATATATATATAAAAAATTTATTTTACTTAAATGTTTGTTTTAGACGACTTGCTTTTCCTTTTAAATTTCTTAAATAATATAATTTTGAACGTCTTACTTTTGAAGAACGTAAAATTTCCATTGAAGCAATTTTAGGTGAGTGGATTAAAAAGATTCTTTCAATTCCAATACCTTGGAAAGTTTTTCTGACAGTAATATTTGTATTTATTGAGCTATTTTTCTTTGCGATTACTGTTCCTTCATAGAACTGAACTCGTTCTTTGTTTCCCTCAATAATTTTAACACCAACTTTAACACTATCTCCAATTCGTACAGGTGGAGTTTCTTCTTTTAGAAACTGGGCCTCTACTCCACTTACTATTTGTTGAACATTTAATTTAGCCATAAGTTTAAATTATTAAATTTGATTATTTCTTATAAATAAGTTTACAACCACATTTGAAAAAAAACAATATTTAAATTATTTGAATGCATCCGACTGGATTTGAACCAGTGACGTTCCTAAGAAGACGGATTATGAGTCCGGTGCCTTCGACCACTCGGCCACGAATGCAGATATGGAGCTGATGGGAATTGAACCCACGTCCACCTAAACTTTTTAATCTACTTTTATCACAAGCATAGTTCAAAAGAACGAGATATAGTTTTATATTATTCTAAACTATTAGACTTAAAACGTCTAGTAATAGTGGTAAAATGGTAAAGAAAGATAATTATTAAACAGCAAATTTTAATAAATTTGGTTGATTAACTTTATAAATAGAATTTATAAGAGTTGAAACGGATAAAATTAAATTTTTAGCAGTTGTTTTAAAATTGTATATTTTTTTTTCGAAGAATATAAACTTCGGCTTGATTCATATATTAATAAAATTTAAATGTCGAAACCAAAGCAGCCCCATTTGTTATTTATGAACTTCTTAAGCATGAAGGGAATCGAACCCTTGACTTTCAGAATCGGAATCTGATGCTCTATCCCCTGAGCTACATGCTTCTATTCTAGAAATATTTTTAATTTTTGTAAAATATAAAGTGTGTGAAAATTTCAAAAATAATAAAAATTTTTGAAATTTTCTGAAAAAAATTAGAAATAAATTTTCCCACCACCCCATTTTTCTGTAAGGATTTTTGGTTGTAATAAGATGTGACCAGAGATTGCTGTTAAATCTTCATCTGTTACAGACCGCATACGAGGGTAAATATCCGCACTTTTAATACTTGGATGTACTTCTGCAATAGATTCTAATCCATCATATGATGTTGGATTTTTTAAGAAATCTACTAATGCTTCAATATTATCACGACGAGGTGTTGCTAAAGCTAGAGCTTCCGGATCTAAACCTACGTTTGGATTTGTTTTTGTAATACCACCGATATGACATGCACCACATGTTGCATTAAATAAACGTTTACCACGTTTTACTTGTTCAGGTGTTAGAACAGTTGTCTTACCATTACCATCTGAAACAACTGTTCGTGTTGCTTCATCTAAATCAATTGCTGATGCGTTAGTTACGAAAAAACCAAAAACACCAACAAATAAAATTGAAACGATCTGTGAATACTTTTTAAGCATAAGGTAAAAAAAATTATTTACAAACTTGAAACCAAGATTTTTTAAAAGTTCCATTAAATGTTAACTTTCTTCTTTATTTTTCTGCTTTGATTTTGCTAAATTAGCAATTAAACCTCGTAAACGGATATTTTCCCAACCTGCTACTAATACAGTTATAACAATCAAAACTTGACTAAATAGTAGAATTGGGTCTAATCGCCAACCATGAACCATTAAAATACAACTGTATAAGAAACCCATTGTTGAAAAGAAAATATCTTCATCACGTGCAATTTCTGGTTTAACATTTCGAAGAGAATATAAAATTAGAACGCCAACACTCACAATAATACCTAAGAAAATATTTGGACCAAAACTAACATTTATCATAAAATATTTATTTGTAATAGAGCATAAGATAAAATTAACTAAAAAGAGTATAACCAAATATGTCTAAATTTTCAGACTATTATGCTCGTGTAACTTTATCACTTTTACTAATAATTGCTAATGCAATGCCAATAACAATTAAAACTGCTCCGCCTGCAACTAAACTAGATACAAAATTTGCTAATGAAGGTGTCATTTATAAAATTTCCTTTTTTTTTAATAGTAATAAAATTAACTACAATATACATTGTATCAAGTTTTTATGAAAAATAGAAAAATTTTTTATAAGTCTTATTAAGATTTCCCAGTTAAATTTTTAAACCATTATTGGGTACTTATTTTTGAGTTTTATGAAACATTAAATTTTATTGATTTATAAAAAATGTTATAATTATTAAAAATATTAATAATTATAACATGTTATATAAAAACTAAACAAATTAATTTTACTTAGAGTTTACCAGAAACCTAATGAAATTGCTTTATCGATCGGTAAACATGCACCGATACCTAACCAAACTGCTGTAACGAAACCAAAAATAAATAATAAGCTCGCGATTGGACGACGGAATGGATTTTGGAATTTGTTAACATTTTCAATAAATGGTACAGTAATAAGCCCAGCTGGAACAGCTGCCATAGCTAATACTCCTAATAATTTATTAGGTAATACGCGTAATAAATTAAATGTTGGGAAGAAATACCATTCTGGTAAAATTTCTAATGGTGTATTAAATGGATCTGCAGGTTCACCCATTTGAGTAGGTGCTAAAACTGCTAAACCTGTACAACATGCAAAAATACCTAACATAGTTAAAGGGAAAATGTATAAAATATCATTTGGCCATGCTGGCTCACCATAATAATTATGACCCATTCCTTTTGCTAACTTTGCTCTTAATTTTGGATCGGTTAAATCGGGTTTTTTAATTACTGACATAATATTTTTAATATTTAAATTATTTAATTGTTAATTTATAGAGGACCTGAAATACCTTGTTTGCGAATCATTAAGAAATGAGTTAGCATTAAAACTGCTGCTGCTACAGGTAAAACAAACGTATGAGCACTATAGAATCGTGTTAAAGTTGCTTGACCAACACTTTCACCACCACGTAAAATTAAAACTAATGGTGGTCCAACAATCGGTACAGCTGCTGGTACACCTGTTACAATTTTACATGCCCAGAATCCTACTTGATCCCATGGTAATGAGTAACCTGTTACACCAAACGAAACTGTTACAACTGATAAAATAACACCTGTCACCCAAGTTAATTCTCGAGGTTTCTTGAAACCACCTGTTAAGTATACACGGAATACATGTAATACTAACATTAATACCATCATACTAGCAGACCAACGGTGTAAAGAACGGATTAACCAACCGAAATTAACACTTGTCATAATGTATTCTACTGATGCAAAAGCATCAACTACACTAGGTCGGTAGTAGAAAGTCATTGCAAATCCAGTTGCAACTTGGATTAAGAAACAAGTCAGAACAAGACCACCGAAACAATAAAAGATATTTACATGAGGTGGAACGTATTTACTAGAAATATCATCAGCAATTGCTTGAACTTCTAAACGTTCTTCAAACCAATCGTAAACTTTACTCATAAGATAATTTTTACATTCTTCAACGCTATTAAGCAAACTTCATAATAAAGGCGAGAGTGGGATTCGAACCCACGGAACCTGTAAAGATTCATCTGATTTCAAATCAGACGCAATCGACCAACTCTGCCATCTCGCCAAAAGATTAGTTTTGAAACTAATCTTGATTTTTATTAACTTTCGTATGTAGTTGTTTCACTAAATTTGATTTGACTAGGATTTGGATTTTTTCCAATTGAAAAGTCACGACTACCTACGGCAACTCGTCCTGGATTTACTTTTTCAGGGAAAACACCATCTTTTGGATGTAAATATTGAACTTCACCACTTGGGAAAATTCGGTAAATTTTATAATTATTGATTTTAAACGTTCTTAATTGAGTTCCTAATGCTAAACACTGTTCTTTACGTGCTAAATACAATAGGTTCTCTCCACTACGCATCATTGCTGCTCCACCAGTTGGCATTTCAAATATTTGTTCTTTTGAGCTTGTCCAAGTAATCGCATATTTTTCTTCAACTTCCGCTGAGCGTAACCAACCTCCGGTGCTTCCACCAAATGTTGGGAAAGGTGTTTTTAAGTTTAATGTCATCTGTAAAACTTTATAAATGTTTAATATTCAATATATAATTTTAATAAAAAAAAAAGTTTTTTATTAAAATTATTAGAATCATAACTATTTGCTTCTAGCGGAGAATGGATTTGAACCACTGTCCTTCGGGTTATGAGCCCAACGAGCTAACCAGGCTGCTCTACTCCGCGTCAAATAACTTAGTTTTAATTCTTACATCCAGTTCATCTTAGTCAAAATTATCATACAATTAATAATTTATTAAGAATGTAACATAGTTCAATTAAAATTGTCAATGGTAACTTTTTGTACAGTATTTTGAGCCTCCATCTATAGGTTTTTTCTACCGCTTAATAGTACTTTGTCCAAAATAATCACTTATTTCCCAAGTATTAGAACTTTGAAAGTATTTCTCTATTATTTTTAGTATTTTTTTCAAAATTGTCT
>Ga0181390_1000011_pt1 | contig 58865 bp, 91 predicted proteins | sample 13SPOviralmetaG_FD_130085 | JGI IMG/M metagenome (GOLD analysis project Ga0181390, IMG submission 130085) | Marine viral communities from the oligotrophic San Pedro Time Series (SPOT) site, San Pedro Channel, CA, USA - 13 SPOT_SRF_2010-07-21 | ecosystem: Environmental > Aquatic > Marine > Strait...
AATTTTTCAATTTCTTTAATAGCGTAATTCATATTACCGCTTAAATCCAAAGCCAATTCAATTGCAAGTTTGATATTTTTATCTTTTGCAGCACGTTTAGCAGCTGGATTGTCGCGGTAATACTGTGCAACTTCTCTGCCGGTCAGTTTCTGTTTCCCCATAGGGCTATTCGGTACTACTTTACCATCCTTAACTCTTTCAGCTATAAAGGTTTCCCATAGAGAATCAAAGTTCTCTATTGCTTTAACCTTCTTTATTGACTTAGGCTTAGGAATGGAGGTAGCGTTTGGTTTTTTAATTTTCTTTGCTAATCGAGCTTTTTGAACAGCTTTAACTTTAGGTAAGAATCTTCTCATTAATGTGTCAATTCTATTTTTAGAAATCTTTTTAACTCTGTCGTCAACTCTTTGTCTTGCTGAATAAGGCATATCAGCATATCGTCCTTTAGAGAATCTCTTCTTCAACATACGATATACTAACCTTCGTGACCTATTCAGTAATACTGCATTAGTAGCACGTTTTTTCAGAGCTCTGCGTCTACCCATCATAATCTTAGACTTCATACGACGCATAGTCATTTTACGTCTTAGTCTTTGTTGACGAGTTAGTGCTTCACTTAAATAGTCTTGTTCTATTTCTTCAATGCCTTCATTGATACCCATACCTGCTCTGACTGCGCCATATACCGATTTGGCTTGTCTTTGTAATTTGCTAGGTAATCCTCTTTTGAAGGAACTTAAATCTCCGTCTTCAGCAGCTTTTCTCATTTTAGAGGCGGACATTCCTGCCACTCCCTCTGCATCTGGGTCACGTTCACCTGCTGAAATAACTTCAATATTATCAAATTTAAACTCTTTACCATTATATTTGTTGAGTAGAGTTTCAAATTCCTTGACGCGGTCTGAGCCGACCACTAGGATTAGAGTTTTAAATGTTCGTTGTAATTCCTTTGCAACATCAATAATTGTTTTTGCTCTGGATTTTATAACGAGTCTACTACCAAAGGCTGCCTGAGCGAACATGAGTTTTTGGTCGTAGGGTAAAGGGTTCTTTTTAGAGTCTGTAGTATGAGTTAGATATACAAACGGTGTAGCCCTTTTTGTTCTTGCGGTAGAGATAACTTTATTAATAAGTTTCTCGTGGCCGACTGTAACAGGATTCATGCGTCCAAAAGTAATAACGACTGTGTCATTCATAGCTTCTGTTATTTCTGGTTTAACGTTCACAAATCTTGTTGGATTAAATCTTTTCTTGTCTAGTTTATCATCAGAAGCTTTTTGGTCTTTTTTCTTTTTAACTATGTTTTGTCCGGCTTCTTTGTCATCTTCATCTTCATCGTCGATGTCATCACCTTTTTCATTACCTTCAGCATCGTTTGAAGTAGATTTTTTCTTTGATTCTGGTTCTGACTCTGAATCGTCTTTGTCATCTTTTGCAATTTTTTTCTTTGGCTCAGGTTTTGGCTCAGGTGATTCTTCATCATCATCTGTCTCTGGCTTTGTATCAACTTTAGTTTCTTTGTCTGAGTCGTCAGCTGGTTTTTTACCACGGCGCTTTTTAAGAATTTTTCCGTCTTTATTAATAGTATTTCCATCGCTATCAATCTCGACTTCTTTCAATTCTTTTTCTTTAGCTTTAGCTGCCAAATATTCTTGAAATGTTTTGCTCATAAGAGATGAACCCTAATTGTTATTTGTATATCTACTCTGTTTTATTTATAATATTTTGCAAATGAAGAAATAAATTCATAATTTACATGTGCCGATTGATTCCATATTGTACTTTCTCTCAAATAACCTATTGCTGGAGTTGGTGACATAATCATTAGAGGTATTTTTGTTCTTCTTTGACCTCTTATAAAATATGCATTATCAACTGCACCTAAAATACCGTTTTGTTCAATTTCATGTACAAGGTTTTGAGCAGTTCTTTTAGTCATCATATATGCATGAGCACCTTCGTGTCCGTCAATGTGCATTAATTCACGTTCTTCATTATCTCTTGCATCCCATGCTTTATAATTTTCTGGGTCAGATACTTTATAGCCTAATGTTATAATATAATTGTCTGGTATTTTAATATCTGGTTTATAATACATTAAAGCATCATGTTCCAATACTATACCAACTTCATCATCACCTTCTGCAATCTTTTTCCATATTGCTCCATGTCCTGCTGAACATGCATTTGCTTTTTGTGCTGGTGTCATATTATCAACAACTAAAGGTTGTTCGTAAAACTTCATTTGTATACCAGTTTGACACCAAGCTGCACGACCGGTAATATCATACCAACCATCAAAATATTCCCAATCTAAATTAATAGCATCACAAGTTTCTGCACACATATTAGCATACTTACGTGACAACTCACTATTAATTCTCAGTATATAAGCTTTCACTTTGTTATTTCTTCGTATAATTTAAAATCTTCGCCAAATGTTTTCTTCATTTCGTCAATATCTTTTTGTTCAAATTCAATCTCATTCTGTCTTGCTACTCTTGAATCTGTTTTATGTCTTGGTAATGGATGGTCAATACGCAACCTACGGTTAAACATAAAGTTACTTAATTCTTTTTCTAAATCTTCGTATAACCAGAAACGACCTACGTCTTTTTTACCTAGTTTTAATAAGCTACTTTGAACAATACCACTATTTGGTTCACCTTTAAATACTCCATTAACTGTCCAATTACGATATTGGTCTATTGAAGCATCTATTTGTCGACCTTTCCATTTACGATAGAAATAATAAAAGCTCTTGGCTCTATCAACAGGATTTCTCAATAAAGCAAATATATCGTATTCAGCTACTTGCTCTCTTGTAATAACTCCTTCGTCAATTAATTGGTTTAATGTAAAATGGTAAAAAGCATAAGGTCTATATTTACTTACGATCGCTTCATCTAATGTACCTGGTAGATTACTATCTTCTACTTCAGTATAGATTGCTTCATCGTCTTGTATATTTCTAATAAAGAAATCTGACAGACTACTTGATGCTGTCTTAGGTGTGCGCAAAAATAAGAATTTATGTTTATGTGATAAGTACATTATAATACTCCTTGTGAATAATCTACACAGTTAAAGCCCATACCTGTTGAGCCCCATTTATGGTCTGCGTAAATTTTATCTGGCCCATTATATCTTTGAGCGCCATTAATATAAAATTGTGGAATAAAATAATGAGATGGCCAAATAGTTAGTTTATCTCTAAACTGTGGTATATGTTTTGCTAAGAACGCATTACCTGTTGACATAAATGGTTGATGATGTAAATCTTGTGGTTTAAGCTTTTTTAACTCATCCAAGACATGTTTAACAAACGGATTCTCTGGATTACAACCAAATATTGGCTGAACATTATCACCACGGCCTTTTTCATTCTCATAACAAGTATAAGCATGGTCAGCTGGGGAGCTCCATAGCTCATCTGTATTTTCTAAACAAATCATATCAGCTTCTGCAATAAATCCACCTCGCTCATATAATAACTCATAACGAATTAAATCTGACACACCACAGAAAGCTCTAGCATTATAATAATGTTCTATCAATGCTTGATTTCTCCAAGCACGAGATTTTAACATCTGGTCTGTAAATATCTTATATTCCCATTCTGGATGTTTATCGCGCCAAGTATACATCCATTTGAGTGGAGCCGGTCTTGGCCCTACCCAAATATGGGACATTTTCTTTGGTATGTTTACGTTCATATTTCTGCTATTGTATCTTTTCTAACTACAGAATTCATTAGTCTACCATATTTATCGTAAGTGTAAACTGTTTCTTGTTGATAGTCATTACTTACTTTAGTAGTTACTTTAACTGTTCTTAAGTCGTAATCAATCTTATTTGCAAAGGGTGGATTCAATACTGGGCTAATTGGTGTAATTTCCATTATTGTAATAACTCCGTTATTCTTTCTGCTAATTTAATAAACCATGCTTCATCATGGCCTCTTGTTGTTTCTGCAGCGGTACCTATTCGGATACCACTTGTTTCCATAAAGGAACGAGGGTCATTTGGTACTCCGTTTTTATTTACAGTAATACCATTCTCTTCTAATAAGTCTGCAAATTCCCTACCACTATATTTACTCTCACTCAAATCCATTAAAATAATATGTGAATCTGTTCCACTTGTTTGTACTTTAACTCCTCGTTCTTCAAATACTTTACACATTGCTTGTGCATTTTTAATCACATTTTCAGCGTAATCAAAAAATTCTTTTGTATCTGCTTCAATAAAGGCTTGAGCTTTAGCTGCAATAATATTCATTAATGGTCCACCTTGTGTACCTGGGAATACAGCTGAATTAATCAGTTTAGTATATTTAGGGTTATTCCATAAGATGATTCCACCACGAGGGCCTCTTAATGTTTTATGAGTAGTTGAAGTAACTACATCTGCATAAGGGATTGGACTATCATAAGCACCACCAGCTATCAAGCCTGAATAGTGAGCCATATCTACCATTAATAATGACCTACATTCATCTGCAATCTCTTTAAACTTTTTCCAATTAATTTGACGAGGATAAGCAGAAGCACCAGCAATAATCATTGAAGGCCTAAAGTTTAAAGCTATTCTACGAACTTCTTCATAGTCAATTAAACCATTTTCGTCTACGCCATAATGAGCTGTTACATAGTTTTTACCTGAAATATTAACTGGAGCACCGTGGGATAAATGTCCACCACTTGCTAAATCCATTCCAAGGATACGAGAACCAGGTTCTAGGAATGCTTGGAATACAGCTAGGTTTGCGTTAGCTCCACTATGAGGTTGAACATTTGCAAACTCACAATCATAGATATCTTTAAGCTTCTGTATTGCAAGGTTTTCTATTTCGTCCATTTGGTCACAGCCATTATAGTAACGACGACCAGGATAACCCTCTGCATATTTGTTTGTAAATTCTGAACCACATAATTTCATTACGGAATCTGATGCAAAGTTTTCAGATGCAATTAGTTCAATTGTTGATTGTTGACGCTGTAGTTCGCGTTGGTAAATTTTGTCTATTTCAATGTGCATGTTTTCTCAATATATGGTCATAGGCGGCCGATGCATTATCTGGCCCTTCTATTTGTTGATAAGGAATTCCAAGAGTTTGGAATTGTTTTAATATGTCTAAGTCAATAGCTACACTTTGCACTTCGTCTTGTGCACGGCCATCAACTTCAAAGTTTTCACGAGCTCGAGAGAGCATAAAGTTAATGTTATCATACTTATTATAACACTCTAAAGCAAGTTTGTCAATAAGGTCTGTATATAATGGGTCACCATAGGCTTCCCTATAGATTGGACTCAGCAGGACTGGTGAGTCTGTGATGATATAATCTACCTTACCAGCTAACCTCAATATCTTACGATGTTGGTGAGCTAATATCCATAATTGGTCTTTAAGCATTGGGATATTTTCTTCCCATACACATTCTTTAGCAAACTCATCTGTGAGTTCTACTCTATAACCTGCTAACTTCATCTTATAAAACAAACCAGCTGCTGCTGTACTCTTACCCGAGCAGGGTCCACCATAAAAATTAATCACTTTTGTTTTCATTATTTACTTCTTCTCAACAAACCATAAAAAATCATCTTCAACAAAATAACCATCTTCACCATATAGTTCTACAACCGCTGTCTTAACAGTTGGAAAATGTATATCATGCCCAATAATCATTCCACCTTTTCTTACTTTTGGTGCCCAAGCTTCTACATCTCTCATAACACCATTATAACTATGGTCAGCATCAATAAAGACAAAATCTAAACTTTCATCGTCTACTTGTTTTGCTGCCTCAGTTGTATAATCTTTAATTATTTCTGCACGGCCTGGATATGCTTGACAGAATCTTACTAAATCGTTGTAATAAGTTTCGTGGTCCCATGCATGCCCGTTCTCGCCCCTCGTCCATTGTTCTGGTCCATCGTAGCCAGGTTGAGCCTCGTACAAATCAACACCAATAATGTGCAAATTGTGGCAAGTTTTAACCAAATGCTTAAATGTTTCTCCAACCCATACTCCAAGTTCTGCTCCTTTTGTCCAGCCATTTTTTCTGACATATTTTTCAATGGTCTGCCATCTCCATATATTACCACCATCGTGGCCTCTGTCCATTATTCGTCCCATTCATAAATCTCCTATGATAAAAAGTTATTATAACACATTGTGCTGTGTTTGTCAATTGTTATGGTCATTAAATTCATAATAAAAATGACTGATTATTCTTTGGGGTCTACCCAAACAATATCGATTTTGCGCCTGGCTAACTCGTTCATACATTTCTGTTTGATTTTTGGTTTACCAGATTTGTTATTGATATATTTAAACAATTCACCCTTAGGAGTTTGTTTAATATAAAAATGTGTTGTTTTTAGTTTGCCAGTATTTCTGTCTTTAACCACCTGACTTGGTTGTAATTTTGTAGGCATGTACAATCACCTCATGATATTATGTTATTATTTTTGCCAACCTTTAATATATTCAGTACTAAAGTTTGCTTTGCTGAAGTTTAATCTGTCAACAAGTTTTAAAGCATTACGACCAAGATGGTCAATAGCAACGAACCCTTCTTGTCCTGTTACTTCAAATCCGTCTCTTGTTTTCAAAAGAGTTCTTAATCCATCACTATAATTCAATTTAGCAATTACAATCATTTTTGCATCTACTAATAAATTATATAGTGTAAACACTTTGGTAACTTCTTTAAGATTACCTTTAGCAAAATATTTTAAGACACTGTCACGCACTGCAGCTTTTCTATCTTTAGCTGCTTGTGATTTAACCTTGTCCATTTCTTTTTTATAATATTCATTAACAAACTTCTGCATATCATTGATCGCTGCAGGAACGTTTTGAATACGAGAATTTTCTCGTACTTTCTTATTAATGAATGTATTAATTCTTTTATTGAGTTCTTCGTTATCTTTTAATTCGTTCAATGCGTATGGCTTAATGGTTCTGAATATACGACCTGCATCTGATAAGAGTTTATTAAATGACTTTGTTTCTGCAGCTGTAAATGTTGCTTTACCAGAGTGGTCTTGGAATACAGCATCTACGTGCCAGACTGTCGGGATTTCTTTAAGTTTTGTTGATATCTCCTTTCCAAAACTTGCTTGCATTGAGTCAAGAGTTGAACCTCTGTATGTTGTGTGCCAAACCACACCGATTTTGGATTGTTCAATTTGTTTACCGAGGTCTGAACCTTTAGGTATCGCGTAAACAATGGTATTAGGATGGAAAGTAATATGCGGTTCTCCATCAATATTTTCTGTTTTAAGATCGTCGTTCGTATATAGGAAATCACCTTGCACCACTCCTTCAATTCCTAGCTTAGAGAATTCTGCAAGAGCTACTTTAAATTTAGCTCCTAAATCTCCGCTTAAATCATTGTCTATTTCTGCATTTGTTTTATATAGTTTTGGAGTCTTGTTAAATACTCCTTTTTTAGCAACAAAGAATTTACCATCTGATGGGTCAGTACCTGCAAAGATAGCAGGAGCTCCGTCCCATTTAACTGATATTTTAACTGGTGCTTTTGTATTACCACCAAGCATATCACGAAGTGCTTGAAGATATTGGAATACATTTCGTGTTCCGTTTACTCCACCATCTAAGACAGCATCTTCTAAATGAGTCATGTGGAGATTAGCTCCAGCTGCTTCTTCCAAATATGTCTTAAACCTTATCATGTTATTTTATCCTGGAATTCTGCTTTAAATTCGTCTGTCATTTTTGCTAGGAAACTCGGTGCTGACCTAAAGTTACCTTTATATCTTAATTCGATATGACATACTGGTAAATCACCAATCATTAAATCAAACTTTAACATAGCAGCTGTAGCACCTACATCAAATGCTTGAATTGCGCCAGGTGTTTTTCTAAATCCTACGCCTTGGTCTTTTAGTAATGTATTTAATTTACTTGATGTCGTTTCAATGTCTTTGTATTCACCAGGTTTAACATCTACACCTTTACGAGGACCATAATCACCAATACCTGTAACAAGAGCAAAATCAAAGTTGACTTGCTTTAATGTTCGTAAATCTGATTTAAATATCAAATTAATTAATTGGTTAGCCATTAAGTCTTTATTCCTCATAATGATAGTAAACATTTTTTGGAATAAATTACGATTACCTGCTGATTTTAATTCAGAATTAATTAAATCGTTTGGAATACGTTGTACAAACTTTTTCCAATTGGTTTGACTTAACTTAACACCCTTTATAGCAGTAACTACGGCTGGAGGTACATTATATTCTTTAGGATTACGAGACGCTTTTCTGAGTACCTTAATATAAAATGCAGCTGCACTTCTATCAAGAGTTGTCATCATTGCATTAAATTTACTATCTTGGAAAAGTGTACTAAATGATTTGTTAATAAGTGTTGGGTCTGCTTCTGTGATTCTCTTTTTCTTTTTAAGAGATATACCAATAAAGTTAGCACCCTTTTTACAAATAAAATCAGAACTATTAAAGTCTTTCATTCCATATTTTGTAATTTGGAATTGTCTAACGTCTTTATCCCATGCTTGACCTGTTAAATAAACTTTATCAGCATTACCATAACCGTTAGCGTGAATAGATAATGCAGCCGATACTGCTTGACAAAGGTTAACATAATCTTGTCCATCTAAACTTGCAATTTGACCTGCAGATGCACCTAGAACATTACGACTGTTAGCTTCTTGCTTACAAAATTCAATAAGCTCGTCCATTTCTTCAACTGTACTTGGTGCAGTTAATTTAGATTTAAGACATAAAGCTGCGGTCATTAACTCATTAGGGTCATCACCTGCTTTACTTGCTTTTCCATCAGGTCTAGAGTTAACATAGATATATCTACTCATGTCCTTATGTTTAATGGTAAAATCTTTGTCGATTCTATCAGCTGGTGGCTCTGGGCCTTCTTCTAACTCTTCAGTATCAGCAATAATTTGTCTTGCTAATGAAGCAAATTTAACTCGTTTATCACCATTCATAATGGCGAACATACCAATCTTTTTAGTATTAGATTTACCAGGTCTATTGTCGAGCTCGATCGCACTTTCAATAGTTGATATACCGTCGTCGAGTTTACCTAGAACATCAATAGCAAATGATTCTTCATCTCCAGTAAAGTCTGGAACATCAATAGGAGCTTCACCTAAAAATGCACTAAAGCCTAAATCTATACTTTCTTTAGGTACACAATTAGGAACAAGCTTACCACCCTTCTTTTTCATTCCCACTTGTTTGTGAGATTTCCAACAAGGGCCGTCTTCTTTTTTTGTTTTGTCTTTAGCAAATGAACTAAAACTTTTCATAATACCTTTTACTTGAAATGTGGTGTTTCAGTTATTTATAAAAATTAAATTAGTTGAACGTCGTTGAAAACACCTTTTCTTTTACTCTTACTACCAAGTCGCTGACCTATGTCTGTCTTGTCGAACACTGGTCCGTCATCGTCATAGCTCTTCGTCTTTTTTCCAGAGTTACCGCCAGAACTGTCGTCCATGTTAATATTGTTTTGAGCACTCTCTTCGAGTTCATAGATTTTCATCTTTGCTCTATCAATACCAACTAAGAACCTACGATACCAACTGATGTCACCCCAACGATTCTTCAATTGTTTGAGCATGAGTTGTCCAAGTTCGTCAAGCTGTTCAGATGTTACGAGACCAAGAATACAGTCAGCAGTATGAGTAATACCCATAGATTCAGATGTATTTGTAAGGTCAACATCAGAGTTACCATAACCATCACGGTTAAACTGAGATGATGTTACAAGAGCACAGTTGAACTCCATTGCAAGACCACGTACCTCTTCAGCAATACTCTTAACAAGGTTATAACTACTTGATGCTGCAGCACCTCTTACACGAGATGAAGCACAAATGTTAAGATAGTCAAGGAATATCACATCAGGTTTAAAGTTTTTCTTCTGTTCAAGTTCATTTAGTAAGTGTCTAAAGTGACCAGAATGAACAGAACCAGTAGGGTACTCTTTAATAACAAGTTTCCCTGTGGTTTTTGTTTTGTATCTGCTGAGTCTTTTTTCATAAACATCTCTTGGAATCTCATTCACTTCGTCCATTGTAATATCCATAATGTTCGCATCAATACGACGGCCGATTTCTTCTTCAGCCATTTCCATAGTGATATAAAGAACATTTTTACCATACATGAGATGATTAGCTGCCATGTGACATTTGAGTAGTGATTTACCACCCCCAGTCGTAGCAAGTAATACAGTCATTGATTTACGAGGTAAACCACCTTTAGTAATTTTGTTTAGAATATCGATGTCAAACGGAATACGCTCTTCTTTACGATGATAGTGCTCATAACGATCTTCATAGTCATTTAAGAAGTCGTGACCAACACTTGAGTCAAAAGATATACCTAAGCTATCTTGTAATAGTTTTGGAATATTACCTTTATCGTTTTCACCATCTTGTCCGTCGAGTATAAGAATACTTTTACGAATACTATTATACAAGTCTTTGTCTTGGCAAAACTTCTCAGTCTCGTCAAGCAAGAACTGAGGATTAGTTGTTTTGTCAATCTCAAACTCACCCAACATATCTTGGATGGTATTATAAGTATCTTCGTTTAAGTCTTTACGCTTTTCGAGTGAGAGCTTAAGAGCCTCTATGGTGGGAGGCTCTTTGTATTGCTCTACATATTCAGTAACAGAGTTAAAGATTTTACGATAAGAGATATCTTCGAAATAATCATCTTTTAGATAAGGAAATACCTTTCGGCTATATTCGTTATTCAGTATCAGATTCGATAGTATCGTCTTCTCTATCATCTTCAGCTTCTCCCATTTCAAGTGTAGTTAATTTAAATTTGCTTTCAACATAATCATTAAATCTTGGGTCAGCAATCAGTCCTTCAAAGAACTCATTGTCTTGTTCAATATCTTTTAGTCTACGTTTAGGGTCAATAATTTCACCCGTATCCATATTAACTAAATTATACCACCCTTGATTTGCCTTAGTCAAATGACCAGACTCAAGTGCTAATTCAAATAAACTTGAATATTTCTGAATACCAGTATCGTAAAGTACGGTAAATGGTAGTTTAGCTTTCTCTTTAACATATCTGGATTTCTCAATATTAATTGTGAACTTGAACCCTTTCAGGTCAGTACCTTCTTTCTGTTGAGATTTACCAATGATAAAGATTTGGTTAGCCGAATAGTAAATACCTGTACCACCAGAAACAATGTTCTTAGGAAATAGACCAATCTCTTTATAAGTGTGGTTGATCGCTATCAATGGAATATCTTTACCTGTTAACTTAGGTGTAACAATTCTGAATAATGATTTGAGCTGTTTTGCTCTTGTCATATCAGCAACTGATTTTTCGTCTAGGGCATCTTGTACTTCTTTACGAGAAGCTAAGTTACCAATAGAGTCAATCATTATAAAGACTTTATCTCCTTTGTCAATCTCGTCTAGTCGTTTAGTAGCATCAAACTTAAGTTGCTCTACGTCTTCGATTGGTACGTGAATAACACGGTCGGTATCAATGTTGTAGCTTTCTAGATACTCTGGAGTAATACCATACTCTGAGTCATATAAGATAGCAACACCATCTGGGTATTTGTTTAGGTAAGCTTTCATGCAATAGAGACCAAGTAGTGTTTTAAAACTCTTGGATTCACCTGCTACTACAGTTAAACCTGGTAATAAACCACCTTTGAGAGAACCGCAGAATGCGATATTCACAATAGGTAGTTCAGTTTGTATTGGGTCTTTGGTATTAAAGAAGGAACTCTTTGATAGGACAGTCGACCCTTTGACTGACCCCGCCTTCAACATTTTGTCAAGTAGACTCATAATTTATTCTCCGCTTAGAATTTGATGTAGTTTATCTGCAAAAGCGTCAAGCTTCTCATAACGATTCGGCCAATAGATATAATCTTTTTCTGGATTCGCTTTGAGATTGTTTAACAATGGAATGATAGCTTCGTACATAATTTGGGCTCTTGCTGATGCGTCTTCAGCTGATGCTGTAGCAGATTCTGCTTGAGCTTTGGTTTCTTGTACGACTGATAACTCATCTTCTGTCATGGCTGTAAAGCCGAAGTCAAAATTGGTCATATCGATTGTTGGTTTAATTGACATACTTTCTCCTGTAAATATGGGGACCCGAGAGCCCCCACCTTAGATTAATTTCGAGCAAGGTCCTTGAAGATTGCAAGGTCATCGTCGTCGTCATCATCTACTTGAGATGCAGTTTCTGCTGCAGCTGGTGCCGATTCCGGCATCGATGCAATAGTGCTTGAGATATCAAATCCATCGTCTCCCTTAGCTTCATACGGTGATGCTGCTGAAACTTCGTTAGTTTCATTAGCAAGGTCAAGTACTCTAAAGAGCTTGGTCTTGAGTTCATCGTATGCTTTAAAGTTAGATGGTTCTACGAGAGCTTGTAAAGAATGCTCTTGTTTCCAAACACCTTCAAGTGCTTCATCATCATCTAATAGCGGTGTTGGTGAGTCAAACTCTGACTTATCATAGTTTGGGTAACCCTCAAACTTACGAATTTTTAGTCTAAAGTTTGCACCTTCCCATAAATCGAATGGATTTACTGGTTCTTCATCTTCAAAGGTAGGATTCATCAAGTCATTCAACTTGTCGAATATTTTCTTACCAAATGAGTACATGAAGACTTTACCTTCGTTATCTGGGTTTGCTGGGTCTTTGACAACATAGATATTTGAAGTATACTTCAACCTACGTTTCTGTTTACGAGCTTGGTCTTTATCAGCATCGATACCAGAATTCCACAACTTAGAGTTGTATTCAGATACTGGATCGTCTTGGTTGATAGTAGTCAAGCTGTTTTCAATATACCAAAGTCCTGTAGGGCCTTGGAAACCATGGTCCCAAATTCTTACGAAAGGCATCTCCTCGTTTTCACAAGCAGGTAGGAAACGAATAATCGCAAAGCCGTTACCAGCTTTATCTCTTGTTGGTTTCCAGAATTTACCCTCGTTTGGGTCTTGGTATGATTTAGTTGAAATCTTATCGAGTTGCGCATTGAGCGTATCGAGTGACTTCGTACGATTCTTCTTAAGCGAAGCAAAGTTTGTAGTTGCCATAATAGTTTTCTCCTTTGTATAGCGTTATATAGCGTAATATTACAATTGAAAGTAGACACGAATAATGTCTTTAAACTTTCGTTCATCATATACTAGAAAGGGTTTATACTTTCTAGATAGTCTTATTATATCATGTGAGATTATTTTGTCAACAATTTTTTCACCCCAATAATCAAAAATATTGGCTGTATGAGTTAGAATGGTGAAGGTCTCTAATGAAATCTTCTTCTGACTATACAGAGTCATAATGTATGGATGTTGACCATCCCTTGATATAAAATTTGCTGTCCAATCTTCTTTGAGATTTTTCAGCTCGGATTTAAAAGTGTAAGTCAATGACTCTTGCTTTTTCCTCCAATCGTTATATCTGTCTTGGGCCTCATAATCGAGTAATTGCCTTATCCAGATATTTGGATTATTTATAAAATTTGCAAGCATAAAGTTAACAACATCATCTTTTTTTGCTAATTTTGCAAAACTATATGCGTCTTTTCTAGTACGAAAAGTATCCATTGAAGCTCTGACTTTACCATTGTATTTGTGGTAGTCATAGCCATCAGATGTGAAATGCTTTTTGAGTGCTAGATATTTTATATATGTTTCAAATCCAGAATCTACCATTTAACAACCTTTAATAATGTCGTCTAAGTTGGGCTCTTCTGGTTTAACCATTCGTAAACTAATGGCTTCTGTTTTAATCTTTTCTTTTAGTATTGAGCTCTTCTTCACAATTTGAGCTATTGTTTCAATTTCTAAGTTGTTTTTTTCTGCGAAATCTACGAGAGCGTCGATATAAGGAACACCCTTAGATAATTTCGAAGAGATTTCGTGATGTATTCTATCTGGTGTCAGCGCAACGACTCCCATGTTATCTTTCCCTTCTGTTTTTTGTTTTTTCATAATGTCCTGTTATTATATACTATTATGTCCATGCTGTCAACATGTTTCGTTAATATGTTTAAAAAAGATTCTTTTGTCGACACGTAAGTATATTTGATTTGATAAGGCCTTATTACCTTAAGACCTGTATATTATAACATGTTATGTAGGGTTTGTCAACCTTTATTTGCTATACTTCTTCAAATAATACATTGTCGACATATTGGTTCTTGCGCTCTTCAGATATCCCCATTGCAAGGATTGAACTGTGAAGCATTTTGTTGAGCTTTTGATTACGACAATATTTGTTCTGTGCTTCAAGTGTGTTGAGTTCTTTGTTTTTACTATGAGCTGGATTACTCATTTCCATACAGTAAAACGAAGCAAGATTAAGTGCCATATCACAAAGCTGATTTGTTTCTTCACCTTCTCGTATTGAACCAGCTCCTACTATGTTCTCGCTAAATATTTCCTCAGCCCACTCAGGCATGACACGAGCTCGGGTCCATGTTAACCCATTAGTCTCGTATTTAAATTTATCCAGATAAGGGTGAGGGCCTTCAGTAATAGGAGAATAGTCACAGAAACACCCAGATATTTTTTTAGGGTTTGCAACTATGTCTAAACCAAATATAGGCAAATTAACATGTTCTCTTGGAAATATATTAATATGCATTAACCAAAGTTTGTTTTTACCTACAGGTTCTATTGTTTTGAGATGAGCTTTTCGTATGATATCGCTTTCCCAAAAGTAATCGCTCCAACCTTCAAGGTCAGCTACATGTTTTGTATTTTCAACTTCATGCATTCGAGTACTAAATAAGCTTCTCAACTCATTAGACAAATTTCTCAATCTATCAAATAATTCTGACTCAATCATTAATCGTCGTACTTTTCTTGTAGTTCTGCTAGTATTGTTTCACTGCTATCATAATCTTCAGGATTGTCGTGATATAGTTCTATAAGTTCAAAGAACATTCGCTCTGCAAATTCAAAACATATTTTTGCTTCATTAGCCATATCATCATGTAGTAATTCTCTTACTCCAGTGATAAGTCCTTTCCTGTCGTCAAACTCATACATAGCTCCATTGCCAGGAATATGTTTCTTAATAATTTGACCACCATGGGCATCACCAAAATGTCTTACATATAGATGAGCTAATAGTCCAGTATTGTTTTCGTCTTCGCAAAGTACATCAATATGTTTTTGGTATTCAACTACACTTTTTAAAGGCTCTTCAACTGGTTCAAAATCGTACATGTTTTCGATTTCAATTAAATCATCTTCAATTTGTGTTGACCTGAAAATAGATTCCAATTCAATAGGAACTGAAACTGCGCTTTCAAGTGATGCATAGTTAGCTAATTGTGCAGCCAAATATTGCTGATATAGTCTAGGTGGAATGTTTCCACTTAATAGCATATCTGCAAATTCAGTTCGTTCTGCGTTGTCGTGATGCTCTTTGGTGAGAGCTTTAAGATTGTTTGACATTGATGACTCCATTATATTGTTTGGTTTTCACAAAGTTTATTTATAAATAGTTTCATAGTCATGCTGATTTGATAAAAATAACAACGGAGAATTTGTATGTTAAATTTAGATAGTATAAAAGGAATTGTTAATCTTGGTAAAGATTGGCTTCTTGACAGACTAGGAGAAAGAACATCGTGGGATGGTGGTTTAATTATTGCTGTTTGCGGTGGATATTTACTTTTCGGTGGAATCATCGAACTAGTAGCATGGGCCGGTTTATTATACGGTGCATGGACACTTTGGAAAACAGAGGCATAAAATAATGGCTGATGAAGATAAGAAAGTAGAATCAAAAGCATATCACCCTGCTGATACTAACGGAGACGGAAAGGTCACTAAAGTTGAGCATGATATGTTTCTTGAGTTCAAAAGAAAAGAGCTCGAAGATGCCGATGCGATGCGCGATGCACAGCGTCAAATGGCATGGTTTTCATTATATGGAATGTTAGCATATCCTGTTTTAGTAATTGGCTCTAATGTAGTCGGTTATGAAAAAGCAGCTGATATCTTGGGCGATATGGCAGGAGTATATTTTATTGCTGTTGCTGGTATTGTTGCCGCGTTCTTTGGTGCTCAAGCCATGACGAAGAAGTAGATTCATTTTGCTTTCTAAAGGGACCGCAATGGTCCCTTTGTTTTTATTTTTCTACTGAATGTAATGTTTCAATTTTGACAGTGTCGTGATAGTCACCATCTGAAAAATCTCTGATCGCTGTTTCCTTATATAGATAACCGTTGTGTACTCTATATGAAATTGCTTCTTTTCTAAATACGCCATCCATTTTGTTTAACGAGTTTTTGAAAGGTCCTTCATTAAATGCATCAAATGGTTTAGTAGCATCATCAATGATTTTCTTTTTGACTGACGTTAGTGTTTCGACGTTGTGTCCTTTATAGTTCATAATATATTCCTATTCTTCTGTTGGTTGTTGGTCGGGATGCGTCCCTGCTTCCCATTGTAATCTTTCAGCGTCGTCTTCTGCTTCAAGTGCGATACCATCATCGAAATCTGCGATTTTTTCTGATACTACCATTTTAAGTGAAGAATTACCGAGCTGATTTTCTTGTAGTGAATGAGCAGGATACATAGTTGTGTTTGCTACATTAGCTACAATCTCACCTGCCATATCTCCTTCTTTAGAACGAGCCATTCGAGCATTCCGAATCCACTCTGGATTGTTTGTTACTGTCTCGCTATAAACATCTGCTACATGGTCGAAGAATGCTGTGCCTGCGCCTAATGTTTGAAAATCCCAAGTTGCATAATTTACTTGGTCCCAAAAAGCTTCTCTAGCTACATGGTATTCTTCGGCATGCATATATGATTTACTTCCTGCTTGATTACGACCAATTAATATCATCGTACCAAGAAAGTGAGTACCATTCACAAAGCCTGAACTTAATGTAAGTGCGTATCCATCTTCTGAACATACAAAAAGAACTCCGTCGTCTGCATCAAGATGTGATTGAAATTGTGTGCGAAGATATACGCGCTTTGCTTCATTGTCGCCTTCTGCAACAGGTGTATCTTCCCAGGGATAGCTTCCGCTATTTAAGTTATCAATACAGTCATCAAACATTCTGTTGAATTCTGTATCGTTAATCTCTGTGATTAAATCAAATTGTATTGCCATAATATAAAAATTTCCTATTGAATTGTTTCTGGTGAAATAGTAGCACCGTTTGAATAAGAGCCGAGATTGCTAACATAGTTAGAACCCCAAATCCAACTTGTACAGTACACACCATTTCTTGTACCTACAAAGTAAGAAGCATTAGAAGTGTATAAAGTAACATTTCCATCTGAGTATCTGTTAAAATGATTTCGTGGTCTACCGCCTCGCATATAAATTACTTGAGAATGTTGAGTTCCTTTAAAGGTTGTTCTTACTCGATACATTCCCATTATGACTGCACCACGGTAATTGTTTGGTAGTATTGAACCCATTGCAGGAATAATAACACCATCTGAGTAGCCATAGTTACTAATTATAGAACCAAAGTTAATTTGACCACATACTAAATGCCAACCTCTATGTGCACCATAAAAGTTAGACATAGAAATAGTTCCACTTGTTGGAACATTTGTATTGTGACCTGAGCCGTAGCTATGAACTCGAGCTGCGTTTGTTCCGCCTCGATAGTATTCTGCCATATCTGGAGTACCACTCGCTCCAAATTGGTTACGAATATCGTTTAGAGAAATTGTTCCGCTTGTCTGTAATCTACTCAACTTTATCCACCTGCTCTTTGATTATATCTTTGATTCTATCGAGTTTATACCATAGTCCACTATACATGGTTTGTCTACCATCATCATGAACTACAATATATCTTTTATAGCCATAAGGTCTTTCAGAAAATATTCTGACACCTTGGTAGCTATACTCGAATAATCTCATAGATATTTATTAATCAATTAACAGCTGTATGAGGCCTGAGTTCCAATTTTCTGCAACATCGTTTGCATAGGATTGACTTTTACCTGGTAACTTACGAGACTCTACGACTCTTCCGTTCTCAATTAAGTCAACTACAAACATGGAATCTGGTCCACCACTTCCACTTGCGTTCTCGCCTTGAATTGTTTCTCTACGAATTGAACTTGTTCTTGTTCTACTCACCTAACACCTCCCAACCTTCTACGGTATCTAATCTAAATGATCGCCACGCGTCTTTGTCTAATGACCAAACAGGAAACGCTTCAGTATCTGGACTCTGCACATTTACTTTGTTCGTTACGCCATTTGCTTCTAACACTGTTGGATTGAGAGTGCATGGCATGACTCTTAAATCTCCTGTATCAATTTTACGAAAGGACACTGTTACTGTTCCTTTCTTTAAAGCTTCTAATAATTTGCCTTTTTCTTCTGTACCCATAATAATATTTTCCATTCTATAAATTGGCCTCCCCTGAGAGATTCGAACTCCCGACCGCCTGGTTCGTAGCCAGGTACTCTATCCAGCTGAGCTAAGGAGAGATGTTGTAAAGTGTTATTATAACACGTTTCTTCTAATTTGTCAACCCCAAAAGAGATTGCCACCAGTTAATCCAAAATAAGCCGTGGTCTTTCATAATACCCACAGCCAAAAAGGACCATCCTACTCCGTTTAAAAGTATTAGTGCTCTGTCTTCCCATAAAATGGAAACCCACATCCACAATCCAATACCAATAAAACTAAAATATAAATCTAATAAATGGTAATCAGCTCCAGATGAGCGGAATATAATAGCAGATAAAACAAAGAAACTTGCTACCCACTTAATATACCAATCTAATTTCTTTTCACCACGTTCACTACGTATCATTTTATAAGCTCCGCTAAATTCATCAGCACTGCTGTGCCAGTAATTGCACTACCAATCATAATTGCTTTATCATTCCAACATTGACCAACATATACCCAAGCGATCGAGCTTAATGCATATGCTATTTTACCTTCTGTCATAAACCCTGCACTTTGTAGAAATACTCCAACAACTGCAAAAGTTGTTGCTACCCATTTAACATAACTATCTAATCCACCGGTTGGTGTACTAGGTGCAAATGTATCTACCTGTTCTTGAAGTTCTTCCATTTCAGCACGAAGGCGACTACGTTCAGCATTGAGCTCCATAGCCAACTTTCCAGCTTTAGACATTGTACTTTCTTTGTACTGTTCTTTAACTTCTTTTTTCATAGCAAGGGCAGGGTCAGAAACCATTAAGTTAATGTTTCCGTATTTGTAATGTTTGCTGTTGGTATATCAACTATAATACCATCAAGCCTTCGCACAAATGTTGTCGTGTCGTTGACTTCGTTTATTGTTCCAATTACTTCTAATACAACACCTTCTTTAATTTGGTGGTTATAAGTAATTTTTTTTCTTCCTGCTGTTTCTGTACTCATTTTGTTTCCTCTTTTAAATATTCCATTGTTTCGTTCCAATCTTTTACATTGAAAGATTTACCATAATGACCTAACTCAATAATCATTGACAACGGATAATCATTACCGCCATGATTACATTTATCTCCGTAAAAATACAATTCGTATTCTTCGTTTAAATCATTAGCAATAACGCTTTTATTCAGCCCTTTTGGGTATATATCAATGGAAATTTGACCACCAATTGCTGTTTGTAAATCACTAAACTGTTTTTCTATAACCATCGCAAGTGCTTTACGTTCGTTGTTTACTGCATCCCATCTTGCGTAATCTTCTCTTTGTTGTTGATTACAATCTCGTCCAACAGTAGATATATTAACCATACCTGTTCGCGACTCGAGATGAGTACCAGTTTTAATAGGATATCTTGAGTGGTGTATCAGCTGGTCTAAAAAATGCTTAACTTCGTATGATAGTTTCCATTCGTGATTTCTCACTCTTCGATTACCTTCCCATACTTCACCACCATTACATTGGTACACAGCTTTACAAGCTTCGTAAATTTCAAAGCCTACTTGTTCAAATGTTTTTGGTCTATCAGAACCTGTTATGAGATAAACAGTATGCTCTTTTGCAAAAGCTAAAAAGAGTTCTTTAAATTCGGCATCCATAACACCTCTACTAGGAGTTAACGTACCATCTACATCAAATATATAAGCTTTTTCTTTCATAATCTATCTTCGTGGTGGAGCATGTAGGTTCTGCCCCTACAAAATCTTTTATTGCAAATAAGAGATTGACCCTAGTCGTGCCCCATGTTTTACATATCCTTGTTTCATAGCTCTTTTGCGGTCTTTGTGCGTAGCAGGTTTATTGAACTTATTACAGTTCTTCGCCACCGGATTTCTTAATTTTTGCTTTTCCATCTTTTCTAAACCTTTTGTTATATTGTCTTTTAATCTTTTTAACAACACCTGACCTATCCAGATATTTATAAAACTTACGAGCTTTTGTAAGGGCATCATATTCGTCCCCGCCCTTTAATGGAATCTTTTTGTCACTCATATTCCTATCTCTTAAAGTGGTACCTCGAGCCGGACTTGAACCGGCAAGGCATTTCTGCCGAGGGATTTTAAGTCCCTTGTGTTTACCAATTTCACCACCGAGGCATTAATTGGCGCGCCTGGGAGGATTCGAACCTCCGACCAATAGCTTAGAAGGCTACTGCTCTATCCACTGAGCTACAAGCGCGTTGTTACTGATTCAGACTGGTTTATAGTCTGTTAACATTGGTTTCTTAATCTCTCTAGGATTATTCTGCCAATTGCTAAAGTCTTTGTACATCTTCGTAAAGATGTCGTTCTCTTGGCAACATGCTTGTAGTCGTCTACTTTCTTCTAGACCTTTTGTCCACGCACGATGGTCGTCACTATAATTGTAATACCAATCGTGTTTTTCAAGTGCTCTGTAGTATTCTTCCGTTGTCACGAATTTAAGTCCTTTTCAAACTGAACTACCATTTTGTTTTGTAAGCGTCGGGCTTCCTTTTCCCAAGGTTGGTCCCAATACTCTGTGTCCGTGTGGTCCTTACCTTTCCATACAGTAAGGCCCGAATTAAGCTCATTCCGTGCAAATTGTTTTACATGCACCATTTCGTGAGCTAGGGTTGCCATCCAATTACTATAGAGAGCAACATCGATAATAAAGTTTCGATTATCGACAGCTTCACAGTAACCTTCAGCAGTACCATCAATAAAAGCTTTATGATGGAAACGCACTTCAATGTGCGATTTAAGTCGGTTTATTTTTAATTGTTTAGCAAAAGACTGTGTTGCTAATAAAGACATTCCATGTAAATCCAATGGAATTTTACCACCTCGTGGTCCAGTCATACTTACAATCATTATATATTCCTAAGCAAATATTGCAATCAAAAGGATTAGTGTTAAAATAGTAAATGCATATTTGTACATTATTTCTAATCCTACTATAATAGTTTTTACAGCTAACACAGTAAAGAACACTGTGATTAAGAAGTAAGCTATTAATTCCATTTAGTATGTATCGCTAAAACCAGGTTTTTGGTCATATCCAAGCTCAAGAGATGGATTGAACTTATCCTCGGCATAGTACAAGTCAAATGGTTGTTTGTCACGAGCCAAATTGTCTGCAGCTCGTTCGTTCTTAGCGTTTTCTTTCATCGCTTGGAACTTTACTTTAGAAGCTTTTTTATCCAATTCTTTTTTAATTGCTTTAAGCTCTTTCATTACTGCGTTATAAGATTTTTTTGACATTACGCTGTCTCCCAAAGTCTTTCGTCAAATGCTTCTTTTAAGTAAACACTTGCAAGAACATTACGGCCACCAATGTGCCATTCATATCTTGGATTAGTTTTACATTCTAAGCCACCATCATAATCTTTCCAATTATAGATTGTGACATCATGCTCTTCGCTGAAGTCTGGCTCTGTGATTTTAAGATTCCACTCAACATCGACTTTTCCGTCGCCTGATGTTTCAGTGTATTGTGGTTCGCCGAAACAATCGACGAGGTCTTCGTAAGAAGCTGTGAGTTCGCCCTGTAAAGATGTTCCAGAGCTTAAAAGATTTTCTTTCACTTTATAATTCATAATATAGTTTCCTTTTCCATTAATTTATGAGTACTATTATAACCGGTTGTTCTGCATTTGTCAACCCTTTTTGTTATAATATTTTGTTATAAGGATATAACTCTTAATTCCTTTTGAGAATGTCTCGAGTCAATCCACCAAATGCCCAACAGAAATAGATGAACAAAGGAGTAGCAATCATTAACCTGATGCTATCTTTTGTCATGTTAACTAATTCCATAAAGTAAATTAGCCCAGTAAATGTAGCTGCAATTCCTGCTACTAGTGCAATTCCAAATCCAATGTCTTTCGACGCTTCAAATAGTTTATTTTTCATTTTAAACTCCGTGAGTGATGTGAGTGTATGCGTCCTCACAGTCGTTTATTAATTCACCGCACATACAGGTGCTTTCTTCTTCAACTGAGGGTGCTCCAACTGCAGCTCTAATTTCTGCTTCTGTTGCACCTTCCTTTAAACCAAATTCTTTGTAATAATCAACCATGTAGCCCTCCTTGTAGCTCAAACCTTTGTTGAACTAACTCTTCGATGAGTTGGTCCCTTGCATTGGTTCTGATTGCTAATGCTCTCCACGGCTGACCGAGTTCGTTTGCTATTTGAGCGTTTGACATCTCGCAGACTTCATCTACAATTGACATCTTTGCCCATTCATTTATTACGTTGCTCATAATATTCTCCTTTTCCTTTATTAAGCTACTTGAGTAGATTCTATCCACACCCATTTCCATGGTTCGTGGCATCCGCTCACTCCGATTGCAGAGTTGTCACATCCTCTGCCGTCTGACCAAATTTCCAAAGATATGTCGTCAAACATATTTTCAGTGAGTTTAACTTCTGGGTAACGCTCATCTGAAAAGACGTCGCCTCCAGCATACTCGAAATCGATTGTTGATGGTCTTACAACCATGTGGTCTTTGCTAAGCTTGTTAATTAAAGCTTGAACTCTTTGACCTTGTTCGTTCTTATAAAGAACTGTGTCACCGGTTTCTATCATGTCGTTTCTCATATTTTTTCCTTTTTCCATTTGGTTAATATAGGTCTATTGTACATGGTTTTGTATCGTTTGTCAACCCTTTTTGTGAAAAAAGTTTAATTATTTTCAACAAAGTCATTAGCCATAGGAAAAATCGTTGAAATCACAGAGGCTACTTCTTTCGCGATATCCATGTGCTCAAGTTGAGTACCATTACCAGAACGGAGCTCAATAAAATGAATCCAACTACGAAGGGTACCATTAACATACATACGAGAAATGGTGTTACCTTCTGGAAGTACTGCTCTTGCTTGTTCTTTTGCGATGCCATTGTCTATTGCCCAGTTGTAAAGTTCTTGTGTCTGTCTAATATGAGTCAATTGTTTCATACGCCAATCTTCGTTGATTCGTCTTTGCGACTCATCGAGTTGGTCTATCTCAATAGAATTCTGTCTGTTCTTAAGGTCTTGTAAACGAGCATCTCGTACTTCAAATGCTAAATCAGTAGTAGGGTCTGCATAGCGTTGACTAAACTCTTGGAATGAGAAAGAACGATGTCGTAGGATTTGACGAGCAATATCACGAGTCGTTTCAATTTCAATACAAGCTGATACCATTTCTAAGGGTGACCAATGCTTGTGTTTAATAAGGTACTTAACGAGCTTTTCATTTGTTTCCTTATTAGATTGATTAGATGGATTACTCACCCGAGCACAATAGGCTATTAAATCAAGAGCTGAATCATTAGCTGCATGAGGAGCCTGTGAGTGAGAGATTAGTTTTACTTTCATATTGTTTCCTTATTTGGATTTAGTTTGGAATATATCTGCAAAATGGTCAAACACACCAGGGTTATCCTTAATTACTTTTTCGAAGTTTCGCTTCATTGTTTCAAGGCCCTTTTTATTTCCTTCATCTCTCATTTTGGCTACTCTTGCTTTAATCTTATCGTAGTCAAACTTGTCAGCTGGATATATAGTGGGTTTCCATACTACAGTAGAATCCTTTGGGATTCCATAGTATCTTCCGTCGTCTTTATAGTTATATTGTACTGTCATAATGTTTCCTGTTTAAAGTTGATATGTCATTCTAACATAGATTTTAGTATTTGTCAACCCTTTTCTGCAAATCATTTAGAACACTTGGTTATATGTATATTCCAAAAAGATATAAAAAAATGCAAAAACATGTTGACAATTCCCTCTTGTTATGTTAGAATAGTACTATTAAATCAAACAAGAAGGAAAATTGAGATGAAAGCAGAAATTATAAAGATTGACATGAATACCTTTACCGGTACAATTCCATTTGGCTTTGACCTTGTGGAATACGCTCACGGGTTTGACCCAGTGAACGACGGATGTGTATTATATGGATTTGACGAGGTTGGAGCGTTTTTCTCTAACCCACTACATTGTTTCTTAAAAATCTCTTAAAATGAATGTACCTTTTATAACGCGTTACGTACATGCACACGAGGCAAGACAATTATTTGAAACAATTTCAACTTTTTTTACAAAAAGGGTTGACAAATCAGAAAGAACGTGTTACAATAGTCTCATATTAAATTAATGGAAAAGGTGAAAACATGAAAAAACTCGTTATACAAACTCAATACAAAGAAAACTATGCAGCATGGGACTGGGATGGCCAGGGTGAATGCCCACAGGGCTGGAAGTTCAAAGGTGGCACGACTTACGTTATGCCGAATTGTGCTGAGGATATCGACGTTGATAGCGTGGTTGAAGCCATTTCATCTCACATCACTGTGAGTAACGACCACACCGCTGAATATATAATTTCAGCAGATGTTGTTGACTACAACAAGAAAGTCTGCGAAGACTGGGAAACTACTACAGAGTTTACGCTCTTCAGTGGTAAGCCTGGACAAGTTACTTTCATGAAAGTGACTGACAATCGTGACATGGGTTACATGAAGTCTGAGATTCTCGAGAAAATCGAAACTTGGACTGCTGAAGTCGGTGGCGATTATTGCGAACGTGAGAATTACTCTGCTGAGTTTCTCATGGAAGACGGAGATTTCTGCAGAGGAAATGCAGAGTTAACTGAGTGGTTTGATGCTCAAAAAGAGGTTGCTTAATGGCAAAACAAAAACAAGAAGAATTTAGAATACTGACAGCCCGTCAGCATGTTCGAGAGCGTATCGGCATGTACATGGGCTCAAGCTCTAAAGAATCTATTGAAAGATTTGTATTAGGCGAATGGAAAGCTGTAGAATACGTTCCTGCTCTCACTAAGATGATTGATGAGATTTTGGATAATGCTATTGATGAAGCCATTCGTACTAATTTTAAAAAGGCTAATAAAATTAATGTTACTGTTAATGAAGCAACAAATACAATTACAGTAAATGATAATGGCCGTGGTATTCCTCACGACAAAATACATGACGAAGCATCTAATAAAAAGATACAAAGACCAGTTGCAGCATGGACAAGAGTCAATGCAGGAACATCATTTGACGATGAACGAGTCACTATTGGAACAAACGGTGTTGGTTCAGCAGCAACCAACTTCTTATCTACATCTTTCCAAGGTAAAACTTGGTCAGGTGGAAACTTACTTGAAGTAACTTGTACAGACGGGGGTAACACAGTAAATGTTAAAGAAAAGAAAAGAGCAGGGAGCGGAACGGAAGTTTCTTTCACGCCAGACTTCAGCTTATTTGAGACAAACTCACTATCAACTTTGGGTACGCTGGACTTGCTTGAAGATAGACTTATATCTTTATCGATGTCGTTTCCGGAAATTCGTTTCTCGCTTAACAACAAAAGAATAGCGATCAATGATTTAAAGAAATATGCATTACAATATAGTGAAGATACAGTTATTGACAAGAGCGATAATCTATCATTCTTCTTTGCACCATCTGAAGATGGATTCAGAACTACCTCTTATATAAACGGTGTTAATACAAGACAAGGTGGAATCTATGTAGAGCATCTTGTTAACAATACTGTTGATGAACTGATTACGCTTATTAAACGTAAACATAAAATTGAAGTTGCAAAGACAACTATTAAAGGTGGACTTACATTTGTAATGTTCGCAAGAAACTTTGTGAATCCAAAATTTGACTCACAAACAAAAGAGAGATTAACTAACTCTCTCGCAGAGGTAAGAGCTCACTTAGAAACATGTGATATTAAGGATTATAATTTCCTTGCTCGTAAGATACTCAATACACCAGTTATTATTGACCCAATCATTGAAGCTCAACTTGCTAAGAAGTTAGCTGCAGACAAACGTGCTGCAACAATGGCTCAAAAGAAATTACGTAAAGTCAAAGTTGCAAAACATATTGCTGCTAACAAAGATGATGCTACTCTTAAAATTGTAGAGGGTGATTCAGCTATGGGATTCTTATTAAAAGTTCGTGACCCAAACAAGGTTGGAGCATTTCCATTGCGTGGTGTTATTATGAATACTTGGGATATGAAACCTGCAGATGTTCTGAAAAACAAAGAACTATCTGAATTGGTAGCTGTACTAGGACTTGACATTAACGACGAAGACAGTGTTGACAATATGACATATAAACATATTGCTACCTTAACAGATGCCGACCACGATGGTATTGGTCACATCAGTCCATTGTTAATTGCATTCTTTTATAAGTTCTGGCCACGACTACTTCTTGAGCACAGAGTTAAAATTACTCGTACTCCAATTATGATATCCACATTTAAGGATAAAGTTAATTGGTTCTATACTTACGAAGAAGCATCTGAGTTCAAGCAAAAGAATTCAAATTGGAAACATCGTTACATTAAAGGACTCGGGTCGTTGACAGAAGAGGAATATGATGTTATAATTAACCAACCACGGTACGATACTGTTTCAGTAGACGATGCCGGTCTTTTCCAAATGATGTTTGGTAAGGATAGTAATTTACGAAAGGAGTTTATGTTCGCATGAGTGATTTGACAAACTATATTAATGACGACAATCAATACTACCCATTGTCAAATGTTGCCGCAAGAGAGTGGAAATCATTTGCAATGTACACCGTTGAAAATCGTGCGATACCAAATATGATTGACGGACTAAAACCCGTGCAAAGGTTTTACCTATACTCCAGTATTCAAAACACAAAAAGAGATTTCAAAAAAGTTTCCGCCGTATCTGGTATCATATCAGATTATGGCTACAATCATGGCGAGGGGAGCGCAGCCGGTTCTGGTCAGCTCATGGCCGCGACTTGGAATAACAACATTTGTTTAGTTGAAGGCCGAGGGTCCTTTGGTACAAGACTAATCCAAGACGCCGGTGCCCCTCGTTATGTCTATACTCGACTACATGACAACTTTACTAAGTATGTTAAAGATGTAGATTTGAGTCCAGTACATGAAGACCCAGAGCATGAGCCACCTGCACATTACTTACCAGTGATTCCATTAGTATTAGCAAATGGCACTAAAGGTATTGCAACAGGATTCGCTACAAATATTCTACCACACTGCCCAGATAGTTTGGCTGCAGCTTGTGAAGAATACTTACGAACAAAGAAAATTGCTACAGATACTATTAAGGTAAAATTCCCAGAGTTCAGTGGTACAGTTAAACAAGACCCACTCGAGCCTAAGCGATATACCGTAACTGGGGTTTATGAGAAGACATCTAAGACACAACTTACAATCACTGAAGTACCTTATGGACTAGACAGGGAAGGGTATGTAAAGGTATTAGATAAACTTGAAGATGACGGAGATATAGTATCTTACGAAGACCTTTGTGATAAGAGTGGCTTCAAGTTTACAGTTAAACTCAAACTTGCATCATCAGCAAAATGGAATGATGCTAAAGTTATTAACAAATTTAAATTATCAAAAGTACTTAGCCAAAACTGTACTGTGATTGACCAAGATGGTAAGTTACGAGAGTACGATGATGTGAGTATTCTTGTTAAAGACTTTTGTGATTACCGTTTCGGTGTATTGCAGAAGCGTATTGACAAGAACCTTGCAACATTTGAAGCAGCAAAAATATGGCTACAAATTAAAATGGAATTTATCCAACTTGTACTTGATGATAAAATCACATTTAAAAATAAGAACAAAAAGCAAATAGGCGATGATATTATATCACACATACCAGAAGCAAGTGTCTTGCTCGACCGACTATTAGCAATACCATTTTCTAACTTAACATCAGAAGAGATTCTGAGTTTAGAAAAACAAATCAAGCAAGCTGAGAAGGACTTAGACTTTTGGAATAAGGCGACACCTAAAAAGCAATTCTTGAGTGACTTAAAACTTATATAATGGAGAAAAATTATGGCTTATCCTAAAGCATTTATGCAAACACTTGGGTACTACCAATATGCCTACTATCCTAACGGAAAATTTGACAACACTGTAAACCCACAATACGATGGTAAAGGTGTTAAAACGAGATGCCTAGACCATCTTAAAGATAAACCTGTAGATATCGACAATCTAATTATTATCGGCAGAAACTTAGAAAAGTTTACTGAAGGTCGAGATGCTATTGAAGCTGTTCAAGCTGCAACTGAATCTATGCGAATCAATGTACTCGAACCAAAGCTTAATAAAATCAAAGGAATGTATGATGAACTATGGGTCAAAACTCCTATCAGTGTTCTTCGTGATGAGTGGTTAAAAACTCAAATTAATCCAGTTGCAGAATCACATAAATTTTGGAATGCTCATCCAGAGCTCGAAAGCGTTACTCAAGCAACTACAACAAACTCCTCTGGTTCTGTTTACCAAACACAAAGAATTAAAGGTACAGAATACAAGCTCTATGTTAACTATACTATTGACGGACCTGAAGTTGTTCTCAAAGTTAACTTTAGTAGGAAAGGAGTTGATGGCATGACAATGGACGAACTATTTGAAAAGTGGTCTACTCAATATGCAGAACTTGAAACAACTCCAGCAGGAGCTGATGGTGAATGGATTATTGCTGAAATAGGAAGCATTGAAGATACCATCGAATTTTTTGTTGAAGCAGCTTCTTATGAATGATTTAAAATTTACAACAGCAGGTGATTATATGAACCAAGAAAAAGACAAATGCGGCATGTGTGGCATTGAAACAGAATACACTAAAGATACTCATATTGATATGCGATATGGGTATGTAGAGGGAGCCGGACAATTCTGCAGAGTATGTTATACAGCAGGTATTGATACAGACAAAACCTTCGTGCATGAATATGAATAAAGTTTGGAAAATTTGGCAATACAGCCTTGGCGGATATTCAGACGATAAGACTGAGCCCTATGATAAGTATATCACAATTGTAAGAAGTGTTGTAGTGGGTGTTAACTTTATTACTTGCTTCTTTATTATGGCAAACGCTATTCACCACTGGTAATTCTACCAATTCTTAATATACAACATAAACGAGAGTGGTAAAACTGCTCTCCAGTTTTCTGCAAACATCTGTTCTATTTCATTGTTCTGAACATAAACACGACCCATATCTAAAAATGGTTTAACAACAGTATCTCTCCAGTTTTCAAAGCGTTGATCGCTTCCATAAAAAGCACTATGATGTACTCTTACGGCTATAAATCTAACTGAAGTACCAAGATAATCTAAATTATCTTCATGTAGTATATTAAACTCTGCACCATTCGCTGATACTTTTAAATAGTCAATATGCTCTATGTCATAATAGTCAACTAATTCTCTAAGTGACATGAGCTTTGTATCTTCTGGTATTTCACCATAGCCTAAAGTAAGGTCAACTTCAGTTCTTCCCATTGCTGCATGAATAGGTATTACTTTTGGTAGTTCATCTTGTTGTATACCGATAATATCTTCAGCACAATTTTTAATAGCACTTTTGAGTAAATTACGATTAGGCTCAATCATAAAAACTTTTTTGGCACCAGCATCTAAAGCTTTAGCTGAAAACATTCCAATATTAGCACCAATATCGACGCATATATCTTCTGGTAAAATCTCATACCACCAGTCGTAATCTTTTTTGTCGAAAAAGGATTTACTAAGAGAAGCAATATGGTTGATGGATAAGTCGGCTGTGTCTAGCTCGAAGGTAAGGTTATTTGGTTTTGAAAACATTATATAGTTCGCCTCGTATAAATAGTATAATAAACAAATTGTTGGAATTTATTGTATGATTAATAACTATTTATCGAGCGCGGGATTTAAAATAATCTTCAAAAGATTGCCGCATGTAGAATTTTTTTCAAATAAAATATTGCTACCATCGGTAACAACAAACGCAGTTAAGAGCGATACTCCACTTCGTGCCTACTATTCTGTAGGTGACCATTTAGCTTATGCTGATTTGGATTTAACATTTATTATTGATGAGAACATGGGTAACTATCGTGAGATTTTTAATTGGTTAAAAGGTATTGGTACTCCAGATACATTGGACCAATATGACAAACTAAAAAATAGTGCAGATGGTGATACTTCCGATGTTACTGTTTTAATTTTAGATAGTCATAAACAACCAAACTTAGAAGTAACCTACATTAACGCTATGCCCATCGGTTTGACTCCAGTAAGTTTAGATTTATCGAATCAAGATGTTCTCTATCCAGAAGCAACAGTGACTATGAGATACGATGCATTTGACATTAAGTTATTAAACTAGGGTTGACAAATCACAGCAAACCTGTTATAATATACTTTTATAGTTAACAACCGAGTTTACATTATGGATACAAATGACATATCAGCCCTATGGGCAAAAGATTCAGTAATCGACGAAACAAATCTTGTCGGAGAATCAAAACGAATCCCAGTGCTTCACAGCAAATATTACAATCTCTTTTATAGAGAAGTACTTCGGGTAAAAAAATTAAAAGCAGAATATAAAGAACTTGAAGCTCGTAAGCGTGAATATTACGATGGCTCAATGGCAGAAGAAGATTTAAAAGACAATGGCTGGAAGCCTTATCAGAAGAAAGTATTGCGTAACGAAGTAGATAAATATATTCAAGCAGATAAGGATATTATCAAACTCAGTTTAACTATTGATTACCATTCTGCTAATGCAAACTTTTTAGAAGACATTGTGCGAACTATTCATAGTCGCAATTTTATAGTAAAAAATATGATTGACATGTTAAAATTTCAAGCTGGTGATTATTAATGAATTGGTGGGATAAATTTCTCGAGTGGGGCTTTCAACAAGAAGCCAATAAACAATTCGCTGAAACACAAAAAATTATAGATGATGTAAATGCCATCGGAGGTGAACGACAACCTCAAAAGAAAGTTGTTGACATGATGGCTGACGATACTGACCCAGAAGAAATTACTATTGAAAACGCATATAAGACGAGATGGATTTGGTATCATACGATATTAGCTATCGGAATCTTTTTTACTAACATTATTTTATTCGGCATTTTTATATTATTAGCAATTAAGCTATGAGTGAACAGATAACCTTAGAACCTATTAATTCAGTCCACATGAAAGTTGTTGCAGATAGCGGCACACTCATGGAATTAGCTGAGCAATTTAGTTTCAGACCAGAAGGTTATCAATTTGTTCCTGCCTATAAAAATAGAGTATGGGACGGAATCATTAGATTATTCCAACCAATGCGACCAATTATCTATGTTGGTTTATATCCACACATTAAAAAGTTTTGCGACGACCGCGGATATTTTTTATCTGTACCAGACCACATTGGATTAGACGAGGAATTTGATGACGATTATCCTACTCAGCTCGCTGAAGAAATCGATTGTAAGTTTATACCAAGAGATTATCAAACAGAATATGTACTTAACGCATTGCGTAAACGCCGATCTTTATCTCTATCACCGACATCATCTGGCAAGTCTTTAATAATCTATTTAATACAACAACATTATTTTCAAGCATTCGGCCACAGAACATTAATTATTGTACCAACTATTTCTTTAGTCCACCAAATGAAAGGTGACTTTATAGATTATGGTTGTGATGAGAATGATATCTATACTATTCAAGGTGGTGTTGATAAAAATACTAGCTCACCGATTGTTATATCTACATGGCAATCACTTATTAAATTAAAGAAAGATTGGTTTGACCAATTCAAAGTTGTACTTGGAGATGAAGCACACACATTCCAAGCAAAAAGCTTAACGAAGATTATGGAATCATTAACTGACTGTGAATATCGACACGGATTTACAGGTACATTAAAATCATCAGAAAGTAAAACTCATAGGTTAGTACTTGAAGGATGTTTTGGTGAGGTTAAACGATTTGTTAATACCAAAGAGCTTATGGATAAAGGAACGGTAGCTGATTTTAAAGTCAAAGCGATCGTGTTATCTCATAGTAATGAAACAAGAAAGAAATTTAAAGATGCTCTCAAAAATTTAGATGGAACAAAGAAATGGCCAGCTGAACGAGAGTTTATTGTAAACAATGAGAAACGAAATAACTTTATTAAGAATCTCGTTCACAGTTTAGAAGGTCAGAATAATTTGATTCTATTTGACCTTGTAGAAAAACATGGTAAAGTTTTAGAACCTTTGCTTCGCAAAGAAGGAAGAGAGCTTCACTTTATATATGGCGGAACGAAGGGCGAAGAGCGTGAGAATATTCGACATTTAGTTGAGAATGATTCTGAAAAGAGGCATGACATACTTGCTTCTTATGGAGTATTCTCTACAGGTGTTAATTTGAAAAGATTAGATAATGTGATATTTGCTACTGGTTCAAAGAGTGAAATCAAAGTACTACAATCTATTGGTAGAACATTAAGAAAAGCTGACGACTCGACTGAAGCTACTCTATATGATATTACTGATGATTTATCTGTTGGAAGTTTTGAGAACTATACTCTAAAGCACTTTAAGAAAAGGATTGAAATCTACGGAGCTGAACAGTTTCCGTATAAGATATACACTATTGAAATATAGTACTATAGTGGGCCTTAAAGGTTGATAACCTTATTATAACAGAAGATGCTACACTTGTCAACCCTTTTTTGCAATTATTTTCATTTATTTTCATCAAGGTAAATTAATGGTTGACAAATCCCTCAAAACATGTTATAATTTACTTTTAAAAAATTCCAACATAAGGAAATAAAAATGGCAAGAAAAAGAAACTATGTCAACAATCCTGACTTACTTGCTGCTCTAATAGATTATAAAGCTCTATGTAAAGAAGCAGAAGACGCAGGAGATAGAAACCCACAAGTACCAGAATACATTGGAAAGTGCATATTGTTAATTGCAACAAGACTCGCAACCAAACCAAATTTCTCTGGTTACTCATATAAAGAAGAAATGATATCAGATGGAATTGAGAATTGCTTAATGTATATTCACAACTTCGACCCAGAAAAATCGCAGAACCCTTTTGCATATTTCACACAGATTATCTGGTTTGCATTTCTACGAAGAATTCAAAAAGAAAAGAAGCAGACTTATATTAAGTTTAAAGCTTCTCAGAACATGTTAACTCAGAGCATACTTCAAGATAGTGATGCACAAACTATTCAAATGAATGAGCCACCTGAGTACATTAGTCGATTCATTAATGATTTTGAATCTAAATTTAAGAAAGGAAGTAAAGATAAGAAATGAAAAAAATCTTAATTTGCGGGCTTCCTGGTTCGGGTAAGAGCTATCTTGCAGAACCGTTGGCCGAGGAATTGGAAGGTGTTTGGATTAACGCTGACCAAGTACGTGAACATTACGACGACTGGGATTTTAGTGACGAAGGTCGTATGAGACAAGCAATGAGAATGAAATTTCTCGCAGATGGCGTAGTCCGAGCAGGAAAATATGCTATCACAGATTTTGTTTGTCCTTTTGAGAGAGCTCGAAAAGATTTCAATGCAGACTATACAGTGTGGATGGATACAATTACAGAAGGCAGATTTGAAGATACTAATAAAATCTTTGAGAAACCAGAAGTTGTAGACCATATTATACACACATGGCGACAAGATACTCATGTATCTATGGCCAAGGTTATTAAAGCGAAATATGAGTGAAGTAACAAAAGCGAGACATTTAGCTAAAGCAGTTACATGGAGAATTATAGCAAGTATAACTACAGCTTCAATTGCATTATACTTTGGTTTACCCCAAAAAGCAGTAGGCGCAGTTTTTCTTGCTGATATAGTAATAAAATTTGTATTATATTATGGGCATGAACGCTTATGGTATAATCACATAAAATTTGGAGTAAAAGAATAATGTTTGAAATGGAAGATGCATTCGATTTTAAAAAACCAACAGTACAAATGTTGGGTAGATGGCAACCGTGGCATGAAGGTCACACAAAATTATTTCAAAAAGCCTTGACAATTACAGGACAAGTTGTTATAATGGTACGTGAAGTATTCGGCACAGAAGGTGATGCTGGAGCTGGTCGTACTGTTGAACAGACAGATAATCCCTTTGGTGAGATTGCTGTTATTGATGGTATCAAAAAGGGTTTAGGAGAAGCAGGTTATGAAGAAGGTCGTGAATATATGATTATGGCCGTACCAAACATCGTAGACATTAGTTATGGTCGAGGTGTTGGTTATACATTTACTGAGCATGACTTAGGAGCAGATGTACATAACATTAGTGCTACAAAAATTAGAGCCAAAATGAGAGAAGAAGGTAAATTATGAAATTAGTACCAAGTACTGACCCAATCCTTACTAAGGGACTGGAAGAGTTTGATTTTGAAAAAGTCAAAGAAATATTTGCAGATGCTGCAGATTTAAAAGAACAAATGGTTGACCTGATGGTAAAACATAAAGGTGTTGGATTATCAGCTTGTCAAGTTGGTTTAAACATGCGTTGTTTTGTAATTGGAGAAACAAAAGAATCTGCCATTATGGTAATCAATCCAAAAATACTTGGGTTTGGTGAAGAAACAGAATTAGCTCCAGAAGGTTGTCTAAGCTTTCCAGATATGTTTTTACAAATTGCTAGACCATCACAAGTATCAGCTGAATGGGTTGATGAACATGGTAACTACCAAGCAGGAACTCTTGATGGTTATGGTGCTCGATGTTTTATGCATGAGTTTGACCATCTCAACGGAGTAGTTTTTAGAGATAAAGTATCTCGTCTTAAATGGGATAGAGCTACAACTAAGAAAACTAAAATCCAAAAGCAAAGAAAGAAAATGCAAGAAGCTATGACGTATCTTAACTCAATGGCACAAAAAGAAAAAGCTCAGGCAGAAGTAGCATTAGACCTGAACACTGGAGATTAAATGAAGATTGCGATCGTAACTGACTTACACTTTGGTGCTCGAGGAGATAGTAGAGTATTCCATGAGGTACAAAGAAAGTTTTTCCAAGAGGTATTTTTTCCTTATGTAGATGAACATGGTATCACAACCGTGTTTGACCTTGGTGATACCTTTGATAGAAGAAAGTATGTTAACTTCGTAAGCTTAGACAGATGTCGTGAGTTCTTCTTTGATGAGCTCAACAAACGTAAAATTGATTTTCATTGCTTAATTGGTAATCACGATATCTATTATACCAATACAAATAGCATTAACAGCATGAATCTATTATTGCAAGACTATAAACACTTTAATCTATATGAAGATAAAGCTGAGCATATTGAGATTGGTTCAACAACATTCTTGATGCTACCTTGGATTAATAAAGAAAATGCAGAATATAATTATAAGATGCTTGCCGAAAGTAAAGCTGATGTAGTTATGGGTCACCTTGAAGTCAAAGGATTTGAGATGTTAAAAGGTGTTCCATGTACTCACGGTACAGAAATGGAAGTATTTAAGAATTTTGAAGATGTTTACTCTGGTCATTTCCATCACCCATCTCGCTATGGAAATGTAGAATACCTCGGAGCTCCTTATGAAATGACTTGGTCAGATTATAATGGTAGCCGTGGATTCCATGTCTTCGATACAGAAACAAGAGAGATGACTAAACACGAAAACCCTAACAAAGTCTTTTATAAAATAGATTATGATGATTCAGATTGGACAGTAGATACTGTAGCTAATTTTGATGTTGACAAATATAAAGATACATTTGTAAAGGTAATTGTGAAAAACCGTACCAATGCTTATTTGTATGACCTCTTTATGAGTCGTATGAGTGAATGTGGTGCGGTTGATGTCAAGGCGATTGATGATAATCTTAACCTTGAACATGTTGGAGTCGATGAAGTACTTGACGAAACAAAAGACACTGGAGAAATCCTTCACCAGTATATAGATAGTATAGAGACCCAAGTCGATAAAGGAAGAGTAAAACAAGTTATCGACGACTTATATCATGAGGCCCTTAATTTATAATGCGAATTCAATTTAAGAAAATTAAATACAAAAACATATTATCCACTGGAAACAACTTTACCACAATCGATTTTGATACCAAACCAACCACTTTAATCAGTGGTACTAATGGTTCAGGTAAGAGCACATTGCTTGATGCGATCGTGTTCGGTCTATACGGAAAGCCATTTCGTAAAGTCAACAAAGGTCAGTTAATCAATACAATTAATAACAAAGAGTTGTTGGTTGAGATTTACTTTCAAGTTGGTGGTAAGAACTATATGGTTAAACGAGGAATGAGACCTGTTGTATTTGAAATCTATCAAGATGGTCAACTCATTAACCAAGACGCAGCAAAGAAAGATTACCAAGAGTATCTAGAAACATCTATTATTGGTATCAATTACAAATCATTTAATCAGATTGTTGTACTTGGTTCAGCTACCTATGTTCCCTTTATGGAATTACATGCTGGAGCAAGAAGAGATATCATTGAGGATTTACTAGACATTCAAGTATTCAGTACTATGGGATGGTTAGCTAAAGACCAGATGAAAGAAACAACTGATGACATCAATGATAATGCTTATCAGATTGAGTTAAACGAATCTAAAATTGACAGTGCTCGTGAGAATAACGAAGAAATTCGTAAGATTAAAGAAGTCGAAGTATCCAAAATCAAAGAGCGTATGAGTGTTGAGATTGATACTGTAGAAAGTAAAAACGATATCATTGATACGCAAGATGAGATTATTAAAACTCTTTACGATGATATATCAGATAAACCCGAAGAGAAACAAAAATTCCAAGATGCTACAGAAAAGCGTAGTGACTTAGAACGACAGCGTATCGCATACGAAAAAGAAGTAGCTTTCTATCACGACCACGATAACTGTCCAACATGTAAACAAGGTATTGAGCACGACTTTAAACAAGACCAAATTAATGAGAAAAATAGCCAGAAAGATGATATTGAAAAAGGTCTAGTAGAAACAGCTGGTGTTATTAAAACTCACCAAGACAGACTCAACTCAATATCTAAAATAGAAACACAGATACAAAATGTTAACTTTAAAATCTCAGAGTATCGTGCTGAAATCAAAATGTCTAAGAATGCTTTAGTAGCTATGAAGAAAGAATTAGATAATGCACAAAGAGAAGTAGATGAAGTTGATGTTAGTAAACTTTTAAAATTAGAAAAAGACTTACAAAAGAAACAAGAACAAAGAACAGAACTTCTCGAAGAACGTGAAGTACTTAATGTTGTTAGAACTATACTACAAGATGGTGGCATCAAAGCAAGAATCATCAGTCAGTATATTCCAGTTATGAATAAGCTTATAAACAAATATCTAGCTGCATTCGACCTCTTCGTCGATTTCCAACTTGATGAAAACTTCAATGAGATTATCAAATCTCGTTTCAGAGATAAGTTCTCTTATGCTTCTTTTTCAGAAGGTGAGAAACTACGTATTACACTTGCGATCATGCTAACATGGCGATCAGTTGCTAAACTACGTAACTCAGTATCTACAAATCTTCTTATACTTGATGAAACTCTAGATGGTGCACTTGATAGTGTAGGTATCGAAAGTTTAATTGAAACTCTGCACAGCTTGAATGCTGATGACAATGTATTCGTTATCTCACATAGAGGTGACCAATTCGCAGAGAAATTTGACACTAGTATCACGTTCCAAAAGGTGAAAAACTTTAGTGAGATTGCTGCATAAAGTAGTTGACAAATCTCTCAGAACGTGTTATAATAGTCCCTTACAATATGGAATAATATGAGTATGACTTCATTCTACACTTCAGTCGAGCGTTACGGCAATAATATCTTGCATCGTGGTTACGAAAACGGTAAACGTTTTTCATATCGCGTTCCTTATAAGCCAACTCTCTACTTACACACACCAAAATCTGGTGACGAGGGATATACTTCCCTTAAAGGTAATTTGCCATTGAGTCCACAACTGTTTGGCTCGATGCGTGAATCCAAAGAATTTACTGAAGAATACAAAGGTGTTCACGGTATGAAAATCTTTGGTAACACAAACTATACTGCTCAATTTATCCAAGAAAATTATCCCGACGATGTACGTTATGACATTAACCAAGTCAACATCGTCAGCTTCGACATCGAGGTCGATATCAGTGACGGGTATGCAAACACAGAATATGCTGACAAAGAAATCACATCTATTGCATACAAATCTTCAAAATCAAATATCTATTATTTGCTTGGTCGTAAAGACTTTGACAAGACTCAAACTATCACTGGTATTGACCCCGATAATATTATGTTTATCAAGTTTGACTCAGAGGTACAATTACTGAGACGCTTTGTTGAGATATGGGTATCTGATTATCCAGATGTTGTAACAGGTTGGAACGTCCAATACTTTGACATTCAGTATATCGTAACTCGTATTGCAAATCTATGTGGTGAAGAGTTATCAAAACGACTCAGCCCTTGGAATAATATTCGTAAATATTCGCGAGAGGTATTTGGTAAGGTACAATCATCTTACAATATCTCAGGTGTTGCTGTTATTGACTATATGGATGCTTTCAAAAAGTTTGGTTACAAATATGGTCCACAAGAATCTTACAGACTTGACCATATTGCAAATGTTGTACTCGGTGAAAAGAAACTTGACTATTCTGAATATGGTAACTTGACTGCTCTTTACGAACAGAACCCACAGCTCTATCTCGACTATAACTTAAAAGATACACAGCTCATCGAAAGGCTCGAAGAGGAAACATCTCTACTTGCTCTTGTGATGACTGTTGCTTATGGCGGTGGAGTTAACTATAACGATGCATTTGGTACTGTTGGTATCTGGGAATCTATTATCTATCGTAAACTTATGAAAGATAAAATTGTTCCACCAATTAAAGAATCACCAGGTCAACGAGGTTCTGGTCTTGTAGGTGGTTATGTTAAAGACCCTAAACCTGCAATGTATCCTTGGGTAGTATCATTTGACTTGAACTCACTATATCCTCACTTGATGTTACAATACAATATGTCACCTGAAACTTATTCGCATGACGATCGTGAGTATACAACTCAAGACATGATACTCAAAGGTGAGTTTAAAAATACAAACAAAGATTTCTCAGTTGCAGCAAATGGTGCATGTTTCAGTAATAAAAAGATGGGCATCATTCCAGAGATTATTGATGAGTACTATAATAATCGTGCTCAAATCAAACGACAGATGCTTGCAGTTGAACAACAACTTGAAGTTGAAACTGACCCAACTGAAAAGAAAAAGTTAAAAACAGAAGCTAACCAATTACATAATTCTCAGATGTCCATAAAGATTTCTATGAACTCACTTTATGGTGCTACAGCAAACATATACTTCTTATACTATATTAATGATATGGCTGAAGCTATTACGACATCAGGTCAACTCTCTATTCGATATGCAGAAAAATCTGTAAACAATTATCTTAACAAAGTACTTAAAACAAAAGACAAAGACTATGTCATCTATATCGACACTGACTCGGTTTATGTTAACTTTGCAGACTTGATTGAAAAGGTCTATGGTACGACTGACATTGATCGCAAGACTGGAGAAGAGTTCCTTGATAAAGTATGCCAAACTAAAATCGAAGAGGTTATCGAAGAAGGTTACGAAACGCTTGCATCTGATATGGGTGCCTATCGTAATGCGATGGTAATGAAGCGTGAGAAAATTAATGACCGTGCAATCTTCATTGCTAAAAAGAGATACATTCTTAATACTCTCAACTCAGAAGGCGTACATTACGAAAAACCAAAAATCAGTGTAACAGGACTTGAAAGTGTTCGTTCATCTACTCCAGAGATATGTCGTGACAAGATGCGTGAAATTTTCAGCGTGATTCTAAACGAAGGCGAAGAACAAACACAAAAATTTATTGCAGACTTTAAACAGGAATTCTTTAAACTACCTGCACAGGTTGTTGCTCGTAACTCAGGTACTGATAACATCGAGAAGTATATGACCAAGGGTGGATACAAGAAAGGTTGCCCAATACATGTTCGTGGTTGCATATTATTTAACCATTATCTTAAAGAGAAAGGTCTCAGTAAACGATACGAGTCCGTGCAGTCTGGCGATAAGATTAAGTTCGTCTATCTCAAAGTACCAAACCCACTTCGTGAAAATGTAATATCATTTCCAAATGTTCTACCAACTGAACTTGGACTCGAGCAATATATAGATTACGAAACACAATTCAACAAGGTATTCCTTAGTCCCATAGAGCATATCATTGAAGCTCTTGGCTGGACTTCTGAAAAGACTGATAACCTTGATTTATTTTTTAGTTGACAAATACAAACAAACGTGTTATAATATGACACAATTATGGAGAACATTATGAAAGATGTACAAATAGTAAGACTATCAACCGGTGAAGAGGTTGTAGCAGAAGTCGTATATGATAAAGGCTTCTACACATTAACAGACGCAATTCTGTTAGTTCCTGCAGGAGAAGGTAAAATTGGAATGGTTCCATTTGTACCTTACGCAAAACGTGGACCAGTAACAATTGGTGAACAACACGTTATGTTTTTATTAGAACCTGCCGATGAGTTAAAACGACAAGTTATTGAAGCTACCACAGGTATTATGATGCCAGGTAACGACGGACTTAAATTAGTATAGGAGAAAACATGGTAAAAATATATGGTAAACCTTCTTGTGGTTATTGCGTAATGGCTGAATCACTATGTAAACAATTATCAGTACCATACCAATATTTGAGTATGGGTAAAGATTATACATCTGAAGAATTTTTTGAAACTTTCCCTAGTGCAAGAACCTTCCCACAAATTCAAATTGAAGGCGAAAACATTGGTGGATATACTGAATTAGAAAAGAGGCTAAAGCTAAACTCATGAAAATACAAATTTTAACAGCAGCAACATTATTTGCTATCGGTCTTACAGCACAAGCAGAAGAAAAGCTTGATAGTTATAAGGAAATCAGACAAGTATGGAAAACCTGTGCAGCATGTCATGGCCAACAAGGTCAAGGTGGCATCGGTCCAAAACTTGCAGGACAAAGTGCTGATGACATTATCAGTAAGCTTTTACAATATAAAGCTGGTGAAACAGTTGGACCACAATCTCCAATGATGTGGGGAACAGCTAAAGGTTTGACTGATGGACAAATTGGTACCATCGGCGTATACATTCAGCAAGGATTTCCAAATGAGTAAAAATTGGGTAGAAGATATCCATGTAATGCAAGGTAAATATCTTACAAGACAATGGGTAGAAAATAATCCAGAGAAACTACAAAAGTTTCTTGAGTTTCGTGTTGACTTTCTTAATGAAGAGTTAGAAGAAACTCGTAAAGCTGTATCTGAATATGATGCAGAAGAGATTGTAGATGGATTAATTGACCTATGTGTTGTAGCTATCGGTACGCTTGATGCATTTGGAGTTGACCCTTATAAAGCTTGGGACGAAGTACTCAAAGCAAATATGAACAAAGAAGTCGGTGAAAAACCATCTAGACCAAATCCACTTGGAGTACCCGACTTAATTAAACCAGACACATGGTATCCACCCTCACATGAAGGTAACCATGGAAAATTTTCAGACATTAAAGGAGAATAAGAATGAAAGAACTATTAGTAAATGCGCTAATCGCTAAGTATCAAGCATCTATTGCAGAACATACAGCGAATATCGCTATCTTTTTAGAAAATGGAGTTGGAGTAGCAGAACATCCTGGTACTATTGAAACTCTTGATACTGAAGTAGCTAAGTTAGCAGAAGCTGAAGATAAGCTTCAAACTGTAAAGCAATTCAGTGCACCAATTCCACCAAAGGTTGTATAAAATACAAATATTGGTTGACAAACACACATTAGTGTGTTATAATAATACTTTAAATTATGACAAAAGTGAGTAAAACTATGGCACGAGAATCAGTAAATGTATTGCAAGAATGCATTGACTTACAAGAAAAAAAATCTCGTGATTATCAGAATCCTAATTCGTCTGTTTCCCAAGCAGACTATTACCCCAATGGCATCACAACAATCCATGACATCATGCACGCTAAAATGCTCCGCATGAAATCAGTCATGGAAGCCATGCAATCTGATGATTACGAACCAAACTTTGAATCTCTTGAAGATTCAGCAAAAGACTTAATTAACTACTCGAGTTTCTTTGTAGCTTATGCTAGACAGATGATTCCTGGGCAAGACCCTCGAGCAGACGCATTCAACAGGAGAAATAGAGATGAGTAATATTATTATACCTTCAAGCGAAGAAGATAAAAAACGCATACGTGGAGCATTTGAAGAAATCAGTAATTCATTTGTACGAATTGAAGCAGAAAGAGCATTCCAAAAAGATGCTATTGATGCACTAGCTGACGATGTTGATATCCCAAAAGGAACACTTCGTAAAGCTGCAAGAGTATTTCACAAACAAAACATTAACTCAGTTGTAACTGAAGTTGAAGATATGGAAGCGTTGCTGGAGAGTATTTAATGTTGACAGTTGGTAACATAAGACAACTAATCATTGACAAGTACCTTGACGAAGATTTTGTAATCGACAGAACAGGTGCTAAAACTATTGAAATCATTGGTGCAACATTTGTTGCTGACCAAGATTATGTTATTCGTAAACCTGCTTACGCTTATATCGAGCGTGAATTAGAGTGGTACAAATCTCAATCCCTTAATGTAAACGATATCCCAGGAGAAACTCCTCAGATATGGAAAGACATTGCATCGACAGAGGGCCAGATTAATTCTAATTACGGCTGGTGCATTTATTCTGAAGATAATGGTAACCAATATAAACATGTATTGCGTGAACTGAAGAGCAATCCAAATTCCCGTAGAGCCACTATGTTATACAATAGGCCTTCAATGCATTTGGATTACAATCGTGATGGTATGTCAGATTTTATGTGTACATATGCAAATACTTTTTATATTCGCGATGGTCAACTTGAATCTCATTACTTGATGCGTTCTAACGATGCAGTCTTTGGTTACAATAACGATGTTGCATGGGCAAAACATGTTCAACAAGAATTGGCGAATGACTTAAATGTTCAAGTCGGCAATATCTTTTGGACAGCATCCAACTTTCATGTTTACGAAAGACACTTTAATTTCATTGAGGAATTAATGAATGGCTGATAAATGGGATATTAGATTTCTAAGATTAGCAAAAGAAGTTTCAACTTGGAGCAAAGACCCATCTAAACAAATAGGTGCTGTCTATGTTGTTAATCGTAGAATCGTATCTACAGGTTATAATGGCTTTCCACGAGGTATCGACGACACAGAAGAGCGATACAATAACAGAGAGCTTAAGTATGAGTTAGTATCTCATGCAGAAATGAATGGCATATACAATGCTACAGCTCACGGTCAATCTCTTAATGGTGCAACTGCATATGTTTGGGGATTACCTATCTGCCACGAATGTGCAAAAGGTATCATTCAAGTTGGTTGTTTAAGAGCTGTTATGGCAACGGAAGATGTACCAGATAATTGGAAAAGCTCCTTTGCTAAAACATCTGACATGTTTAAAGAAGCTGGGATTGATTGGAAAATCATTGAAGCCAGCAAATTACTTTGAAAATTTTCATAAATAATTGTGTACATTCTAATAAAAACATGTTATAATATACAATTAAAAGGTAATATATTATGAGTAAAATTGAAAAGAACCTTGTGTTCCAAGTCCAAATAAAGCCCAATGGCGGTCGCTCAGAAGGTAAGAAAAAATTCCATTACGCCCAAGACTTATATGATTACTCTACTTTAAGAGCAAAGGCTTATGCTGAAAAGAATGGAGCAGAGTATTTTCGTTTAACAACTGACGAATGGTTGGGTGGACAATATTCACCTGCATATCATAAGCTTTATATTTACGAACTATTCGAGCAAGGGTACGATAAAATTATGTATTTGGATAGTGATGCTATTATTACTAAAATTTGTCCTAACTTATTTGAGAACGATGAATTTTCAGCAATGATGGATTACGGCTATAATACAGAAGCTGCTGCAGCAAAACAAAAAAGATTTAACGATCGCTTAGGAATACCAGATGAGCATATATACTTTTGCTCAGGTACAGTTTTATTTGATAGAAAATATTACGAAGCGACTAAAGACCACTGGAAAGCACAATTAGTTGTGCCTCAACCACAGCATGACCAATCATTATTTAATGTTTTAGTTGGTAACCACTATGGTGAATACACAAACATAAGTAATGAGTGGGGACACTGGGGCAAGAAAGGTAAATACATTCAGCATGTAACTACTGCTGGAGGTACTAAAACTTTCGATGAACAGAAATTTTTGGACTGGGAATCCAAACTATAGAATGGAGAATTATTGATGAAAATTTTAATTACTGGGTGTAATAAAGAGCAGTGTACCAAAGACTATTATCTTGGTAAAGAGCTCAAAATATTAAACTCACATTACAGTTTAATTCGTTGCCTTGAAGATATGGGCCATGAAATTGAACAACGAACAATTAGTATTGGAGAAGACCTTAGCGGATATGATAAAGTTATCATTTATCTTTCATCTGTTAAATCTTTTGCTCACCATGCTTTTGATGCATTATATGCACTAACTGCAAGACCTGATGCAATTCTTGCTAACGATGATTGGCAAGTACGTGAAGTATTTACCTCGTTTAAATTATACGAAGAAAATCTTATTAAGCATAAAGCTTCAGGTAAGCCATTCTATGATTATGGAACAAATACTTATCTTGCAAATCTATATAAAGGCGATACACCACTTGAAGATATGGGTAAACATATCGACACGTTTATTGAAGCATGTCAAATAGTAAATCGCAAAACTAGTAAACTGATTTTATGTACATTTGCAGGTGGTGAAAACGAGTTATTTAAGATTGACTACAAAGGTGAGATTATTAATTATAATCCAAACCCTTACAATCTCAATCGTAGACCTGAAAACAATTATGGTGAGGATGTTGGATTACTTGGATTCTTTGATGATGAGCCAATTATTCTACCACCCGATGAAAAGAAACATAGGTGGATATTCTCATCTATTGTACAAAGTAAAACTATGGGTTGGTTCAACAAACAGAAACCAACATGGGATGTATTAAACTTTGGCCCAAGACGAGAAACAAAACAAACTAAAGGCATTGAAACATATAGAGTGAAAGAGCCTGAGATGTGTAAGATTTATAATGAGAACTGGGGTTGCATGATGCCTGAATATTATCATGCAGGTTCTGGTTGGTGGCGTTCTCGTGTTCAACAAGTTGCTGATGTAGAGTCAGTGCTCGTATGTTCAGATGCAGAAGGTAAAATTTACGGGGAGGCATATGTTGGAAATACTATTGAAAGTGTTGAGAATATGTCTATTGAAGAATTAACAAAACTGGGTAAGGCTCAAAAAGAATGTCTTTATGATAACCACCCACTAGATAAGGCGACACAAAGAAGTGAGCTTTTAGGAGTAGTAGAATGAAACATGCAGGAATTATCCCATTAATTGGAGGGGAGATATTAGCATCTGATGAAGCTTACGGACAGAAGCCTGAGTATTTAATGACATACGGCGGATTTGAAGGTAACGAAAAGCATTTGCTGAATTATTATAAAGAACATGACCATGATGTTCCATATCACGTTATTGATGGTGATAATGCACCTAAGCGATATAAGAAAGTTGATGTGGTATCATCGGTATGTCCTTGTGCAGGATTAAGTAGTTATCATAATTCTTATGGTGAAGAAAATCCAAATAACCAATGGTTAGAAAAATCTACAAGATTCGTATTAAATGAAATTGGTCCTAAAGTATTATGGGGTGAAAACGCTCCTGCTCTTGCAACCAATGTCGGCGCATTTATGAAAAAGAAACTAATGGAGATTGGGCAAGAAGCTGGTTATAATATGACCATTTATACTACTAAAACATTATTGCACGGTAATCCTCAAGTTCGTAGACGCTCATTCTATTTCTTTTGGAAAAAAGATGTATTTAATAATAAGGTACCAACGTTTGAGTATTTTGATAAACCAATGCCAACCATTACTGACTTATTAATGGAATCAAAATCTAATTTCCAAACAGAAGCAATTAATAAGCGTATTCCATCACAAGACGACCCTTACTACAAATACTTATTAGAAGAACTTAAGGGCGGAATGACTCATAGTGATTTTGCAGCAGAATTAAGAGAAGACGAAACATTTACAAGAGCATCATTTAATATTGAAAGTGAAATCATACATCACTTTGGTAAAAACTATGCTGAAGTAGCTGAATACATGAAAGGCTTAGGACTTGATAGAGAAGCTGAAAAATGTATGAGACGATATGAAAAACTTAAAGCTGGAGGCGGTGTAATGTGGCGAGGAACAGTAGTTCCAGTTAGATACATCGGAGCTTTCGTAGTACATATGCCACATGTTCTCACGCATCCTGTTGAAGATAGATATATAAACATAAGGGAAGCAATGAACATCATGGGGCTTCCACAAGATTATGAACTACTTGACCCAGAAAAAAGCATCAACCATATCTGCCAAAATGTACCTTACAAGACTGCAAGGGATATGGCTCGTCAAGTTAAAAAAGCAATAGAGAAAAAATTACCGATGGAAGATGCTACATTCTTATACCAAGACAATTTGTCACAGCGTATTCGTGATAGCCATTCATCTATAGATATAACTGAGTTTATGACATGAAAAAACATTTAGTACTTGACTTTGAAACAATGGGAACTGAACCCACAACATGTGCAGTCGTTGATTGTTCTGTAATGATTTTTGATTGGGATAATTTTACAACCAATCCTTATACACCTGCAGACATTAACAAGACTCGACGCTTTAAACTTAATGTTGCAGAACAAGTCAAAGACTATGGATATAACATTGAAGAAGATGTTATTAAGTTTTGGCAAGAGCAATCTAAAGAAGTTCGTGATAAAGTTAAACCATCACAGCAAGACCTTACAGTAAAAGAGTTTGTATCCAACTTTCACAATTTAGTTGTTGACGAAAACATCGGCCATTGGTGGACTCGAGGAAATGCTTTTGACCCAATTATTATTACAAGACTATTTGATAGTCAAGGCCGTAAAGCACATCTCTATAACTATTTGAAGTACTATATGGTGCGTGATATGAGAACTTATATTGATGCTAAGTTTAACTTTGAAAATAAACAAAACGGATTTACACCTATTGCCGATTCAGAAAAATGGGATAAAATATTTAAAGCGCACGATAGCTCTTGGGATGTCTTAGCTGATGTACTCAGATTACAAGCGATCGTAAGAGCAGAAAACGATTTGGAGCAAATATGAAAATTGAAATCAAAACAGAAGAACTAAGAAAACATAGTATTTTTGTTGGCACACCAATGTATGGTGGTCAAGCAACAGGCCTTTACACGAAGGCTACCAACGATCTAAGCATGTTATGTGCTACTCATGGTATCCCATTAAAATACTATTTCCTTTTCAATGAGAGCCTTGTACAACGTGCTAGGAACTATATAGTAGACGAATTCATGCGTTCAGATTGTTCTCATCTATTATTCATTGATGCAGACGTTGCATTTAACCCTCGTGATGCTTTAGCATTACTTGGTGTACATTTACAAGACCCTGAAGAATATCCTATTGTAACTGGACCTTATCCTAAGAAAACAATTGCATGGGAAAAAGTAGCTAAGGCAGCTCAAATGGGCAAGAGTGATGAGAATCCATTTGAACTAGAAAGATTTACATCAGACTTCGTATTCAACCCAGTTAAAGGTATGCAACAATTTAAATTGAGTGAACCTGTTGAAGTACAAGAAGCAGGAACTGGATTTATGTTAATCAGTAGAGAAGCATTTGAGAAATATCGTGATGCATATCCTGAGTTATCATATCTACCAGACCATGTCAGAACAGAACAATTTGATGGCACAAGAGAGATTACAGCTTTCTTTGATTGTGTTATCGACCCAGATTCTAAGCGTTACTTATCAGAAGATTATTTCTTCTGTAAGCAAGCCCGCAAAGCGGGTCTGAAAGTTTGGATGTGTCCTTGGATGCAACTAAACCATACAGGAACATATATCTTTAAAGGTGGTATGGGTTCCATTGCAGAGCTTGGAGTAACAGCAACCGCAGATAGTACCTCTTCTAAAAAGAGTTACAAAAATGGTTGACAAATGCACACTAATGTGTTATAATAACCTTTCATAAACTAGGAGAAATTTATATTATGAAATTTTCTAACGAAACCTTGAGTGTCCTTAAGTCCTTTACCGCAATCAACAAATCTATTCAGATGAAGCCCGGTAATATCTTAAAGACAATTACTCCAGAAAAAACGCTTATTGCAATTGCAGAAATCCCAGATGAAATACCAAGCGAAGCTTGTGTATATGATTTATCTAGATTCCTGTCAATTCTAGGCTTATATAATGACCCAGACGTTGAGTTTGGCGATAAGTATTTTACTATCTCAGAAGGTAAGAGGCGAACCAAGTATGTCTACGCAGACATCTCTATGATTCACACTCCGCCCGAAAAAGATATAAATATACCATCTGAAGACGTCGTAGTAAGTGTAACGGAAAGTGACCTTTCCTCAGTACTTAAAGCGGCAGGAGTTCTTCAGTTCACAGAGATTGCATTTGTAGGTGAAAACGGCAAATGTACTCTGAAAGCAATCGACAGCGCTAACGACAACACAGATGACTTTGGTGTTGAAATTGGTGAAACTGACGATGAGTTTAAAGTCATCATTAAAACTGATAACTTGAAGCTAATGCCGATGGATTATGAGGTTACCATTTGTTCAAAAGGTATCTCAGAATTCAAAGGGGATAACGTCACTTACTTTGTGGCAATAGATTCAAAGTCAACATATAATAAAGGATAGGTGAAACTATGAATGACGCAGTACAAGGCAACTTCGGTGGCCAGCAACAGCAAGAAGAAGTCGTAATCAATATGAACGACCTCTCAACAATCCTGCAACTTATTGACGTAGTGTCAACAAGAGGCGGGTTTCAAGGTAATGAACTAGCAGGTGTAGGAATGTTAAGGAATAAGCTCGAAGCTTACCTAAGACAAAACATGCCACAACAAGAAGCTCCACAAGGTGCGGACGGTGAAGTGGATGTAGCTATGCCAGCAGCTGGTGAATTAGCTGACAAGTTGGTTGACTAGACCAACTCTCTTTCTCGAGAACAGGGGATACAGCTTACGCTTATCCCCGCTTTTAATTTTTTATATTATGATATTGGTGACCTATGCAACACAAAACAAATGAAGTACTCTGGGTAGAAAAGTATCGTCCACAATCTATAGACGACACAATCTTACCAGACAAAATGAAAAACACGTTTCGTAAATTTGTAAACGACGAAAACGTACCAAACTTATTACTAACCGGCGGACCAGGAGTAGGTAAAACTACGATCGCTAAAGCTATGCTCGATGAAATGGGCTGTGACTATATCGTTAAAAATGGTTCCCTTAATGTGAATATCGACACTCTTCGATATGACATCTCAACTTATGCAAGTGCTGTTTCCCTTAGTGGTGGCAGAAAATATGTAATCTTTGACGAAGCAGATTATCTTAGTGCAGCTAATGTACAACCTGCTCTTCGTAATTTTATTGAAGAATATTCAGCGAACTGTGGATTTATATTTACTTGTAATTTTAAGAACAGAATTATTGCTCCACTCCGTTCAAGGTTATCTGAAGTAGATTTCTCTATTGAACAGACAGAGCGTCCAGCTCTTGCTATGCAATTCTTTAAACGAGTTATTAATATTCTTGAGAATGAGAATGTTAACTACGATAAAGCAGTTGTAGCAAAAGTTATTGAAAAACACTTCCCAGACTTTCGTAGAGTATTAACTGAACTACAATCTTATGCAGCTTCAGGTAAAATTGACGAAGGTATATTTGTAAATCTAAAACAAGAAAGCATTGATGAGTTATTTAACTTACTCAAAGCGAAAGACTTTACTAATATGCGTAAATGGGTAGCAAGAAACTCAGACCAAGACATGAATGAAATGTTTCGTAGAATATACGATGCATCATCTGAACGAGTAGAGTTTAAAACATTACCAGGATTTGTAGTCACCATAGCCGACTATATGTATAAGAGTAACTTTGTAGCTGACCAAGAGATTAACATGGTTGCTTTTCTAACAGAAGTTATGATTGAATCTGAGTATCTCTAATGAAAATTGATTTTCGCAAATCATATGATTGCTTTAACTGTAGTGAGCGTATTGAAGGAGGTGAAGAATACACTCTAAAGTACCAAGCATCAGATGGCGAATCGGAAGTCAAAATGTGCGCAACTTGCGCTAAAGACTTTAATGAGATACTCATAGGAATAGAGGAAATACAAAATGGCAAAGGGTGATTATAATCCATTTGATTTTATGAATGCTGTATCTTTTACTAAAGCAGACATAATCAAAGACAACGACAATCCAGAATTAATTGAAAAACAATACAATGCGTATATTGTTAACCGTGGGTTTACGAACTTCGAAGATACTATACTTCATGCAAATGAAATGAATCAACGACATGAGTTATTCCCAGCAGCACAGTTTGACTACTATCGTGCTGTATTGCGAAAGCGTAAGAGATTCTCTAAATGGCCGAAGGCTGATAAAGATATTAATCTCGATGCAATCCAAGAAGTATACCAATGTAATCGTACTGTAGCAAAACAATATCTTAAAGTTCTCAATGAAGAACAACTTAAAGATGTCCATGCACGCCTCGTGACAGGTGGTTAAGTTTTGAAAAAGATAAATAATCCTATAGTGGTTATATACCATCAGTCACATAATAATTAAAGGTGAATATGTATCATGGAACAAGAAGATATTTTTAGAGGTGTAGGCGTTGAAGTAACGCTTCCTACGCCTGATAGTTTCTTAAAAATTAAAGAAACACTCACAAGGATTGGTATTTCAAGTCGTAAAGATAAGAAACTATTTCAGTCCTGTCACATACTGCACAAAAAGGGTAGATACTCAATTCTGCATTTTAAAGAATTGTTTATCCTTGATGGTAAGCATAATACTTTTACAGAAGAAGACCACGCTCGTAGAAACACGATCGTTAATCTTTTAGAAGAGTGGGAACTCGTAAAAATTGTAGATGCCGAAAAGACGAAAGACCCTGTCGCATCGCTAAACCAAATCAAAATTATTTCTTATAAAGAAAAAGATGATTGGGAATTGACAGTCAAGTACAATATAGGAACATCAAAAAGTAGTTGACAAAAACATAAATTTATGTTATAATATGGTTATTGATTATGAATGTTTATAAAACAAAAGAATGTGCAATCTTTCCAAATTACGCTACCACAGGCAGTGCTTGTTTTGACTTGTCTGCAGCCTTTGTGACTGGTGAAAAAATAAAAGCGTATAATACAGTTAATAGAAAAGTAGAAGTATTAACTAAAGAGATTGAAGGTCAACCTGCCTTTCTTCTACATCCAGGGCAAAGAGCTCTGATTCCAACAGGTTTAATTTTCGACATACCTGAACATCACGTTATGAAAATGTATATTCGTAGTAGTGTAGCCTCTAAAAGAGGTTTAGCATTAAGTAATGGTGTAGGTATTATAGATTCTGATTATGTTGATGAAACGCATATTTTGGCGCTCAATATATCAGATAGTTTAATTCGTATTGTACACGGTGAAAGATTAGCACAATGTGTTATAGAGCCTGTACAAACTTATGATTTGGTAGAAATTTCTGAACCACCGCTACAGAAAACTGATAGGAAAGGTGGTATAGGAAGTACTGGAACTTAAAGAACTTTTCTCCAAACGTTTTGGATTCTGTTCTGCTTCATTAGTAAATGAAAGCTATTAAGTTGTTTTTTAATGTATTGCATGGTATTACCTTTTGTTAATATATAGTATATACATTATATTTATATCAATTGTTACACTTGTGTGACAAAAAGGTGAACTAATTATGACTAAAGATGATACGTTAATTATTAAAATTAACAAAGAACAGAAAAAAGAATTCATACAACTATGTAAAGATGATGATACGTCAGCATCTCGTGAAATAAGAAACTTTATTAAGATTTTTATCAAGCAAAATACACAGTCTGTATAAATAAAATTGTGAATACGAATTATCGGTTCACATTAAGCGGTGTGCTAACAGCCACCAATTTAGTATAACAATAATCTTGCTTAAAAGGAGATAACAATGACTGGATTTAATATACACAACCTCGCCCCGTTCACAGTGGGCTTTGACCGAATCTTTGATAGATTGGTCGAAATTGAAAACCACCCTGCTAGACAAACGCAATCAGGTTTTCCACCTTACAATATTCGCGCTTCTAAAGACGAGCTAAAGTTCTCTATTGAACTTGCCTTAGCAGGTCTTTCAGATAAAGATGTAGATATTGAAGTTAAAGAAAATCAATTAACTATTAAGTCTGTATATGATACAGATAATGGTGGTGATGATTTTGTTCACAAAGGAATTTCTAAAAGGAAATTCACTCGAAGCTTTACTCTTGCAGATGACATTGAAGTCGTCGGAGCTAGCTTCAAAGATGGTTTATTGACTATTGGATTGGAAAGAATTATTCCAGACCACAAGAAGCCACAGAAAATTAAAATCGATAACAAAAAGGAATTCTTAGTAGAATAACTTTGACGAGAGGGTGTAATGCCCTCTCACTAACTAAATAGGAATATATTATGGAAACTAAAAGAATACCCGACGTAACATTTAAAACTCGCTCTCGAAATATAGATACTGGTGATTTTGAATGGCAACATCCAACGACTGCTGATTATTTTGGTGGTAAAAGGGTAGTTGTATTCAGCTTACCTGGTGCGTTTACTCCAACATGTTCTAACTTCCAAGTACCTGGCTATGAAGCAAGGTTTGAGGATTTTAAAGCAGAAGGAATTGATAATATTTATTGTATATCATGTAATGATTCTTTCGTTATGAATGCTTGGTTACAAGACCAACGCGTTAAAAATGTTGAATTTATACCAGATGGTTCATGCGAATTTACTGCTGGAATGGATATGATTGTAAAGAAAGATAACCTAGGTTTTGGTGCAAGGTCTTGGAGATATGCTATGATTGTAAATGATGGCGTGGTCGAAAAGATGTTTGTCGAACCTGGTAAATCTGATGATTGTGAAACTGACCCTTATGGAGAAACATCACCTGAAACAGTATTAGATTTTCTTAGGGGAGCCTAATCAAAAACAATCCACGTAGGTGACATCCTGCCCGGCCGTTTTTGGAGGACCTGTAACTGGGTCCTTTTTTTATGTAACTAATCCAGGCATGTCGATGTAGCTTCCGCCTCCACCGCCGCCTCCGCCACCGGAGATACGAGTATTTGCTACTCTTGCTCCACCAGTTGATGATTGAACTGATATAGGATTAGTACTATTGTTTACGTTATTAACAACAATTGGACTGCCACTATTTGCTGATGACATTGCAGATGCAATTTTTTCAGACATATTAGCAATACTTGAACCTGTTCTTAATCCTTCAAGTATTTGTCCTTCTAAACTTGCTCTTGGAATAACTGCTTCTTCGCCGTGAAGCATTGCGAATGTTCCTTGGCCAAAGTCTTTAAATCCTTTTGTACCACGATTAAAAGAAGGTATACCTTCATTATCTAAAATAGCTGAAATGATTGGGTCGTTTTTAGCTTGGTTTACTATTTGGCTTGTTATGGTTTCTAATTGTTTATCATCGCGAGCTTGAAATTCACTGATAATTCTAAATATGTTATTATAATTAGCAGAATTTGGATCGTTATTCTGGTTAATCATAGATTGAGCATAATTCTCTGCAGCTTTCGCGCTATATATTCTTCCACCTGACATTGACTGCATTCGTGCTGACTCAGCATACAGTGCACTCATAACTTCTTGTGAATATGTTCCATCTTCATTAACATAACTGCCACGCCTTGCTTTAATTTCATTAAATCTTGCAAGGTCAGCTTCATATGCTTTTAGGGATTTTTCTTTTGCAATGCGTTCAGCTTCTGCAATAGCTTCTTTAATATTTGCAATATTTGAATCTAATTGAGCTAATTGGTCATCAGTTAGTTTTAAAGTATCTCGTAGTTGTTCTGCTCTTTTTAATTTTCCCTTTAATATACCTACTTCGCTACCTTCGCCCAATAAAACATCTTCGTAATTGTTGCTATAAGTATCAGCATCTTTATTATGGTTAACAACATCTAGAGCAGTTAATCCCATAAATGTTACTATACCAGCAATTCCCGCTCCTATAGGTCCAGTAGGAGCAAATAACATTGCGATCGTTCCAGCTTGCGCTGCGTTACCAACTACAGAACCTATATCGCTAGGTCTTACTGGAACTTTTGCAAGAGCAGCTGGTGAAAACTCGTCTTTTCTAAGAAATTTGGTTAATGCAGGCATTGCAAATTCTATAGCACCAAATATAAGACCAGCTATACCGACTCGTATTGCAGTTTTTCTTTTCTTTAAACTTCCATCATTTGCGTCGCCAGACCCTGGCGTAAACATTCTAGCAAGAGCAACAGTTGAAAGAACACCTGCTCCTTTTTCTACTACTTTAACTGCGCCATAACCTCCAGCTGCAACTGTCATTGCACTTAAGAAGTCAGCACTTGAAATAAATTCTAAGTTTTTCTGTAATTGTTCTACATCAACGGAAGTAAATATTTTTTGAATGCCACCTATTATCTCAAACACACTAGGTAAATCAGCTATTTTTCCTTCTGGTCCAAAATAATCCGGTAAATAACCTTCTAAAAATCCTGACAGCGCGGTATATCCTATAGCAGCAACAGCTGCGATCGTTGCAAGACTAAATGCCTTTTTAATCCCTTTAATAAGAATACCGTCTTTGCCAAATATTTTTAGGTCTGATTTTTCTCTTTGCTTCTGATGTTTTTCTTTTGCTGCTAAATCTTTCTTTTCGAATTCTTGTTCACGCTTAATGATATCAGCGTTATTTTTCTTATATTCTTCTAATTCTTTTTCGTTTAAATCTTCTAGCCTTAAATCCCTTTCGGCTTTCATTCTATTAAATTCAGATTGTTCCGTATTTAAAGCTTGAACACCAGTCATAGCTTTATGTATTCCGTCAAGAGCAGGTTTAAGCTTTTCTACTATAGTTTCTTTGACAGATTTGATTGAGTGAGCACCGTCGTTACGCAGAAGTTCACCTTCGCGTATCAGTCGTTTTCTAATGTCATCTAATGTCGTTGCCGTGGCCATTTATTTTATCCGTTTTTTGCTTGTTCAGCTCTCTCGTTTTGTTCTTTAATATGATTAACTAATAATTCAAAATATATATCTCTTTCGTATGGCATCATATTTTCAATTTCACTAATACTCCATTTGTGATGCTGGGCCATCGCAAAATTAGTGTCATAGTAATTTTGCAGGTTAATATGACTCAGCGCTAGGTAAAAAAACTTCGCATTCCCTCCACAACAAATGTTTTCTCATCTCCATTACTATTAGTGTATTTCATTTCTTGTTTTAATTTAGGCATAGTTTCAAAAAATCCAGTGATTTTCTTTATCATGTCACCAGATAAACTATCCATAAATTCAGTAATTTGTTCTTCATTATATTCTTTAAAATAATGTACTTCATCTTCAGATGCAATATAATCTAAACAAGATACTAACATAATATAGTCAAGCAATGGGTCATCTTTATCTGCAGTAACTAATTGATGAAATTCTTTAATAGTTGGATATCTTAAAAATAACCTAAATTCATCATTAATTACAACTTCTTTTGTATGACCTTCTTGAGTTTCTAATACTATATTATCAATGTCGAACTGTAATTCAACATCTTCGTTTGTATCTTCGTCTGTAATTGTAAACGCAATAATGTTGTTAACACTCCTTGCTCTTAGGTAGAGTAACACGTACTCTAAATCGAACATTGCAAGCTCATCAACGTTTTTATCAAGTAAACAATTACCTATAACTTGTTTTGCAGATAATAACTCTAATTCTGCTTCTCCGCTTTGTTGACCTACTAAAAGAATCTTTTCTTCTTTTACACTAAATGGTCGATATTGTACTTTTTCACCTGTTGATGGAAGTGTTAATTCCCCAATTGGTAAATCAATTTTTGGTAATGACATTCTATAAATCTCCTATCATATAATATATTTAGTTGCCTGGTAAGTTGTCTAATTTGTCTTGTATCTGTGCAGATAATTTAGCATCAATTTTTTGCTGTAAATCTGCATTAACTCTTTGAGACATTCTTTTGCCAGCTTCATCTATTGTTTTATTTCTTTGTGCATTAGTAGGTCCATCAAAAAAATCTGAAAGATTATCGTATGAACCTCTAACTCGTTGTAATCTGTTAACAGCATCCTGAATGCTTGTTATTTTGCCTTGTCCTATTGTTTGTTTCGTTACATCAATAAAACTTGCAATGTCTGAAAGTGTATCAAGTAATCCACCACTTTTTCTTTGTATTTGTGTTCCTACTTTATCACCGGAATAATATATTTGGTCATATGCGAATGATACAGTGATTGTAGCAAATTGGTCATTGCTATCCCATGCTAATGCAGTATCACTAATAGCAAACGGATAAATGTTTTCCATTGTTGTTTCATAATATTTAGCTTGTGAGCCTTTGCCTAAAGATTCTGTACTATAATGTCTTATATTCATACGACAAGCATATTCATCTTTATAACCCAATTCGTATGGAAGCTGTTCACCGTCGATTGCACCAAATGTGCCAGTTTTAGTACTGAAGTTCATAACTCTTTGCAACCAATTGTGAAAAAATGAAAGTACGTTGTGATCGCTATCTAATAAAAACGTACAAGTAATTGGTTGTGGAGTCATTCGCATTGGAAATGATGTTGGTAATTGTGCAACATTAGTCATCTGTCCTTGCTCAACTTGAACTCCTGGAAAATTGACTTGATTACAAAAGAATGATATACTTCTAGAGTCCATGCTTGAACTTGGTTCTGGTGCTTTAGAAATTAAAACTTCGAATAGATTAGGTCGTGCAGGACCACCAAACCTATCCATGGTTGTTTTAAAATCGCTTATTCTAAATGACATATATTATTACCTTGTTACCATTTTTCGGCTGTCTGCGTAAACTTTCTGTTTAGATGCTTTCTCAAATTGTGCTAATGGTAAGAACAATGCAACATCCCATTCTGTAGGATTGATGTAAATAAAACGAGATTTCATTTGTTTATTTAAATATTGCTTTAATGCTGGTTTAAAAAATCTAAACTTAGCAGCGCTATTTAATAAATCATAACTCAAACCTAATCTAGTACTCTCGTCATATCTCTTATTGTTCGTAATACCATATAATGCATCCATTAACTGAGCACGCATCATAGGTGGTAAATAGTGAAAGTTAATTCCCATAAATCCACCCTTTGTTTTATTTATTGGGAAAATCAAAGGGAATCTATCATAATAAGGAAGTGTAGCTTTATGTTTAGGGTCGTAAGCAAATGTGTACATCATTCCTGGTTCAATAAAATTAACTGCACGGTCTTTTTCTTTTAATCCAGTTGCAATCATTGATGCACCAGATACTCCAGAACTACCTGAACCTGTTCTGCTGATTTTTTTTGCTTGGTCTCTGTACCAGGTTCGAGATGTTTTTGAACGAGCTGGCATCTCGCCTGCACGAATACCTTTTACTAATATATCATTAAATACTGTAGTACCGCGATGAACTTTACCTTGCGCTTGATTCTTCGCTTCTTGCAATAATTTAGCGTAATTTGTAATTGCCATTTATTTACCTGCTATTCCGTCTTTTTCTGTCATAATAACAAACTGCCATCCACGGTCTGCACAATACGATCGAGCTGCTTTCCATTTTGCGCTATTAATTCCATAATTCTTAACCTCGTTAAGATATCTTCTTGACACTCGACCAGTCGGTGTCTTATTTTTATTTGCTGGATTTGGTGGAAGCGTTTGGCCATAAGGTTTAATTTCAATCATTATAGTATGCTTCTTACCAAGTCCATCATATTTATGTACAACTACATCAGGAAAGTATCTATGTACTCTTCCATCTATCGGTGACCTATAAGGAACAATGACTTCTTCTGATTGCCACCATATAACATCTTTATGTTTATCAAGCCATGAGAATACATTTCGTTCCCACCAAGACCTATAAATAATCTTGGTTGGGTCTCCTTTGTACTTATGCGGGTTTGCTGGTTTAAATTTCCCTCTATAAGCCATAATGTATTTTCGCAACTCCGTATAAATAATCTAAAATATCCAATTACTATTTATTAAAAAGAGAAAAAAATGGCAGGAACTTCTAGACCAGAGTTACTTAAACTAAGAAGTCAAAGAGATAACGACGGTAGACGTAACGGAAAGACAATGGGTAGCTACTTAAGTTTTCCAACTAAGCCTATGCCTCATGGATTGTTGCTTCAATTTAAGAGTTATAACTATAAAGATTATGTTAGTGCTATTACAAAAACTACGGACAAAGCTGGCAAAACAAAAATAGAAGAAAA
>Ga0181390_1000015_pt1 | contig 54596 bp, 23 predicted proteins | sample 13SPOviralmetaG_FD_130085 | JGI IMG/M metagenome (GOLD analysis project Ga0181390, IMG submission 130085) | Marine viral communities from the oligotrophic San Pedro Time Series (SPOT) site, San Pedro Channel, CA, USA - 13 SPOT_SRF_2010-07-21 | ecosystem: Environmental > Aquatic > Marine > Strait...
ACATTCTCGTTCTCAGAAGAATTAATTAAACCATATCCTTATGTTGATGCACAAGGTCCCGATGATTTCAAACCCGCTTTAACATCCACTAAGTTTACTATTGGTGATCAAGTTGTTCAGTTACAGGATGACGGAAAGGGTACAGTTCAAGCAATCATAGCAAATGATTCGCAACGTGCTATATTTAAGAACTCGATTGGCACAATTAACTACTTGACAGGAGAAGTTGTATTACGTGATCTTATCATTCGTTCCTTTGAAGGTAATGCAATTCAGGTCAGCGTGAAGACAAAAAATCGTGACTTCACAGCACCGAAAGATCGAATCTTTAAAATACGTACATCAGATACAGTAATTAACACAAGGCCCGTATAATGCAATATCGACCCAAGTCAATATCAACTAGTATAGCATCGCAATTTCCTGCGTTCTATCGTGATGATGCTCCGGAGTTTATCGAGTTCGTAAAAGCATATTACGAATTTCTTGACGGGTCGAATGAAAGAAACTTCTCGCAACAACGTGATATTGATTCAACATTCTCACAATTCTATACTTACTATAAAGAAAAGTTCTTAAAGGGTTTGCCTAGACCTGCAGATGAAGATATCCCATTCCTTATTAAAAACATTGGTGATCTATATTTAAGTAAAGGTACGTCTGAATCACTTGAGTTAATGTTCAAAATGTTTTATAAAGTAGAAGTTGAAACGTATTATCCGGCGTCCTCTATTTTAACATTATCTGATTCTGATTGGTCGTTCAATACCTTCCTTGAATTGAAACCTGTTTCAGACATTACAGATTATCCTTTACGTAAAGGTGATGTGATTGAAGGGGATACGTCAAAGGCAACTGCGTTTATTGATGAAGTATTATTTTACAATGTGAATGGTCAACAGATTCCTATAGCATTTATATCAAATGTGTATGGATCGTTTACATCTGATGACGGGTTAAAGGTTACTCGTGATGGGCAACTATTATTCCCGGGTAAGTTGATTTATGGTTCGATTTCACAAATCGATGTCACAGATGACTCAAGCACCGCAAACAACAATGTCGGTGATCCATTACTACTCAAATCATATGGCAGTGGTGTTGTAGGTGAAGCGATTGTAACAGGAGTCGATGATGCTCCTACAGGTATTGTTCAATGGGATTTGAAAGATGGTGGTTGGGGATATGATACAGCATCTCCTACTGTATTCACATCATTGGCTAATGACCCAGCAGAAGCAAACCTTGTTTATATTTCAACACAAGTATTAATTGTTCAAGGCAATGAATTAGATCTTGAACCTTACGATGTTATTACTACACAAGTTAACGGAAACCCAATTTTAGGATTTGCGAACAATGGTGCCGATGTATACAATGTTACAACAACTGTACCTGACATAAAAATGTATGGTAAGGGTATGGTGATCAAATATGAACACCCTAACATATTCTTACAATCATTACCTGAAAATGACAACACATTGCACTTAGGAGCATTTGTTTGTGTTGATACAATAGATGATAATAATCATGTTAAGACAACTATTCCTAATCCTGTAGACGTTTTCCAACCGCCCAGATCGCTTGATGTGCGTGATTTATATTCGACAGCGACCGTTACACGTACTAGTGATGATGGCGGGACATCAACATTTAATATTGAAATAGGAAACCTAAGTCGATATAATGATACCGCAACCTTTAAACTTGATTCGTTTACGAACACAGAAGAAGTACGAATCATATCGTCAATTATCGCTGACTTCGTAAATGTTAGACCTTACACAGACGGAGTAACAGGTGGGTTGGCTGCTGAGATAAATCCGTTCACAAATGAACCTTGGTATCAAACAAGGATCATTGATGGGTTAGGTATCAAGAATAAAAACTTAGGAACGATAAAAGATCTGTTAGTAACTAACTCTGGATCTGATTATAAGAATAGTGTACGAACAATTATTAGGCATTCAGATATTGCAAAATACGGAAAGGGTTTGATAGGTTTACAATTCAATAAATCAAACATTCGTATTTCTCCTGGACAAATTTTCGAACAAACGATTAAGGTTCTTGATTTATCTGATGAGTCGATCAACAAACAACAACTTGATGTGATAGAGTATACTGCTAGAGGGCAATTTGTACGAAGATCAGGAAACACATTCTTTTTCCAACCTTTATCTTTCTATAGTTTTAGAGTTTACGATGAATCAGATCCTACGTCTGCTCAAGATATACAATATGGTGGTGATGCACTAAGAGTATTGAATATCAATCCTACAAATGATTCACCTGCAGGTTTAAATGCAGTTGTTGAAGGTAAGGCGAGAAGTGTGACAGGACGTATCACTGATGTTCAAGTTACCAAGTCAGGGTTCAGATATGATAACGGAGAAACTGTAGATTTAATAAACAACAAAGTTCCTACCGAGTTGATTCCTAATGACAAATACGAACAAGTTGTTGGTCGTGCAAGAATTGAAGTTGACGGTGCAGGACGAACACAAGGTTCATGGAAGACAACAACATCACACATTTCTGATAGCAATAGATTTGTTCGTGACAACAATTATTATCAAGAGTATTCATATGAAGTATCGTCTATACTTGATCCTTCTGTGTATGAAGAAACGCTTAAAGAAACTGTTCATGTTGCAGGAACAAAGTTTTTTGGTGCGCCATTGATTGCAACTATCGATAATGTGCAACCACAAGTTGATGCTGAAGTTACTGCAGGTACAAATACTATTCTTGTTAAGACAACAGAATCAGGAAACCCATTAGTGATAGAATCAGATTCGCCTCCAGGGGCAAGTGGATACGCTAGTATTAGTCATATGATAGTAGCACCTGGCGATTATAAATTTGGAACAAACACGATATATCAGATTATTGATTTGGGTGACAAAGCAGGTGACAGTGTTGAATGGAGAAGTGTTGCAGGAGACGCTAATAGCGGGGTAACATATTCACAAGGATCTATATTTACTGCTCATAATGACGGTGCCGAGTTAACTGGCGCTTTAGTTATACCTGCTCAATTTGCTGCATTGATTGAAACAGATGTAATAACTAAAGTTCCTTTCAATGAACAATCTGCATCTGCATAAATACAAAACAAATACTAGGAAATATTTTAAATGGCAAAGATTGTAACTGAAAATTTTAGAATCGAAGCGACAAACGATTTTATCGATTCGTTTAGCACCAGTGAAGGTAATCATTACTACATGATGGCCTCTACTACTGCGCAGGAAAATGAAATACAGAATACGCAATTATCAAAAAGAGAATTTCAAAGAAAGGTTATTTTTGGCAATAAAATAACTGGCGATAATGTCAGACATATGTTTCCTATTAACTCATGGCAGGAAGATGTTGTATACGATGCATATGATGATACGAAAGATATGTCTAATTCTAATTTCTATGTTACAGTTTTGACGGGTCAAATCAATCAAGCAAATTATAATGTTTTTAAATGCATAAGAAACAATAATAACGCTGTGTCAAAATCTAAACCAGTTCCTCCTTCAAGTGACGATAATCAATTTGAAATAACAATGGATGATGGATATGTATGGAAATATATGTTCGATGTGACTCCTTCGGATTATATCTTATACGGAACGAGTAGGTTTCTTCCTTGGACAAGAAATGTAACAGTAGAGCAGCAATCAACAGATGGGTTGTCAGATATTATAGTTGAATCAGGCGGGGTAGGATTGTTTTCTGATTATTTGTTTGGCGATTCAGCGGCACCTACTAGGGCAACCCTTTCTACTGTAACACAAGGTCAGGCATTGGTTGATGGGATCACTGAACAAGCGTATACACTTGATGTTATAGCATCTAGAGCAGTCAAAACTACCATTGATTCGTATGTTAATATGTACTTGCTTATTGACGGTGCATTATATGATATAACTTCTAGTAATCAAACACCTAATTCAAATGTAAGTCAAATGACAGTTGTTACTGATACAAATTTGAAAGATTATGAAGGTCAAGATTGCTATGTGGTCCCTAAAATAATTATAAGTGAACCTAATAATGCTGTTGGTGTTCAAGCACAGGCATACGGGATTGTAAATGATCAAGGTGATTTGGTGTCTGTTGCATTCAAAACAAAAGGCTCAGGTTATCATTCAGTAGAGACTTCTATTGCAAAACCAAAGGCATTAGAAGAAGACCCTACTGCATTATCAACAGTTGTTCGAGGAATACCATCACCTCAAGGCGGACACGCATCAAACTCTCCCATGGAGTTGTTTATGAGTAGATGTGTCGCTGTCACTAGTTTTTATTCTGATGTGAACAATAATGTTCCTGCTGTGAATGATTATACAAAGGTTGGATTGATAAAGAATCCGAAATTTGAAAACATAAACACGGGTAACGGTACTGTAGCATCACTTACAGTTGACGAGCAATATAGAATTATTGATTCGGGTGCTTCAAATAGTTTATCAGATTGGCAATCGGTTGCAGGTAGTTCATATACCTCATTTGAGCCGGGCACAATATTCACTGCTATTACCACAGGGTTGGGTTTGAGTAATGCAATATTAGAACCTTTACCTGTCACATTTGATAATCGTGTTAAAATTACATTGAATGTCAGAAACACGTCCGTCAACATAGGTGATATATTGACACAGCTTGTTGATGATCAAACTGTTACAGGTGTTGTTCATGAAGTCAAATATCCTACTGCTACAAAAACAGAATATTATGTTATAAATTCAGATGGGAATTATAATAAACAATTCCAGTCACCTACAGCACAAAATCCTGTTGCAAATATAGTTGCTAAGGCAAGTATTGATTCAGCATTTTCATCAACTATCACTTCAACAACTATAAATAATATTGAACAAAAGAAATATAGCACTTATTCAGGTGATCTTTTACACTTCGTAGATTTCGAACCCATCACGAGACAAGAAGACACCAAAGAAAAAGTAAAACTTATTTTCGACTTTTAAGGGAAAGAGTAAATTAAATGGGCATCAACACTAATCTAAATACTGCTCCGTATCATGACGATTTTGATTCGACCAAACAGTTCATCCGAGTTCTGTTTAAACCTGGTCGGGCGGTACAAGCACGTGAATTGACAACACTTCAATCCATCCTTCAAAATCAAATCGAAAGATTTGGTAATAATATCTACCAAGAAGGTACGATCATTGAGGGTATCAACCCTACTGTTGACAAGGAAATTAACTTTGTTAAGATTCAAGATCAGTCAGGAACTGAAATTGATGATATGACTGCTTACGCATCCACTGATGACGTTTCGTATTTCTTGACAGGAACGGTAACAGGTTTGAAGGCAAAAATTATTGCTGGTGCAAACGGGTTCGAAACTGAAGCACCCAACCTTAAAACATTCTTCATCAAATACTTGTCGTCACAAGAGCAAGCAACTAATCCTACTCTTGACCAAAAAGAATTTAAAAACGGTGAACCCTTAACTATCTCAAGATTATCATTACTAGATGATCCTGATGAAGTCACAGGTGAACCAATAGAACAAGATCAATTTACAGTAACAACTGCGAAAACGACAAGTGATTTGAATCCTGATCACGTAGGTAAATCGTTAGCGGTTCAAGTATCTGATGGCGTAATTTATCAACATGGTGCATTCAACTATGTTGTGCCACAATTGATAATTGCCTCTAAATACAATGATTCTCCTGACAATATTTCTGTCGGGTTTGACATTGTTGAATCAGTTATTGACTCTGCTTTAGATCAATCATTACTTGATAATGCACAAGGTTTCAATAACCAAAATGCACCCGGTGCAGATAGATTAAAACTAGAACCGAAACTTGCTGTGTATGATACTGATTTACGACCAGAAGATTTCTTTGCATTATTAAGAATCGAAAGAGGTGAAACAGTTTTTGTTCGTGGTGATACACAATTTAATTCTATTAAAAAAGAACTTGCAAAAAGAACACAAGACGAGTCGGGTAGTTATGTCGTTGATGGATTAGAAGTCACTACAGAAAAAGATTATCTTACAGGCGATCTATTTGTTACAGTTGGTGCAGGTAAGGCATATGTGTTTGGGTACGAGATCAATAATGTCGGCAAGACGAGAGTAAAAATTGATCCTGCAACAACAACAAATACAAAGTCACAGCAGTCGACTGGCGTATATGTCGGATCGTATATTAGAGTAAATAACCCCACATACACGGGCAATGCATTCCCTAACGCTAGCTTGCAATTTGATTTTGAGATAGGTGAAGAATACAACTTGTATTATCTTGATGCTGTCCCGATAGGTACTTGTCGTGTAAGAGATGTACGGGTTGATCCGCTTGACTCAACAAAACTTAGAATATATGTTTATGCTATTAAGAAAACATCTTCGGGAAAAAACTCCCCCATTAAAGGAATAGGCCCAACTTTTGCGGCAATGCTACTAGTTGATTCCGGCGAAAACATTGTGGAATCCAACAATAGCGCAATGATATTTAATACTGGACGAGCAGGAATGAAATCAGTTTCTGATGTTAAATTTGTCAGAAGAAATCGATTTACTCGTAATGATTCATCGCAAACGTCAACTGTGACACTAACATCAACAATATCAAACAGTTTTTCTGCTGTTCCGTTGAATCGTCCAGGAATGTTTGCTGTTACAACTACAGGGCAATACTTACCAGTAGATTCTGCAACAGACGTCAGTGTTAATGGCGATAATCTTGACTTGACATTTGATGCTCAGTATAATATTGAACACGTATATTATGATGAAGAGATTTCTGGTGTTCAACCCGATACTTTGAGTGTTGCTAAAAACAAGTGGGTCATATCAACTTATGATCCTAATACGAACAATGCTTGGATAGGCGTACCAAACGTACTTAAGTTACACAAGGTGTTGATAGGCGAAACAGAAGACGGCGAAGACACTATAGATGTAACTAATAAATTTGTTCTACAAAAAAATATACAAGATGCATATTATGGCATTTCATACTTGAATTTGAAACCTGGTGAGTCATTACCTGAAGGTAAGTTCAATGTTGTTGTTCAATTTGACTATCTTGCAAGAAGTGGTGTAGGTGGATACTTATCGCCAAACAGTTACTCGGGCATAAACAAGCCATCAGAATTCTTAGATAATTATACTGCAAAGAATGGGCAAAATTACAATCCATTAAATTCGTTTGACTTCCGACCATACGCAGATGGCGGAACTATACCTTCCGATGATTTCTCAGGTGCTAGCGCAACTAATGATCAAGACGCCGTTGATGCCCATAAAATTTATAGTTCTGCAATCAATCTAATTACCGACAGCAGAATATTATCACAACATGAATATTATTTAGGTCGCATTGATAAACTCGCCATTGATAAATCACAATCATTCGTAATGGTTAAAGGTCATCCTGCTGAAAAGCCGGTGAAGGTAGTGAATGATTCATTGTTTGGGTTAGCAGACATCACAATTCCTGGGTTCGATACGTCCACTATTGGTGCAAATGCTATTAAAGTTGAAAGAAACACTACTCGAAATTATACGATGCGAGAAATAGAACGAATTGAAAAGCGAGTCAATAAGGCATATGAATTAATTTCATTAAATATGCTAGAACAAAAAACAAAAGATTTGTTCATTCCTGACGGCAGCGGCAACAACAGATTCAAAAATGGTATTGTTGTTGATCAATTCCAGGACACAAGTGTTTGTGATCTGCTTGATTCTAATTATAAAGCATCTATCGATAAGGGTCAAAAAATATTAGCGCCTGCAGTTTCACAGTTCCCTGTTGATCTTGTAATCGATGATACAACATCATTAAACATATCTTCATATGATGATGTTACTACTCTTGATTCTAGTTCTCAAAAAGAACAATTATTAGCACAAGAATATGCGACAACATTCAGAAACCTTGCATCTAACTTTTACAAATATAAAGGTAATGTTGCAATGTTCCCAACATTTGATGCGGAATATGATGTTACTGCGAATCCTGATGTTACACTCAACATTGATATTGAAACACCTCTAGCAGATCTTGTTGACAATATTCAAGAATTTGTTCCGTTGACAACAACTGCACAAACTGGCACTGAAAGCGACACGACAATGGAAGGCAACTTCCGTGTGACATCTATAACTGATACATTCGAAACACAGTCGTTAGAAATGAACTCGGTTAGTCAAACTCAAGATCTAGGAACATATATCAGTGATTTCTCTATGAAGCCATTTATGGCATCTAAAAGAATTCAAATTGCTGTAGCGGGTTTACGTCCAAATACAAGACATCATTTCTTCTTTGATGATGTTCCTGTTTCAGTGTTTGTTGCACCGGGAACAGTTTATAGTGATGACATTGAAGCAGCGCAAAGAAGTGTCAAAGCAACAGACGTTTTTGCAACAGGTGACATAGGTGATCCTGTTAAGACAGATGAATTTGGTAGATTGTATGCTATATTTGAATTGCCACCAGAAAGATTCTTGGTGGGCGATGCCGATTTAATTATTTCAGATTCTGATCAATATGAAAGCATTGAATCTGCAGGCACATCTATTGCAAAATCAACATACCATGCTTACAACTTTGCATTGTCAACTACAAGCATAGGGTCAGATGTCAGATCTATTGATTTTGATGTTGGGTCAACGACATTCTCGACTGATCGTGAGATTCGAGAGTTTGTTCCGCCGCCTCCGCCGCCACCTGCACCTGCTCCAGTCAGACCATGGGTTCCTACTGTACGTTGGACTGGGTGGACAAGAAGATGGTGGTTCAATAGCGATCCTTTGGCGCAAACATTTACCATTCAACCCGCACAGGCAGAATACGCTTCAGTTATTTTTGTTGATGAGTTAGATGTATTCTTCAAGCGTAAATCTCCAGCAACAAGAAAGAACGGTGTTGTTGCTCACATACGTGAAGTTGAGAACGGATATCCTACTGCAAAAGTTGTACCATTCGGCGAAAAACATATTGATTGGAGTTTCATCAATACTTCTGATGACGGAAATACTGCAACTAAAGTTGTATTTGACAACCCTGTTAAATTAGAAGTGGGTAAGGAATACGCAATTGTCCTTGAACCTGATGCAACAGATCCTGATTTCTTTGTATGGACAGCAAGAGTTGGCGAAAATCAAATCGATAATGATAGCGTTCAAGTATCATCTGACTGGGGTTCAGGTATGCTGTTTACTTCTACGAACAACAAGGCGTGGCAATCTTATCAAAATGAAGACCTTAAGTTCAAATTGTACAAAACTGTTTTCTCTACTGATTCTGGGCACATTGATTTTGTTCCTAACGACATGGAATTCTTTGAAGTTGACAGAGCGTTAGCTGGGCCTGCATACATAACTAATCAAGGTGAAGGTGAAAGCGAAAATGTGACAATAAATGAAGGTCAATTCTTTAAGAATGATGAATATGCTTACGTCACTACAGGGTTAACTAATACAGCGTATCTTGATACACAGACTGGAAAATTAACGTGCAATGATCGAACCTTGGTGTTTGCTGAAGGCGAGATGGTAGAAATTAGTACAACGTCTGGGTCATCAGGCTATAAACACGTTTCTGTTGTTACAAACATTGCATCCTCGGGCGGCTCTGAAGTAATTACATTGAGAGAAGCGCCCGTACAAATTTCAACAAGTCAAGGAGCTGAGGTACCTGTCACTATAGGATCTGCTATTGGTGGCAAGGTTGTATTCTTTAATTCAAAAGACAGAACAAAGCTATTTATCAAAGAAAGTACAAGCACGCAGGATAAGCAATATACAATTAGTGATATACAACCACAAGTTATTACTGGTGCATCAACAGGCGCAACTGCATTGATTACTGGAATTGTTAATCAACCAGTTTCATATATACAACCGTTTATAATGGATCAAAATTCTTTGAGAACATCGACAGATTTGTCTTTGATGAAAGGCGCTGTGCCTGAATCCTCATTAGGTGACAACGAACTCGGTGAAGGTATGGGGTCTTTAGCAACAACATATTTAAGTTCTGATCAAAGAACAATTCCGTCTAAGCAAAATATTTTAAACGAGGCTGTGCCTAATGATGTTGACAGATTTAGATTACGATTAAATCTTGACAACTCAGAGTATAGGTTCACATCACCTGTGGTTGATAATACTCTTTCGATGTTGCAAGCGTATAATTACAGAATTTCAAATGAAGAATCGACAACATCTCAATATGTTTCTAAAAAGTTTGTTCTTGATCCTGGTGTGCCTGCCGCAGGTCTCAAAGTTCTTCTTACTGCGTTTAGGCCGACAGGAACTATTATTGACGTACAGGCACGATTCTTAAAACCAAGAAATCCTGATGAATATTCAACTTGGGAATCGTTGACTAATAACAATCCTGATGTGTTCTCGTCTTCAGGTAATATTAAAGATTATCGTGAATTTGTTTATGATCTTGCCCTTGAAGCAGATTACGATGCATTCCAATTGAAAATAGTATTGAAACATGAAGATGCAAGTTCAGGATCAAACTTATTCCCTCACGTTTCTAATTACAGAGCGCTAGCGGTAACTTAAATGGATAATGCATTCAAACGATCCACGAACAATATGCTAGTTAATTCTGATGTATCAGGATACGCTGCTGCAAAAATTCGTAAAAACAAAGAACAGGAGTATGCGAACTTGCTCCTTAAAGTAGAAAAACTTGAAACATGTGTTGACAACCTAAAACGTAGAATAGAAGAGATAGAAAACAATGGCAATTAACGATATAGATCAATTGACGGTTCAGGCAACCTTTGGTACGTGGGTTGATTTGACAAATGAAATCATTACTGAATTAGGTAATGTTGTTACAATGGGTCCTGATGCTGACGAAGGAAATGATAATAGTGATGGCATTACTCTTGCGGGACCAATTACAACAAAGAATGTTGTTCAAGGTGTCACCACAAATAGGTTGGCACCATTTAGCGGTAACACTATTGAAATTGCGGCAAATATTGAATTACAAGATTTCGCTAAAGTGTATCTTTCACATACAGGTATTAATGCCGAGGCGATAGAGTTTAACTATATTGATCCTGATCCTGAAAATGATACAGAATATGAAACTTGGAGAATGGGTCCACACACATCACAAGACGGCGATAATAATTCATTTTGGCATGATGAGTTTAAGATCATAGGCAGAAATGCTGTAGGCGGCGCTAACGAATCACAACTTATTATCGAACAGGCTTCTGGAGCGACTAAAGCAAAAATAACAGGAACAAACATTGTATTAGATTCAGATTTAATTGCTGCTGATTATGTTGCTGCTAGCGCAGCAAAATGGAATAATGCAACAAAGGTTAAGTTTGTCAACACTGTAGCCAAACCAGGTGATGTAACTGGCTCATTTAGCATTGATGGAAACGAAGCATCAGATCTAGAGTGCCAATTAACAATTGTTGGTGAGGTCGGCGATATAACTGATATTAAACTAGGCACAGGATTGATAGGCATAGATGCAGACGGTAATACTATTACTGCTGACGGTAATGGCATAACGACAATTGCTAACACACAACAAATTCAACACTATACACCTGATGCTGTAACTACCGCCGCAACTGGTGGTACATTCGTATCTAGAGTTGATAAGGATACTTTCGGCCATGTAACTCAAGTAAGAACAGCAAATGCTGATAATAGATACATCTTACAAAATCCGAGCAGCAACGCCGCCAGAACAGCAATCAGTGGTTCAGGATTAAGTATTAAAAAAGATGTTAAAGTGTCTTTTGGTGATAAAGCTACTCCTGGTAGTCAAGCGTCACTGATGTACAATGAGATTAGTGGTTCAACTGATCGTTTTGAAATTGTTTCTCCTGTACACATGACACTAGCTGCAGATGATAAAATTTATTTTGCGAAAGACGATGCGCTCGCAACTAATAAATTTGAATTCGATGTGGGTACAGGCAACTTTATTGCTACAGGTGATGTTACAGCGTTTGGTACAGCATCTGATAAATCATTAAAAGAAAATTTTGAACCTATTGAAAATGCCCTTGAAAAAGTTGATGCGATTAATGGTTACACATTTAACTATATAGATTCGCCAGAAAAAGGACGAGTTCCTGGTGTGATTGCTCAAGAGTTGGAACAAGTGTTACCAGAAGCAGTATATGAAACTACTGATGGAAAAAAAGCGGTTAGGTATGATAATACAGTTGCATTACTTGTTGAAGCAATCAAAGAGTTAAAACAACAGGTTGAAGAGTTAAAATCTCAAATAAAATAAGGTAACGTAGTGACTATTAAGAATTTCACAGATACTACTCCCGCAGATGGTGTGCCAGACTCACCAGAAAGCAAACTGTCCTTAAAAGGCACTTCAAACGCTAACGGGATAGCAAGAGAGTATGGCGACAGCAATCCTGTCTCCATGTCTGAGTTTTATTTGCAAAGTCCGAGGGGACTTGTTAAACCAGATCCATATTTTGCTAGTTTTGATGGCGAGTTTCGAAGAAATAATTATGCTAAATTAACTGGCACTAGTAATGTTTACGATATCTATATTGATAATGTACTCTTGCATGAAGATGTCGATGTAGGTTCTGATAAAAAAGCAATAATTGACATGGTTTATTTGAGCTCAGTACAACCTGTAGAAATTACTATTGGGTCAGCGGTTGGTGACAAATATAAAATTCGAAGGCGAGCTGCAAGACAATTACAAATACCAGCCTATAATAGTGATTCTTCTGTAGAAATTTCTGTAAGCGATTTTTTCAATACGAAAAAGGTCACAAATACTGAGCAAATTCATCCTGACACTAAAACAGTTATAATTTATGTATATAATAATCATGAAAATTATAACTTAATAGATGACTTATCTAGGTATTCTTCATATACCACAAATACAGAATTAGTTAATAAAGTTTTAGTGACTTTTAATAATGTAAATATATACTCTAATGATCCATCAATTCCTGCTGTTAATTTGTCAGGATTACCTGGTAATGTTCAGGTCGAAGCAAGAGTGGTAAATGACAGTGTTATAAGGGGCGCTGGAGGCAAAGGCGGCAATGCTTTTGTGGGTGAACTTGATGGGCAAGCTGGAGGAACAGCAATTGAATTTTTTAATGACCATCCGGATTCCAGTTTAAGACTTGAGGCTAGCAGAGTTTATGGCGGCGGCGGTGGCGGTGGCGCAGGATTGGCTAATCTTTTTCCCAATGAACAGACAGTCAATAGGTACTATTTTGGCGCAGGCGGCGGCGGTGGCGCAGGTGCAGGAGACGGCGGTGATGCTCAAGCAAACGGCTTTAGGTTCAACGCTTATAATGCTGAAATGGACGCAGATTTAATAGCCCAAGGTCGTCACGGCAGGTTTGTCACTGCACCGGGAGGTGTTTTAGATTACGACACTATATGGACTCCAAGAGCAGCTCATTTGGGCGGCGCCGGTGGCTCTTGCATCACAGATCAATTTGCAAAAGGATCCTGCCAAAAGACCGATACGAATAAGTATTCGTATCAGCAAACAGGGTGTTTTGCTGACAAGGATTCAGTCAATCGAAATTTAGTGCGCTGTCTTATGTCATATGAAGGACGTACACTACAGAACGTAACCAAGGACCCAAATGTATTCAGAAAATGGGAGTGGTTTTCAAACAAAACAAGCACCGCTGCTAGAACTGCGAGTGAAATATCACAAGGTATCGACTTCATAGAGTTTAGGCCTGGGAGCGGACAAAGTACCGTTGCACCTGCCTTAGATCGTAGGGCAGTTAGCAGATACAAGTGTAAAGATGATGGAAGGATTGAGTATGAGTACGGGGTGAATAATGCGTTTGATGTTTGGGTTACCTGTGGCGCTACCGGTGGGTGGACTGTTAATGAAAGCACCAAAGATGAAGTTAATCAACGAGGGGCTTCAGCGTCCAGGGCACCCAGTCAATGGAATGACCGCATCACGTACAATGGCACTCCAAAATTCAGAGAAAGTATTAGACCGGGTGGATTTGGCGGTGCGTACGGCGATGCGGTAAGTGATTTCGGAGTGGAAAAATCAGGTGACCGTTACCGCTCGGTGGCCTCCATGAAAAGTGGCGGCAATGCAGGCTATGGGCTTTTTGGTTCATCTGCAGATAACAGGGGTATACCTATAGAAATTATTGAGGATGCTTTGGGTGCAGGCGGCGGCGGCGGAGCTTGGGGTACTTCAGGCGGCGAGGGCAGAGGTACGGGGGGTAACTTTGGTGCTGGCGGCAGAGGCGGATATTCGATCGAATATACATCAAACATTAGTCGGAGCTTTTTTAACAGTAATACTTTCGGTCGTAGCTTCGTGCATGATTAATATAAATAAACATTATACTTTTAACAATAAAGAATAAAGGCAAAACCTAATGGCAATAAAATTTAGTGACTTACAGTTTATTCAATCGGGCAGTTTAGCATCCGATGATGTGTTTGCGGTGACTGACACATCAGAAAACTTATCATTCAAGATAAAATTTGAAGAGCTTGAACAGGCACTCATAACTGCAAGTACGTTTACTGATCATGATGCTGATATGGTTACAGCATTGAATGCGTATGCCAGCAAACCCGCAGCAAGCACAACGCCATTAAATGCTGGTTCTTTGGGTGGTTCAACACTTCAAGGTATCACAAATGCATATCAACAATATGTAAAAGATAATGCCGCTTCGAGTTTGTCGCAACTCGCAAACACCAGTCAAAACTACGGAGTCGTGAGTCTTGATACAACACTGCAGACACATTCACTTGCAGTAAGATACACTCAACCTGCTGCGGTTATTGGCGACCCTCCTGTTCTTCAGGGTTATCAAGCGATCACAACTAAAAACATACCTGAAGATACTTCACTGAACGCAACAAATTTATATTATAGTGAAGAAAAGGTAACAGATTATTTTGATTTATATTTCGGTTCATATTATAATAGATATGGCACAACATTTGATGAAGGTGATTTGACAGATAGTTTCTTTGATACTGTCGCCTATGCAGAAAACAAAACTGGTGAAGACGATCCTTTTGGGTTTTCAGCTGTTCCCGGCACAACTGAACGTACTGGTCGATGGCTTACAGTTCATAAGGAAGGTGTAATCCCAGGAACCACACCTGAAATTATAAGAGAACAAGCAAACAGATTCCAATCACTACAAAAAAATAAAAGCATAAGAATTTATGGCGCAGAAAACGAATCCACAAATTCTCCGCCAACTGATTCGTTAGTTACAACAATTGATAAGTTTGGATTCACGACTGCAGTTGGACCTGCAGTTATTGATAGGATTTTTAATGCTGAACAATCAAACCTTATTGCCAACGAAGATAAAATAACTACAGTTGATACTAATGGGAATCCTATACCTCACGGATTCGTTGCCGGGGAAGAGATTATATATTCAACAAACGGAACAGCGAACACGCCGTCATCCGCTCTTGTAAACGGTGCAGCATATTTCGTTATTCCATTAGAAGGTGAACCCAATTCGTTTAAAATAGCATCAAGCAAAACAAATGCAACACCTGTCGGCGAAAATGATCCTATACACATAGTTTTACAAGAAACAGGTGCTGTGGGATCTGATCACATATTTACTCCGCTTGTTGTGCCTGATGGATCCATTCCATTCCAAAGATTGACATACACATGTGCTGAATTTGATTTAACGACAGGAAGAGTTTATCCTGCTGATACGGCGGTGGCATTGAACATAGGTCCTCCTGCAACATTCCAGGATACGACTCAAGATGGCGTTGACGACATTGCAAATTACTTGGTCAACGATCAAGACAAAATACTAAAAGATTTTGGTGTTGAGAACTTTATCAAGTTAGATTTCAATCATATTAGCCCAAATGGAATAGCAACATCTGGTCCTAGTCCTAATAGAGGCATACTAGTATATCGTAGTGTTGGTCAACCAAACAGTGAAGATCCTGAACTTCAAAGCAATGCAACTTTGTGTGCTGTCCTCGGGCCAAAAGATTTGGAAACAAATTCATGGATTGATTATTTCAATGATGATATTTTAGATTTTTCTAAGAAGCAACAAGCGGATAACACCTATCTTCCTGAATACACTGTTCACTTCAAACCACAAGAAGCGCCGATACAATGGCAATTAGGATGGGTAGATAGAACTATTATACAAGTTGTTGAAACTGATAACTTTATTAGAATTAAGTTGAGTTCTGCTATCTATGCAAGAACTGGACAAAAAACTGGCATGTGGATTTCGCATAATGACACTAATTCAATTCGAAATGCAGTATCAGATAATTCCTTGGGTGGAAGAAAGGCGATTCAATTAAATGCTAAAAATTATATAACTGACACAATTGAAGTTCCTGATAACTTTGCAATTGCAGGATTTGCTTATAATACTAAATTGACAAGATTGCCTTGGTCGGGGTATGCAGGCAATGAGTCAAAAGCAAATATATTTAATAGAAGAGGCAACTCAGGTGCAATGTCAAACGTCAGTCTTGTAGGTTTTGATATTGACGGTAACGCAATTAACTCCATAGCATTTGCTGACTCATCGTTACACGGAGGAACTAACTATGCTATTAATTGTGGGACCACATCTGACCAAGTATTGATCGATAAAGTTAGAATCTCGCATCCTATTGGCGGCGGCGTGTATGCCTCGTCAGGATCAAATTTCCGATTGACAGGATCTGAAATTGTAAACTCTGGCGTAACTGATAGACACGTATTTTCACCCTTGGTTGCAGATGGCGGACAAAGCAGTTTCATTTCCTCTAACAGATTCCAAAACTTCACCGATGCTGTTGATGCATCTATTACTGATAAGGGTGTTGTTGAAGGTAATATTATTGCGGGGTGTGGATCAGGTTTAGTCGTGTTCGGGTCAAGGTTCATGGTAACATCACCCAATGTTCTTACAGGGTCAGGTGATGAGTTCTTACCTAACCCAGACGCATATAATTCAGAATTTGATTCGATCAATATTGACTTAACTGCATCAAGCCTTGATGGCGGCATGTTCTTGTCAGGTCCGATGAAGTATCAAGAAAATGGTGATGTGTATGATTTATCAAATGCTGAATTAACTTATAGAGTGTTTGCTATTGAAAAAGGAGATGATGGAGAAGAGACGATTTGGGCTGACAACATTATCGCTCCTACTGTAGGCGGATTGGATGCAGAACCTCAAGATACGATAACGATACCATTCGATCCTACTCCAAGCGGCGCTACAATAAGTGTCGCACCGATCAATGCAATCACATTTACATCAGATCATGGCCTTACAACTGGCGATCCTGTTAAGTATGTCTCTACGGAAGCGCCTGCTGATCAATATTCTAGCCTCGACCCACTCAAGACATATTATGTGAATGCATTAACGTCAAACGGAATTGCATTATATGAATCGCAAGCAGATGCACTAAATAATGTTACCGGCAATAGGGTAACATTGGCAGCGGATGCAGGAGCAGGTGCAAACCACTCAATAGTAAGGTCTGTATATTTGAGACTTAAGTCAGGTCTAAACTCTGACAACTTAAAATCTGAAGGAGGATTCTCGTTCGACATTTCACCAGAAAGTGTTTCACGAATCAAAAGTTCAGATGGCATATATTCATACAGCTATATGTCAGGTAAAAAACGTGCAGGCGGAATTCAAACTATCACTGATGCAACAACCTTTACGCCGATGGGTGCATCAGCATTCGGTAGCGATGGCGCAGTCGATGTAGAAGTTGAAACTAAAGGTTTGGGATCATCTGCTAAGATAACATTATCATATACAGGTTCTACGGGTGCAGTTGTTGCAACAGTTTCTGACTTCAAAGGAATTGATTATGCGTCTGGCGATACAATATCTATTCCTCGTCAAACAATAGCAACTGCTTTAGGTGTATCTCTTAGTGATGTTGTCACGACTAACATATTTAACGACTTTGTCGCTAAGGTAAATACGATACAAAGAAATGTGATTCATCATTTAGATAAAGATGGCAACCCTACTGCAAGTTTAGACAATGTTAATCATGTTGGATTAGGGTGGTCAGCATCTATCAGACAATACTTATCACCTGCTGGCATCATTACAAGCACAGCGAGTGATATTGATAGGTGGAGCAATCAACAAAGTGATGCTGAAGGATTACATGCAATTTATACCGTTAAAGTAAAAGACTATAAATACTTAACAACAGGAAGGAAAGTAAAATTCACACAAAGCGGATTAACTCCTCACATACAATTCTCGCCAGGGATAGGTGCCGAGCAATACGGTGTTATTCAAAATATTACACCAGTAGGCGCTGAAGCTGAACTTGAAATTAGATGGGGTAATGCAAACGCCAATGATGACAGCGGCAACCCATCAGCAACTGACGGATTTGGCGGAACATTGGAGATAGAAGACGTTTTTGTAATCGCAACCGGAAGGATTAAATAAAAAAATATGTCTAGTTTAACGAATATCAATAATAATACACGGGTAGTTAATGTAGGTAGAACGACCCCAGTTGCACCAGGACAACAGCCATCATCGAAATCGATACCGGTTGTTCTTGCTAGTGACCAAACTGCTATTCCTGTAGAAGAACAGAACAAGGTTCAATCAGAAGTTTCTTTGTCGCTTTTGGGTATTCCACGAGCAGAAGTCGCTCTTGGTATTTTCGCAGACGTAAATACATATGACGTAAACCCATCAGAGTGGTCGTCAAGTCCTCAATATTATAACACAGGTCATGGTATCAAACATTTGCCTAATGAGGCAGGTGCATTGGTTGAAGCGCCTCGTGATCAGTTCGCAGTATTGACATCTAAGCGTTTCTTCAGATACCAACCAGGTCGTGTATCTGCTGCTACATTTGGTATTAAAAGTTCTGTGTCGACTGCTGATTTCGCATTGAATCCTGTAATCAGAAAGTACGGCATTTTTGATAATTTTGACGGTTATTATTGGGAAACAAAACAATCAGGACAAGGTGATAACTTTACATGTGTTCGTAGAACGCAATCAATGCTTAAGTTCCCAACATCACCTTTCGGATTGCCATCAGAATTAATGCGCAAACCTTCAGGTGTGCAACAGGATACACCTGTTCCTTATGAGCAAACTGATGACTATCGTGCTGTCGGTAAAGAGGGCATTGAATTAAAAGGTAAATATTTTGTTCGTGAAAGACAAATATTGGCAGATTACGGCGCAACTGTTGGCGAAAATGCTTGGGATGCTGCTATTGCTAATAATGGTGCGCTTGATACATATTATCAAACACTGTCTGGCGATGCTGCGTATGACTTCAAGGACAAGTGTCATCGTGATGTAACATTCATGTTCAAAATGATCATGATGGATCTTGAGTGGGGCAGTAATGCTCACACAAGACTAAACACTAAAAATTATTATACAGGTTTGTTCCCCGCTTATCCTGGCGGCAATGATCCTGCTGAACTTGAAATCGAATTGCACCTTGAAGCATTAAATATTCTTACTTCTGTTGCAGGATTACCTGCAGGTTCAGGTACCGCAGTCGAAAAAATTGGTACATTGTATGATGTATTCTTAAAGAATAATGCTGATTTAGATGCTGCCGTAGGAAGCGATGATGGATTCTTTGTAAGGATTGCAAAAGAGCAACCAGCAACTGGCGGAACAGAATCAAGAACAGGCGCTACTAGAGTTTTCCAAAACGAAGGGTATAAACTATTTACTGGTAGCGGTACCGGTATGTCCTTTGGTGACAAAAAGGTAATTGACACATTATTTGATGCAAGGAAGCATTATTGGTCATATTTTGTTTCATCATTTAAACCAACATTTGCTAACATTAACAGTATTTCTGCAGAAGCAAGTATCTACTCCACAGGAATAAAACAAACATACACGTTCCGTGGTGCAGCTAATTATTTGCCGACTAATACAGACGGTTCACCTGCATATAACGAACAATTGATTGGTCAAGAATTGTCAGGAGCTGATTATCCGTTTGCACCTGGTGATAATGTTGGCGCCGTATCATTAACCGAAATTGATGCTGTTGCTCTTAATGAGTTTTACAGAAATATCAAATATAAGTGTGCAAGGGATCTTGAATATATTATCACTGGTTATAAGAATGATATTGCTGGTGGCGGTAATGCTGAAACAATTTACAATGCTTCAATGTATTATAAGGCATCTGGATTATCAATCTTTACGCAAACAGACGCAGGAACACCTAGCGATACAACCATTCCTAGGGAAATCGAAAAGCACAAACATTTGCGTAAAATGATACATGATGATTTAAGTGAAGCAACCGCTGCTATAGATTTCGGTAATCAATCCGCAGCACGAGAAAGATTAGAAGAATTATCAACTATTATTGTTGACAACTTTACGACAGAGACGACAGAAGGTGCTAATTTAGGCAACAGAGGATTTGCGGGCAACATTATTGCATTCCGTGATGGTTTGTTGATGGTTCACGCTGCTGTGAATGATCCTAATCTGATGAAAGAAAGGAAAAAGATATTAGCAACATATAAGGTTGCACGAACTGATAGTCAACCTACAGTATTTAAACTCGCAGAGGGTGGCGTAACATTTGGACAGAAGGTTAGGGTTACAACACCTACTGCTGAAACCGAAATTTCAACTAGCACTTCGGCATATAAAAGTTCTGATGGCACAATAATAAATCAAAATGAGGCAACAGTACCTTCTGATGCAAAATTAAAAGCACATCCATATGATGCAATATATACTGTTTCACGAGTATATGGCCCAACAGGTTCAGAATTTAGTTTGCAAGATCAAGACGGAGTTGATGTATACGCACATAGAGACAATACAGATGGAACAGATGGAAGCGGTTCAACTGATCCAGTAAACACTTTGAATACAGAAGAAGTTAGAATTGAAACTGTTGTTCCGTTTATAGGTGATAACATCTATAGTTCAGCAGTTTATCGAGATGCAACTACTCGTCCTGAAGGCACTGTTCAAAACATATCTGGTCAAAGTGTTCAAACACCTTTCACTGAAGGTTCTGACACGTTCCCGATTGGTATGCAATGGCCGTTAAAATATTCATCGACAGGTGATATTAATGATGGTGTTGCAAACTTCATTGGGCATATCGACACTTCATTAAGTCCTAAGGATTCAAATCAAATTGAAACAATTAGGAAACAATATGACACGATAATCTTTAATCCTGAATATATTAACTGGATTAAGAATAATGTTAAGCCAGAGTTCTGGGGTGTTTACGAATATCGTGTTCCACGTTCACGTTTCAGTCATGATAAACTAGATGGAAAAGTGAGTCGAAGAGTTTACAGTGATTTGGCAACAGGTCCTTCCGGAATTGTACGTCCGGGTATGGATGTTGTTGATGAAGCAGGTTTAACTCAGGAAGCTATTTCAGAATATGAATTTGACTTCACTAAAGTAACGATGCTTAAAATTGAATTCTCGTGGTATGGTGCGGTAGGTGCATTGTTCCTTGCATATGTTCCAATCGGTAACGGTGAAGCACGATGGGTACGAGTACATCACCTAAGAGCATCGAATCAGTTGAAGATTGCATCTCTTGGTAACGCAACATTGCCGATCACATACAATGTATTCGGTGGCGGCAGTCCTTTACAATTAGGTGATGGTGAAAATGCACAGCAAAACTATTCATCAACAAGTCATAACATTGTTAAGTACGGTGCTTCGTATTACATCGATGGTGGTGACCGTGGTACTGTTCGTCTATACAGTCATAACAATAATGATGTTATTCCTGGATATGGTAAACAGTGGGAAGTGTTAGACATTACCGGCAGTCAAGCTACAGGAACTACTACCCCAAGAGGATATGAAATTTCTTTGACAGGCATAAATACTATTCACGGTGGCGCAATAAACATACCTAATGATAAAGTATATTTCATGGGCGCTGAAGTGAAGACGTCTAACCCATCAGATACAGGCATTAAGGTTGTGTGGGTTGAAGGTGATGTGATTACTTTAAGTAAGCAACCTACTGGTAACGGATTGATCTTGATTCCTGATCGTGCAAACCTTGTTTACGGTCTTGAAACTAAAGACGTAATTTACAGCACAGTCCAACAAAACCCTGTAAGAAATAGAGTACAGGTTTATCCTACTAAGTTGTCAACAGCAAACTTACAGGATAATCCTGTGCGATTGCGAATGAAAAGGACACCATTGTTCCAAACTAATGTTGTGCCTTCAGGCGGCCCATTGACACTTAATGGTGATTATATAGTTTCTCCTACAAATGATCCAATATCAATTGACGCTGGAGATGCCGGGTACTTAGCAAATGGCGAATCTCTTTATGGGTGGTTCAAAGGATTGATAGGTGAAGTTGAACCTGCTCCGATATTCGGAAGATTGTATAAAGCGTCTGGTCAATACTACTTTGAAATACTAGAAACATATAATGAATCTGTGACATTAATAGATAACTGTAACTTCTTGCCTGATGCAAGATTCTTTTATCAATCAGATAGCAATGTTTCGACTACGTCAAATGAAACAGCGCAGTTGCAACCATTAGCGGATACGCTAACATCTATTAATGTTGTTGCGAATACGGTTGTTCCGATACCTAACACAGGAACAAATATTGCAACCTTGTATATGACAGGCGGAACAGAGCAAGTAGATCTTAATACATACTTTGATTACAACAAAGAATATTTGTCTTACCCATTAACAGATGAAGCAGAAACACTATATTTTGCAATCGACTCGGATCAAAAGATTCAAGAAGATGAAAATGAAATAGCAATAGGATTGACATGGGAAGAACAATAGATGCCAAGACAGGTAAAAATAGGATTTGATAAGACTCCGTCACCGTTAGTCAAACAATTTCCGCAATTAGTAGATATTAGAGGCACCCCTCTTTTTGACACAGCAGGTAATCCGCTTGTGACAGAAGATGGGGCGTCTTTAGCGAGTTTTAATAATTCAGAAAATTCATTATCAAGTTTTGTTGCGAACAAAGGTCGTAACGAATTTGTTGCAGTTGAAGAACAATTTCCTAACGAATCCGAAGTAAGTTCTACGTTACTGGGTGTACCTCGTGCTGAAGAACAATTAAGTTTGTTTTCTGATGTTTCGACATATGGATTAGACAGATCAAACTGGAATTATTACACAGTAAGTTCAGCCGGTACGCCTTCAACTTGGTATAATAGAAAGCATCCGACTTTCGGAAATCGTGGGCCTGCACGATTCTATGAGTCAACTGACGAGCAGGCACTGTATTTAAAATCCTTCCCAACGCAATATACGTATCCTGGTCACCCTAGATCATCATTATTGAATGCACCCGACTATACATCAGGTGGCCCTGCTGGTTATTTCGGCAAATATCTAAAATTTCTTGCTCTCGGCAGATGGCTGTTTGAAGTATGGAAAGATATTGATTTAAGATTTGCAGAACGAAATTTTATCTCTGATTGTATAACATTTATTGATAGTAATCGTGATCCTATACCATTCTACGGACCTGATGGCGGTCCTAATGATGAACCTAATGTATGGAATGCGAATACGGGCACTTTCAAAACTCAAAGTCAATGGCGTACAGTTATCTACACTTCTGATGAAAACCCTATTCAGGCGAGTCGTAAACATGAAGAAATTGCAATGGCGCAAATTGAAAATTGGTCATTATTCTATTTAAGAATTAGAAATGATACCGATTCGTATCCGATTTATAAGTACAAAGGATACATGTACGAGTTTAAAACTGAAACCGATCTAATAGATCCTATTCCTGGAGTGGGACCGTACAGTTTGATGCCAGCATTTTGTGATCAAGATAATAGTAGACCTGGGGGATCAACAAACAACGGAACTACAGGTATACTCGAAAGCAGAAAATCTTTTAGATATCAACCTGGTCGAGTTTCAGGTTTCACATTTGGATTGCGATTAAAAAATAATCTTTCATCTAATGCTGATAAGATTGAATGGGGTGCCGCAAACCAAACTGACCAATACATGTTCCAGGTATCAGGTACAAAGTTTAATATCGTTAGAAGGTCAACATTGGAAATTCCTGTTGAAGTTCTTGAAGATCCTGCAGGTATGGATTTAACTGAGCAAGATCAAACAGGACCTGAAATTCCTCCTAGTTTGGATGCATCCCAACCAATGTACACATTGACAATTCCTCGTGATAAATGGAATGGCGATCCTTTAGATGGTTCAGGTCCTTCAGGTCATATTATAAAACCTGAAAACGTAACCATGTATAAAATTGAATATTCTTGGTATGGTGCGATTGGTGCTAAGTTTTATGCATATATTCCTTTAGGCAACGGTGAATGCAGATGGGTAAGAATGCACACTCTTATTCTTGAAAATAAACTTGCTGCTCCCGTGTTGGCAAATGCTGATTTCAAATTTAGATATGTACTAAACAATGCAGTTACATCAAACCTGACTGAACCAACATACATTTACAAATACGGATCATCGTATTATATTGACGGAGGAGATGAAGGTACTGTTACCATTAATAGTGCAACATCGCCAACAAAATTATTTTCTAGTGCTGCAATTAAAGGTGCAGTATTAGGTATTCATCCCAAAAAGAAACTTTTTAATTCGTTCGGAATAAGCAATAGTGATTCAGCAGGAGCAGATGCATCATATGATGGGATTGACAATAATAAGAAATTATATCCCGTAACACTTAACGTACATTCAGACAATGACATTAAGGTTAATATACAAGAGATCACTGTATCGCCTGATGGTCATCATGGTTCGAGGTCAGTTGATTTATCGTGCGGCAGTTTATATTCTAATGACTCATTTGCGAAAGATATTACTTTTAATATTATCGAAGGTAAGTCAAAAATTAGTATAACTGATGATTCGACTAATACACTAAGTTATTTGGATGTCGGCGCAAAGGTTATAGGAGATGGATTGTTTAATGTTTATACAAAGACAATTAATTCGGGAACTCAAGAAAGCGAAATCGGAAGAAAAACACGGTATGAATTTTCAGATCAAGAGTTGAATGATTATATCAAAAAAGATGGTACACTTATTGATTTTTCTAATGAGGCTACGGCATCACAAGTAGTATTTTCTACTAAACTAGATTCGTTCAGAAATATTGTCGCATCTGATGTTCCTATATCAGCAAACACGTTTAAAGTGCACTTCCTAAACCCAAATTCTTATAGCGGCGGATATTTTAGAGATTTCTGTATAGGTGTGACCCCGGATGTGCCGTCTGAGATGTCTGATGAAAACGGATCGTTCTTAAATTTTGGTCCTGCAGGTGCAGACGGGCTTAGAGTTTATCCTACAGATGAACCATCAGATCCTACTGGCGTATTCCAAATAAGAAATACTCTTCACGAAGAGTGGACAAATCATAGCCATATTTTAGATTTAGCAGACGGTGCTGATGTAGCTGAATCTTTTGTGCGTGGGCCTGATAGATTTGAACAAGATGAGAGAGTAAGAGGCGCTGATTTGCCCTTTGCATACCAAATTTCACCTGGGCGGTATGCAACTAAAGGCGTTTTAAGCAGTGTTCTGTTCAAAGTTCGAACTACAGGTTACAGTATAGAATCAATTGATCAACTGAACATTCCTGCTGATTTTGCTGCTGATTCATATAGAGTAGTATTTACAAACGGGTCGCAAAACTTTCCTCCGATTGAAGATAAGACAATTCGTGTCGCAGAGGTTGGGGTTGGTGACGTATCTACAGGATATGTATATGCATCTAAACCCACACAAATTTTACTTGACCCGGCCGATACAGAAAGTTCAAGACATGTTGTTTATATTGAACCGCCTGAAGGTTTAACCGATTCACAGTTACAAGCACGAACAACTCAGTTGTTGTCAATACAATCAGGTGGAGAGATACAAGGTAAAGTTGTATCAATGGAATCCGATAATGTATTGTATAACCCGGACAATCCGGACAATGGTAGACAAAGTGTCTCAAGATTTTTGCGACAAGACGTATTCCAATTTAATGTACAACCATTATATCTGTTCTTTGGCATGATGCATGGAAGTCGAATAAATAATATTATTGTTGAAGAAATCACTGAGAAAGGCAGATCGACACATGTGCCAAATTTCTTAGGGCATAATTTATCGCCAGGATTTGCTGATAAATCTAATGTGACTTTAGTGTCTGATTTAAATGTTTCATCGTCAAATGCTCCTAGCAACTTTCAGAGCGAAGACAGATTATCTAGTGCAAATTATGATACTTCAACAACGAATCCTGTCAGTACATTAGGTGAAACACTATTTTCATTTTATGTTGGCGAAAATGAATCTGTTAAGTTTGATTTAGATAATATTTTTGGCGCAGACAGAAAATTCTTGACTCCAGGATTGTACAACAATAAAGCGATTTACTTTACAGTTGAACCTCTAGAGGGATTAGATGGCAACAACGAAAATGCTAATGTGCAAATGACTGTTACAACTAAGGAACAATAATGGCAATCTTTACAGGTCTTAATTTAGGATTTTATTTAGGTGATGTTAATAACCTAAAGGATTCGCTGTCCAACCTCGGTTTAGAGTATGATGACTTAGACAGAATTCGTGGGTTAAGTAACCTTATCACTAGAAGACAGCTTCATCTACTTTCAAATCTGGATCGTGATTATGAAAAGGCTCACTACAGCAATAGAGTTTGTGCTGAATTTATAAATGGGTATTTGACAGAAATACCCGATGCATCAGAAGGATTATTATCAAACTTGCGACTTGATCATCAACTTCGTGCAAGTATGATCAAATATAATTATCTAACGTATAATGCAACAGCAAACGAAGATCAAATAAAAAGCGCCGACATTTCTACGAGTCGTATTTCATCATGGTCACAAGTTGTAAATCCTGGTCCTGTATTTTATGGCGCTGACGTAAAGATTAACCCATCAAATGCTGCTGGGACATCATATGGCGATAGTGCCAAGAGTGTTGTTAAAGCGGATACAATAACTTTATTGGGCGGAGTTACTCCCAGAAGATTTGATGCTGAGGTTGCGACTCACGAAGTTGAAGTCAAAGTCAATGGAGTAACTAGAAAATTATTTGCTATGCGTAACATACCATTGTCGTTTGATGGCAATTTCGCATCTGCATCTTTTAAATACAAAATAAATCCAAAGAATCCTGTGATTCGACCCGCTGTAGTGTTTGTTGATACTGATCAACGAGATCCTACGGACGAGGGCATAGCTTATTTCGGGTCAGGAACAACTAGCTCATTGCAAACAGCATCACACAGCAGTAAAGCAAGTAGTAAGCGAACCGATCTTTATTATCCACCAAATGACATATTCGAATTACAAATAGCACCTACAGGACTTTCAAAATTTCCAAGTGCTGTTTTGAATAAGTTAAGGGCAGTCACATTTACAAGTAATATTGTTCCCGAGATGCCAGATTTTTTTGCTATGAATGGGGGCAATGAGGGTAACACATTAAGTTTAAAAACAGTTGATGCATCAGGCAATCAGTTTAAATCAACTTCTTCTAGACCTAAACCCAATGCAAAAAGACAAGTTCTAAGATTGCCTTATACTATAGAAACATTAAATATAAACGCATGTTTCCAAGATAGCTCACAAATGGATTTGAGCAAACTTAAAGATTCTGTTGTCGTTAGGTTTAACACTCCTTATGTGTCAGGCGGTAATTTAATAACTAATCAAGATAGTTCGGGGAACGCAACTCCTCACGGATTCGTTGATAATGAATTAGTATTATATGAAGGTTCATCATTTTCGGGTTTAACTGACGGACAAAAATATTACGTTCGACTCAATGATGCAAACAGTTTCCGCATTTCAGAATCTTCAGGTGGTGGCGCAATATCACTTAGTTCATCGAACAATGAGTTCAATTTTATAACAAAACTTCGTGATTCAAATCTAAAAGTATTCAATCAGAGTGTTTACCAAGGAAATTTGGGCAATAGGATGACTGCAAATGGGGCAAGTCCTATAGTTAATCCGGAAAAGATTGAAACATATAACATCTATGATCAAAATTATACCTCATTGCATTCGAGCGTTCAAACATCTAAAACTATACAGAATGTGACTATAAACTCTAGCAATGTGGGAGGAACAATAACACTTCCTAATGAAGATGCCAATGGTGTTGTGGGTAATCATCCTATTAAAAAATGGAATGCAAGCGCTAGCCCATCAAAGATAGTTAATATGTCAGGAAAGAAATTCTTGAAAGAGTATTATCATACTGATAGTGGAAGCGCTAATCCAAGTGGCGGAATTGAAGGGTATTTTTCAGGATGCTTGTCATTAGAATCATTACACCTCGAATCAACTAATGTTACAGGAAGGATTAATGTTGTTATTGCAGGACTACCTTCTCTCAAATCAGCTAGATTGAAATCAACTAGGTTCTCTGGGCGCATGTCAGAAAGCACGTTTGCAGGAACCACTGCGCTTACAGTGTTTGAGTATAGTGGCGGCGATGCTAATTTTACTGATAGCGGCGGCACAACACTTCAATTAGACTCTGAAAATAACTTCTTTGACAACAATTTTGAAATTGAAGAAAACGAAATTGATGAGTCCACTCTAAACATAGGCGATGCATTTTACGGTGGGTTTTATGCAGGAAAAATGATTGATACGCAGGTCGTTCCTAACAAAGAATATTTCTTAATTGTTGCAGATAAAAGTCAAGAGCAGTTGATGGCACGATATTCTGTTATGAATGATCATGATGGGTCAAGAACAGTAAATACTATGACAGGAAACGGCTGGGTTAATACAGAAAGTGAAATAGTCGGAGGTTCTAGTTATTCTGCCGCAAACTTTACTGACAGTTTAAATACTGGCGGGTTTAATGATTGGTATTTGCCGGCAAGAGACGAACTTGAGCAGATGTATCGTCTTTTAAAGCCTTCAAGCGAGAATAATGATACCGGACACCCTGTTCCAAATATTAATTCATCACCCACATTCAATGCTTCATATTCATCAACTAATCCTAGTAGAACATCTGCGGCTGCTTTCACATCTGGAAATGCTCAGGCATTTGATGATTCATCATCGACACAACATTTAGGTGGCGGAACATGGACACCCATAGATGTTCCTGCCAGCAATGTTACCGATACTGGTGCAACGGTGTCTGTTACACAAGATTCTGATGGCGCCGCTGGGGTATCAAAAACTGTAACCTTGCAACCCGGCGTTTACGATTTTTCTGTCGCTGTATCCACTAATCAATTAGTCGTGCCATCAGGAAGTTTTGCAGTAGGACAAGATTACAAAATTACCAATGTAGGCACATCGCCATCTACATTGTCTAATGTAGCATATTCTGCAGTTAACTTTACAGGTAACTACATCACTAAAGGCAGTCATGGTTATTTGACGGGTCAAGCAGTAGATTTTTCATACGACTCAGGCGGCAATACACTAATAAACAATTTAGTTGATGGTGACACTTACTACATTATCAGAGAAACAGCAGGAAGAATCAAATTAGCATCTAGTTACGCTGATGCAGTTGCGCTTAATGCTCTTGATTTAGAACCTGAATCATTAGCAACAACTTATGTTGTCAGCGGTGCGGCTTCAGGATCTGGTTACACATTCACAGGCGAATCAGGAAATAATCCTACACTTTCTGTAGTTGATGGTGAAGTTGTAACAATTGATAATACGGCACATGATGCCAGTCATCCGATACAAGTTCAAGACTCTTCAGGAAATATTGTTGGTCAAGGTGCTTCGTTCTCATTTACAGCATCATCTGCTAATGCACCTTACACGTATGTTTGTCAAATTCATAGTTCTATGAACGGGTCAATTAGTGTTGCTGCTAGAAGCGTAACCTTTGATATTACATATAACAGAAATGCTACATGGAATGAAGTTGGTGTTGTCGGTACCGCAACGTCAGGCACAGTATTTACCGCAGCGACTGACGGATCTATTATACCTTCAGGCGGTGCAACATTATCGTTATCTGAAAACCAAGAAGAAGTTTTAGTTAAAGTAAATGATGGTGATGCAGACGCAATCTCGCAAACAGTGACCACAGAAAATGATACTGTAACAGGAACAATGTACTTACACACTGCAGGTGATGTTGTAGTGTCAGCGCAATCAGCAAATCTTAATTTTTCTCTTTCTAGTATTTCGCTTGTAAATCGTTCTGCATATTATTGGTCATCAACAAGTGATAATGTTGTTAATGGTTATGCGCAAAACTTTAAAACTGGTGAACAAAACATAGATTTATTAAATCACCCATATTTAGTTAGACCTGTGAGAAGGTTATATAGGACAATAGCGGGTGCGGCGACAGAGATTCAAGGTACATCTGCAACATTGAATGGCCTACGATCATTAACCAGTTTCTTCCTAAAGGGTAAAGGTAATAGTGTAGGTAAAACAAATAATATTAGAGGAAAGATGCCTAATATTTCAGGATTGACATCACTAACAACTGTTGAGATACAAAATACAGAATTAGGTGGTTTAATTCCGACATTCCCAGCATCTGGTAACTTATCGTCAATGAATTTAGCGAAAAACAGATTTACAGGTGATCTTGCAATCAGAGGTCCTTCATTATCAACAGTTGATGTATCTAACAATCAATTGACATCGTTTAGTTCTTGTAGCGCACCAAATTTGAAAAAATTAACTGCTTCAAATAACTTATTTGGTGGGACCCTGCCTGATTTTAGTGGTTGTACTAAGTTACAAAGTGTTTATATAAATGATTGTACATTCACTGAATATTTGTCAGGATTATCAACCGCAACATCATTGGTTATATTACAATTAAAGAACAACAATTTGAGTGCAGGTGCCGCTGAAAGATTGCTTAGAGATATGTTAGCAAACTATGAAGCTGCGAATCGAGGCGGTGTACAAATTAACTTAAAAGGTAACGCTAAAATATCTCAAGCAGATTTATTAAGTAACCCAGCGTTAAGAGATATAATTAATACGTTAAGAAAAAATGCAAAATGGAAAATAGAATTAAACCCATAGGAACAGATTAATGGCAACAGGATTCGCAAGACCCGCAAATTTAGTAGAGTCGGAAGGTGTCGCATCAGGTCGAGGTATTTTAAATAACCTTGGCGGTGAAGGCATTGCGAGTGATGTTCAACTCTTTTTAAACAATCTGCTACGCACCGAAACTGTAAGTTGGAATCTTGCAAATATTCAAGGAAGCACGTTACCCGTAAAGGTTCCAGGTGAGGTGACATGGGATAAAAAGGACTCATCGATTGCAGGTTACACCTACGGAGAATTGTTTAATTATCAAGGACATTCTGATGCTGCATATTATGCAAGTCCTCAGTTAGGATATGTTTGGAACTTTGATTTTCCTGACGGAGACCCATTAAATTCAACACCATCAGAAAGGGAAACTATAGCAGACGCTATCATTGATGATGCAAGATTAGAAGCACAAGATTACACATATTTTGTTGTTCCTACAAATCAACTTGAATATGCTCCACTCATGAATAATACCATTTTGTATATTCTTGACAGGTTCAATAATAAACATTATTATAAAGTTGGCGATAGTAATCTTGCTGACAGGTTTAGATTGTATCCGAGGTTGCCTAATCAATCATATTCTCAAACACCCATTAATTATGATCAATTAAAATTTAGAAGTTGGGGCATCAAACTTGATGGCAGAAGAGGATATGATGTTGCATTTGATGCATTTGTTTTTCCTCAACCTGTGTCTCAACAAAATTTATTCAACTTGTCTCGTGACAGAATTGTTCTTGATGATCTTACTTCTGATTACGATACGCTGAATGATATTAATTTAGATCAACCTGACAAACAAATTACTTTTTTGAAAAGTGTGGCAATTAATCAGTATGATTCTGAAATTGATCTTACTGTTAGTTTGGCAAGGACAAGAGCAACAAAGAGTCTTACTTCGTATAGGGAAAACTATTTGAATGCTCCGTTAGAAATAATGGGACAAACCTTAATATCAAATGATCAAGATGTTTCTGCTGCCACATATCCCGAAACTGTTCCGGGATTGTACATCAAAGCACCCGGCGAAGAACCCGCTAGGGCATTTTCTAAGTTAGATAATCCGTGGATTGAATCCCCCGCAGGAGGATTCTCTTCAGCATCAAACGAAACAGACAATAACGGTGTTGTAGGATATAACAATTTAAACTGTTTGTCAACCACAATTAATTTAGGTGCAGGACAAACACCTCAAGATCAACCAAGTAATTGGTATGGCGGTCAAGACGCAGGTGTATATAATCTGATATTCGAAGGACCCAATCCGTCTTTTGTTGTTAAAAGCACATCTGTAAAACAAAAGAACGGTGGCTTAAATGTCGAAGAAAATTGGACACATAAAGTCGCTGTAGAAGTTGACGGCGAGTTCTATTATCTTTTATTAACCGATGACGCCACCAAGTTGCCAGATTAACTACTTCATTAATGCCCAATAATCTTTTATTGTTGCCGTTCCATTAAGACTAAATGTTTTATTCTTTAACAGTAATCCGTGAGTTGCTGTGTTCGATGTGCCATCAGGTATTGCATCAGCTGTCATCACATCATTATTATTTGTTGGCGCATTAAACTTCAATGCTGTAATATCTAAGTTGCCTCCGACAACCAAATGTGGTCGTGTCGAAGTCGTTGCCAATCCCAAATCTGTACCTTCAAACGGAGGTGCTGTGTTTAATGGAATCACACAAGGCTCTTTATTGTCATTGACAGTAGTACTAGGCGGAGCAAAAATGATCGTTGATGCAGCGTTAAGTGATTTTCCTGACCTGACAACCTTTTCGCCTGCAGGTGGTCTTAGAGTTATCGATGTTGCATTAGGTATAGCATGAACTGTTGTGCCGATTGAGATGACTGCATCCGCTTCATTAAGCATCCAACCAAATTGAACATAGTCACCTATATTAATACCTTCACTGCTTAACACATCAATGTCTACGTCTACGCCTGCGCCGGGGGTATCGTCTTGTGTTGTTGTAACTTCTGTTGCATATACGCCAATACATTGATTGTACAAAGATTTATCTACTAATCCTCTATGAGCGTAAACAAGAACTATCGTATCAACCGAAGTTGTTGTGGCAGGTGTTGCTCCGGTGAATCTTGTCGTTTCTAATTGAAGTTCTCCTGTAACGCCGTTGTGATCAACAGATATTTCTTTAACCTTTCTAAATCTCGCAGAATGCCCAGGTGATGCACTAGTGCTTTGTTCTAATTCAATTATTAAGTCACCTTTAACAATGTCCGTTTGTTTGAAATTATATGCATCTGCATCTGCTAGAGGTGATAAATCATAAGTTAAAACCTGATCACCGTTTTCTGTGTTTGCTGATGTGCTATGAAACGCACCTACAAGGCCGTCAGGTTTTATGATGTATGCATTCTGCGAGGTTCCTGGTATCGTATAACCTGCATCATTTAGTGTCGATTTAATAAATGCATCAGAAGCAGATTCAGTTCCTTTAACCGTTCTTGCGTATTGCGGATCAATCGCTACCCTATTACTATATCCTGGTATATATTCATAGATCTGAAACATTCTTTGTGTGCCTGAATATTCCGTGTAGTCAGCAGGCCATATAATATAATCACCTACTGCTGTTGATGACGGCACACCGTAGAATTGAATTCCTCCGCCCCATCCTATAGAAATTGTTTTAGGTCTTGGGGTTGAAGATGTGTTTGATCTTGAAATATTATTTGTGCTTAATGTCGGTTCATATCTGACATATACAGGAAAATCTGCTTGAATTAAATTTTCTGATTGATTGTTTGCATGGAAAATTCTATTGTTTCTAAAAAACTCGAATGTTGATTCTGAATCTCCTTCTTGCGATCCTGCTAACTGCTGATCTTCATACCAATAATAATAGTTTGTCATCCTGTTCCTGCTGCCATCATCAACATCAAATCTAAGCGATGCCGTCCCGTAATCAAGGACATCTTTTGGTTGCAAGAATGATGTGGGTTCAGGATACCACCAAATAATTCTAGATTCAGTGTTTTCACCTTGCAGTGTCGGAGACGTCTTAATATCTCTGATAGTTAAAGTAGTTCCTATATTCCATTCGATATTAAGGGAACCGCTACTTATATTCGGTTCACCCGAATACGATATCCATCCTGTGCTGTCAGGGAAATCATAATCAGAAGTAGATTGAATATTAAATTTATTGCCATCATTGTCAATAAATGACTGCCCTCGAGCCACACGTTTTTTATTATATGCATCTAAGTATATTCTATTTGTTGCCGTATCATGTGAAGTATATTCGATAGTATATTTTTCTGCACTAATTTGTATTAACGGCACAAATTCTCCTGTTTCCTTATCTCTTTGCTCAAAGATAAAGAAACCGTTAACCGTCACATGATGATCTGCTCTCCGAGGGTTTGTCAGAAACCCTTGCCATTTTATTGCACCGAAATTATCTTGAAATGTTGGAAACAATCCTGTAGAAAAATGAAAGTCACCCGTATGCCAATATTCATCAGTTATCTGAGTTTCAGGATTTTCTATATCGAAAATTAATGGCAGTCCAGAATCACCCAAGTTCATGTCAATTGGTATTTCAGAACACGTTCTAAACAATCTCCAATCTATTACTGAAGTCAAATTTGTGTGCAAAATTGCGGCATCATCCAAAGTTACAGTTGTGCCATCTATTAACTCTAAGTTTACTCGGAATGTATCTCCTGTGACCGGTGCAACAGATGTTACTCTATATAGCACAACATCATCATCTGTTGCACCTGCAGGTCTAGTTAGCGTTAAAGCAACATCAACACCTGAAACCGCTAAAATATCACCCTTAAGCGCATTTGTATATCCGCTATTATTGGTTCCAGCGTCATCACCAAATTGAATGGCTACTTGATCACCTGCCGTTAATACTACATATTGATCGGGCGTTATTTGTTGTCTTGAAGCATGTGGGATTTTATTGTCGTTTCTTAATGCATCTGAGGGTGCAACTACTGCCCTGGGCCCGCTTCCGCCGATTGCGTAAGGAGGTTCGCCAAGAAGAACTCTTTGTCCCTCTATTCCGTCAGTTATTGTTTGCAATGGTCGAATTATTTGAGGAATATCAGATGCTACTTTAACACCATCTTCATTAACTATAGTTGGCGTATAGTATCTTTCAGCATTTCCTATTTGCGAAAAATCGTTTGCATCTATTCCAGTGTTTCTGATGCCGTCAATGACTTTTATGTCTTCAGGAGTAAATTTATCGGCGTCTGTGTCGAAGTCGTTTAATATATTTCCTAATGCGGCATTTGAATCCGGCAAATCGCTTAAGTTCTTATCTGCACGTAATCCAAACCTTGTGTATTTTGAAATTGCCATTTTTTCCTCGAGTTAATAAGGTAGTGTTTATGTTATTTATAAATACTAATTAACATTAATTGGAGAAAATGATGGCTGTTAAAGCAAATATAACAATAGATCAAGGTACAGATTTTGATGCAACAATCGATCTAGCGAACAGCGCAGGCGAACCCATAAACCTTACAGGATACACTATTAAGTCGCAAATGCGAAAAAATTATGCATCTGAATCTGCTACTGCAACATTTCAAACTTCTCACAACAGTGAGGGGGGACAAATAACATTAGTATTACCGAAAACCTCTTATGACGAGACGACAGGTTCGCCTCCCAATGAGGTTGTAACTACACATCCAGGAACAACACTACTTGAACCAGGAAGATATTTATATGATGTCGAGATTACACAACCTGTATCAGATGGAGGTAAAACGACTCGAGTTGTTCAAGGCACCGCAACGGTGTCACCTGGAATAACAAGGATTTAAAATGTCTAACATAAAAGCAACTTTAACGCCACAAAACAGATTACTAGTAACAAACTATGCTGTAGGTGAAACTGCAGGTAGTATTCGTGTTCAGGATTTATTCGATGTAGACGCATCTGGTCTTGCTCATGGTGCTGTGCTTGTTTACAATGTAAATCAAACACGATGGGAAGCGACTGTTGAGTTAGACAACGAAGCAACTGTGCTTGAAGGAGGCACATTCTAATGAGTACAATTAAATTAAGAAGATCTGAGAATACAGGACAACCGCCCAATGGTGCACTAAAAAAGGGTGAAGTTGCATATTCTTATTATAATCAAGCAGGCGGTAGTAAATTATATATAGGTTCAGGCGATTTACAAACTGATCCTGCAGTTGCAATCGGCGGTCAATTTTATACAGCAATGCTTGATCACACTCCTGGCGCATTAACCGGCAGTAGTGCAATTATAACTGATGCTAATAGCAAATTAAATCAAATCATTCTTGGTGGCGCTTCAGCGAGTGATCCTGCTGTTGATCTTGTATTAACGAATCGAACCCTTGCAGTTCCTGCAAATATTCCTGGCGTAAACGATAATCCAGATACCCCAGGATTTACTATTAGCGGCGGCGACATTTCATTAACAAATCAAAGAATTACAGGTCTTGCTGCTCCGACAAATAATAGTGATGCTGTAACTAAAGCATATGTTGATACTGCTGCATCAGGTTTAAATGTTAGAGATGCTGTTGACGGATTAGTGGGAAACATTGCAAGTGGCGAAAATTTAACAGTTTTAGGTTCTGATGGCGTAACAACAACATTTGCTGACGGCAATAATACGCTTACAATCGGATTATCTCAAAGTATTGAAACTGATTCAGAAATCGAATTCAAGTCAGTAACTATTGGCGAAAATGAAAACAAAATCAAGATATCAGATGATACGATAGAGCAAGTCACACCTCAAATTTATGTGCAAACGGGTGCGCCTGATTATGCAACGGGTGTATTCACTATCACAGATAATGGGTTTGCTAATCTTGATGCAGTTACATATGTTGCATCTGATCCTTCAACAAAATTAGCAGAACTGACTGACGGCGAAACATATTATATCGTAAGTGTTGATGTTGCAACACACACATTTAAACTTGCAACAAACAGTGACGGTTCTGGTGCTATTGTATCATATACAGGGTCAAGTGGTAACGGTGACGATATACTAAAAACCGCTTCAAACCCAGTTGCTTTATTAGCAACTTCTGATTCAGTTACGATTGGTTCGGCTACAAATAGTACAGTTGCGATACAAAACAATTTAACTGTCGGCGGAAGCACGATTATTGCTGGCAACCTAACCGTAAACGGAACAAGCACAACAGTTAATTCGACAATAGTTCAAGTAGATGATCCTGTCATGGAGTTGGGCGAAGGCACTAATGATTCATTTGATCGTGGTATCAAATTCCATTATTATGATAATACTGCTGAAGCCGCAACATTAGGTTTCATGGGTTTTGATAAATCTGAATCTAAATTCACCTTACTTTCAGCGGCAACAGAAGATTCAACAGGAAGTCAAACATTTACTGGAACAAAAGGTCTTCTTGTAGCGGATATCGAAGGTGATGCTACAGGAAATGCAGGAACAGCAAGTGCATTTGATGGCAACAGAACAATTACAATTGAAGGTGATGTTGTTAGTGTTGTGAACACCGCCAGTGAAGGTGAAAGCCCAGTATATGCAGAAAGTGGCGTAACCTGGGACGGATCAGGCGCTTTAACAATTCGCACAGAACTTAAAGATACAGTAAGCGCTTTATTAGGTGATTACACTCTTAGGGTTCAAGCAGATCCTCTCACACCAATAACAGTAGCAAATGTTCAAACTGATAGTGACGGCGATAGCCTTCCTGATACTGAAGCAGCAATCTTTCAGGTAGGCGTAGGAGTAGCAGGTACAAGAGCAACCAATTACGCTGATACACCTGTTACTGCGCAAGACCCATCAAACTTAGGTGTTGCTTCGTTTAGCTCAACAGCGTTTACTGTCACTAATGGGTGGGTAGATTTAAACATCGTAGATGGCGGAAGTTACGGCACCCCATAAATATAATTGTATTATATACAAGGCGATCATAGATGTCAACTATTAAGTTAAAAAGAAGTTCTATTCAAGGAAAACGGCCTATAGTTAGTAATGATATTACTAATGAATTAGATCTGGGCGAAATCGCAATTAATACGCATGACGGCAAAATGTTCATGCGTAGAGATGAAGGCGGAAATGTTTCTTTGCATGAAGTGGGAAATCCTGGTGAAACACGAAATGTGTTATATGTTTCTTTGTCAGGCAAACTAGGAAATAGTGGTAAATCATTGGCTGATGCTGTTGATACGATTGATAAAGCGCTTGAATTAGCAACCCCAGTAACAGTTTCTATAGTTTTCGCAAACATTGACGTCTCAACTTCATCGTTTTTAAGCGTTGGTCATCCTTTCGTCACAGGTGATGCATTAACATATTCTAGAGGTGTTGGTGGATCTTGGGCATCATTAGTTGATGAGCAAACATATTATGTAAGAAAATTATTCGATCATCCGACATCTGATCACATGTTTCAATTATATGAAACAGAAGCAGCGGCATTCGAAGGTAATCCAGCAAACGCCAAATCGCTTGACCCTGCAACCCCATCAGGGACTAATCACACATTAACAAGAAAAACAGAACAAACAACTATTTTTGTTAAAAGCGGAACATATGAGTTGGATAATACACCTCGTTCTGGCGCACCAATGGGCGGTTTACTTGTTCCTAAGAATGTATCTATTGTGGGAGATAACTTAAGAACAACGAAAGTAAAGGGTAAAATAGCGGGCAATGATTTATTCTATGTTCAGAATGCATCATACCTTACAAATATGACTTTCATCGGCATGCAAGCAAGCTTGGGTGTTAATCCTCGGCCCCCTGCTGCCGCATCGTTTCCCCCTATTGCACTACAGGAAGGTCAAGTTCCTCAAGTAATATCAACAAGTCCTTATGTTGAAAACTGTACAGCGTTTAATACAACAGCAACAGGTATGTTAATTGACGGAAGTTTGACCCGTGGATTAAGGTCGATGGTATCAGATTCGTTTACGCAAATTAATGCAGGCGGAACAGGCGTTCACATTCTTAATCGTGGATATGCTCAACTTGTTTCTATTTTCACAGTTTCATGTGAACATGCTGTTTTATGCGAATCGGGCGGACAATGTTCGTTGACAAACTCAAATGCATCGTTCGGAACATTTGGGTTGAAAGCGACAGGAGCATCAGAAAACCTTTATTCTGGCATAACAACAGATAATGCCGAACCGTTTGGTGAGTATTTTGAAGTGTCATCACCATCATCACCAAAATACGGTGATGCATTTTATGTTGAAGGCGTAAGTCGTAAATTAGTCACTAAATGTAGTCGTGATGTTGGTATTATTGTTAATGCTGTTGCTAACGACTTAGTTTTAAATACAAACTATAATTCATCGTATGCGGGAATCGCCTATCAACGAGCAGATGCTTTGCCGTCAGGTCAAGTTTCACCGACTGCCGCTGCTTTATCTGAAACAAAAAGATTAGTTGGCGAGTTATCGAATGTTCAAGCACATGGTGCTTCTAAAGCAACACTAGATGCAAATTTCGATTCGATAATTAATATAATTAATAACGGCACAGTCAGCACAAGTGAACCTGGTGATAGTGTTGTTCCTGCATTAACACTTAATAACACTTTAGGTCGTGCCACGAAATATGTTGACGGGGCAGGACTTTTAGTTGATAACAGAAGTGCATTAGCGACACATTTGCAATCAAATATCGCTGCAACCAATCCAGGATTAACATACGATCAAACCAAATGTGAAAGAGATGTCAAATACATAATAGATGCATTGTCCTACGACTTAATTTATGGCGGAAATTCTGCAACACGAACTGCTGCAAAAAGTTATTTCGTAGGTGCTGTGAGTGAATTGCCTACGCAAGCACAGAAAGATGCGACAGCAACCGCTTACACAGCATTAGCAAATTTTGTTGAAGATGTTGTCACAGGAAATGCACCCAATCCTGATTATGGATTAACGGCATCATTTGTGTTTAATTATACAGGCCATTCAGATGTTGCACTTGAAGCAAAAAACCTTGTATTAATTATTCAATCAGTAATAGAAGACGATGATCTTGGAGGATTGCCGACTGAAATATTACCTGATTTTTCTGCAGCGTCAGATACAACAAAGAAAGACATTAGAACACAAATTATTTCTGCTGAAAGAGATCTTAGATTAGGGACAACAGATTTTGTTGTTGCAAATACTGATATAGGCACAAACGCTCATTATTCTATAGAATCATTTAAATCGTCTATAAACTTCACAGAAAAAGATTATAACGGATACGATTTATTACAAATAACTGATATTCCTAATAATGTGTCGGTTGCGAATAGTACGATTTCTGGTTTGCAACGCACTTTAACTGATGATGCAGGGAATGTCGATTCGTCATTGAATATAGGGCATGGATTGGTTCAAGGACAACCTGTGAGATATAATGTCAGTGTCGGCGGAACACCGATACCGGGATTGACAGCGGGACAAGTTTACTATGTTGTATATGTCGATGATGAAACAATTAAACTTGCAACAAATCCTGAAGCAACAGCAATTGAAACATTGAGTAGCGCATCAGGAACAGGAACACATACGTTTACGCCGAAATTCTTTTATAATGCAACTAAGTGTCAACGAGATGTGGGATTAATAGTTGATGCTGTTGCAGACGATGTTCTTTTGAATACTAATTTTAATTCTATTTACACAGGTGTGTCATATCAAAGAGCAAGTGCGTACGCTACTGTAACAAATACTGATCAAAAGAATCCTACATTATCATCAATGCTTGATGTTAAGCGTCAGTTGACACAAATTGATGATGTGAATGAGGCATCTGTTAATGCTATCAAATCATCAATTGATAGAGTTGTGGGAATATTCCTAAATGGGACAGGCACAGGTGAAAGCGTTTTAGATAAACTTCTTTTCCCAAATAGTTTAAATCGTCCATCAAACTATGTCGATGCTGTTAATATATTAAGAGAGAAAAGATCATATATTGAAGAAAGTGTTATTAGTGATATAAATTCAGCGATACAAACGGATAGCAATAATCCTTCAGGTACATGGTATCAGTTTACGTATGATGAAAACAAATGTCGTAGAGATTTGGGTTATTTGATTGATGCATTGTGCTATGACCTTATGTATAATAACAATGCAGGATTGATTAGAGCAGCAAATAGTTATCGTGTTGATGGCACACTTCAATTAGGAAACACAACAAATCAAACAATTGAAGCATATGATGTATTTTTAAGAAATGCTGTTCTTTTTCAACTTAACACGCTATCAAATGTAAATTCAATTATTAATTTTGATCACACAGACATTGCAGATCAAGAAACTGTAACTTCAAATAGTCATGGGTTCAACACAGGTGATAGTGTCGTGTACACTGAAGTATCAGGCGGCACGATGCCCGGTTTACAAAACGGTGACACATTGTTTGTAATTAGGGTTGATGATGATACCTTTAAACTAGCAAGTTCTTTAAAGAATGCGTTAGCATCACAGGAACTTCAATTAGTTCCTACTACTATGGGTGATTTCCGTGTAACTGGTGGCATTAATACAACAGTGTCTGAATCTATTACCGAGATTGTTGCATTTATTACTGCGGGATCACATGCCCTTCCAGAATTAGCACCGTTAAAGACGACTAATGATTCTGGAGCAACACATTCTACTCTTGTTCCTGGATTTGTTGTTGCAAGTTCCTTGATAGCTGACAACAAAGCAGAAGTGCAAAATACTGCAGGTCAAGGTATAGACATATATAGAATTAATCCACTTGAAACAATAACAACAAATTATGTCACAAATGCAAACATTGATTTTAAAAAGCGTAGTTTGATTGCTGCTAGTTCGATGACGTTTGAATACGTAGGGACAGGTACAGAAATTCAAGGATTAACTGACGGTGGTGCAGGCACAGATGATTTATACAATACACCACGAAATGATGACTTCCCAAAAACAGAAAATGAAGTCATACAAGATTCAACAACAAACTTAGGCGCTGTTTATTTCACATCGACAGATCACAAAGGTGATTTCAGAATCGGAACTGAAATGAACATAAATAGAACTGCAGGTAGAATTGAAGGAGATGCGTTTAATAGATCGCTATTCTCTGTCATGACACCATACATATTAGCAATCGAAGGCAACTAAAAATGGCACAATTAAATACATTTAAATCGTTACAATACGAATTTAAAGCTCAAGAAGAACTTATTTATACCGCACCTGTTGGTTATACTGCTATCATACTAAATGCTCAGTGTGCAAATAAGCATACTACTGATGTTTCTGTCACACTCAAACTTAGAAAAGGTGCAAATGATTCCGTGTTGGTTGATGATTTAACAATACCCGTCAATGATGCAGCAAACCTTGCAACAGGTAAATTAGTTTTACAGCAAGGTGACTCAATAGTCGGAATTGCAAGTGATACACAGAAACTCGATTTAACTCTCAGTTTTTTGGAAACTTTAGATGCGTAAATTTGCTGGCAATTATTTGTCTGGTCGTGTAAAAACGACTCCTCCCGCCGATGTAACTGACGATAGATACCTTTATCTCGGGTTAGATCAAGCGGAACCAAATCTCGGCAAACCCACAGGCGAATTAGAAGCTTTGGGTGACGAGTGTTTTGTGATGTCAAATACTGATGGGACACGACTTCTTGTTTCTCTTGGTGATGATTTAGATCTTGTTGATATTCTTGATGACCAACAGCAACCGTCAGGATTTAAACGAATCGATTTAAGCGGCACAGCAGAACAAACCTTTACGACAAACACAATTAGCGCTGTTAATTTGCAACAAGTATTAGATACTGGAGCAAAGGCACAAACTGCAATGTTAATTGCAAACATAGATCGTGTCGACCACACTACCATTCTTGTTGCATCCCAAGGATTTGGTAACGGCACGCCTGTTGCAGGTAAGATATATAGAATAGTTTCTGCAGGTTCTGGCGTAAACTGGGAGTCATTAGATGATGCTGCTGATGTTGTAAAAAATAATAAAAGTTATAGCACGGGAGCGCTAATAAAGTTAAAGAGTGGCGTTCAACCTCTAGGTACTAGCGGTTCAATGCGGCTGCAACCATCAATTGAAACATTTGGCGGTGCACAGATAGGGAAAGATTTAGTTTTAAGCGGTATTACGAGTCCTGCCCAGTTAACTGGTGACACCAATGGAATATATTTCCGAGATGGTTCTGGTACACAAAAAGTAAACAGGATTCGAGCTTATCATGCTCAAGCTTCAGGTCAAACTTACATGGAGTTGGGCCCAACAGGTGTAAGTACATCATTTAAAATATATGAAAATAGTGCTACTATGTCGGCGCCTAATTACACCACAATAGATTATACCACTAGTAAAATTTCATTGAGTGATGATACTGATTCAGATGCGAAATCAATTATACAAGGTGCTGCAACTATTGAGATAGATCCTTATCCTCATGCTAATATTGGTGGGAAAGTTGTAATCAATGGTGATCTCGATGTTCAAGGCACACAAACAACTATTAATTCGCAAACTTTAGATGTTGTTGATAATGTCATTACGGTCGCATCAAATGTAGATTCTAGCGCAAACACATCAGGTGCAGGATTGCAATTTGGTGGCACATGGACAACAGGCACAAATCCTACAATCACATGGTTCGATAATAGCACTGTTGCTCGTGTAAAAGTAAATAAAGATTTTGAAACTTCGGGTATTTACATAACAGGAAGGACTGCTGTAACAGAAGATCCTGCAACAACAATAGGATATCTGCGAAGCGATGGCACAATTGATACAAACAGTTATGTAGATCTTGATGATAATGAAAACACCACATATGGTTTAGATACTGATACAAAATCTACAAGTGATAATGACGGAAAGATTATATTAACAGGTTCAGATAATACAGTAAATAATATCATAATTCAAGGTGACAATGGTATTACTGTATCAACACAAGCGTTTCGACCTGCGGGCACCGATCTGGGTCAATCATCTGATTTAGATGCAATTATCACAATTGACGGTGCAAGCGTAACGCCAAGAACATACACAATGGCAACTGAAGATGTTGTTGATGAGACACGAGTTAATATTCGTCTCGACTCTAGTTCAGACACTGATGCTGATGACTCATTAGTCGGATTAGACGCATCGGGTAACATCTCTATTACAAGAGATGGAACTTCAGGCGTAATCACATTCGGTGATGATTTGACGCCAACATATTCAGGTGCTGATGCAGTATTAACAATAAACAATACAACTCAAAATGATTTTGATGTTGCATATCAAACTGCTGATTCAGGACAATTTACAGACGGCATCGCACTAGATGTAAACAGTAACACGCCAGGCATCGTTGCTAGATTTTCTCGAGATAATACAAGCGCATATAGTGGCGGTGGAGTGGTTCAAATTGAAGCGCCTGCAACAAGTAATTCTACACAGCATCGAGCAGACCCTTGGTTGACTTTTAGAAATTCAACTGATTCGATTTTAGATCCTGCTGATACACCTTCTACTGGTGCAACCAATACAATGGATAACACCGATAGAACAATAATGGGTGAAATAACAAATAGGGTATGGCACAGTTCTACTGATTATCCAAATTACTCCGGCATTCTTGGTGGTGATACAGGACGCAAAAGCGGTATTCGTATTTGGGGTCACAGTCAAATTGACTTTGCTGTTGCGACTACCAGAAACCACGCCGGCGGTGATAATAGCAATGGCGGCAGATCAGCAAACGACAATGCAGTAAGTATTGTACCCGAAGGATTAGTTATCTGGGATGGATACGCTGAAACAGGAAATCAGATCACAGCGGCCAGGCGAATTGGCGGGTCAACTGACGATATATACACTTTAACTTTAAAGTTTACTAATCCAGGGAGCCCGAACAATACTATCTTATTGCCGGATGTAGACGGCACTTTAGCGACTCTTGATGATGTTGCATCTGCGGGTATAAATGTCACGGACGAAGAATCATCAACCTTTGAACACAATATATTGTTTACAAACGGAACAGGCAATGATAAAACAGCATTAGGTTCTAGTGAACTTAGGTTCAATCCTAACACAGGAACATTAAGTGCGACAGCAAAATCTTTTGTGATTGATCATCCCACAAAACAGAGCATGAAATTACAATATGCTTGTCTCGAAGGACCTGAAAACGGTGTATATGTGCGTGGAAGATTGCATGATGATGATACTATTGAACTTCCTGATTACTGGACGGAATTAGTTGATGAATCAACAATCACAGTTAATCTTACGCCTATGGGTTGCTCTCAACAATTATATGTTCAAGAAATTATTGACAATAAAGTTATTGTTGGTTCTGATTCGCAAATAAATTGTTTCTATACAGTATTCGCTGAACGTAAAGATATCGAAAAACTGGTAGTAGAATATGAGGATAAATAATGGCTGCAGTTATATATGGGACTCCGCCTCCGCCAAGAATTGATGATTTGACGATTTGGGTCGATCCTGCGAATAAAAAGTGCACTAATATTAATTATGAGACGCTATATCCTCGAGGTGAAGAACCTGCTTCGATAGCAAATACAATAACTTGCTTGAAATCCGGATTAACTAATCTAAACAACGACAGCACTAAAGGGTTTGAAGCAAGATTAGGTGTTGTAAATGCTTTTCATAGTAAGTGGCATTACTCTTTCGGGACAGGATATAATCCACCTCAGTCAGCGTCTAATGAATCAACCGCCGACTTTCAATATAATCCTAGCACTAAGCATCAATATCCTACACAACCAAAATCCTGGGCTTCTTATTCAAGTGGAACTTACAATTTTTACGGATTCACCTCACCGGGACATTTTCAAGTCCCGTATCCTTTAGTGTTACCAGAAACGAGCACTTCAGGTTCATCAATGAACGAAAAAGGCATCAATGCAGTTGATGACTTGTATTTTAATAATGTAAACCCGAATAGCAGTAGTGACAGAAAAGGATTTTTTTCTAGACCATCAAAAACTTCAGAGGCCCATGGCGTATCTCCTGAGATAGATGGTAATTCTAATAATGAACCAGGGCAATTGTTTCCAACGTCCTTAAACTCTTCTCATGGTCCCGCCGCAGGCACACAGGGATCATTTAAGAGATTGATGACTGAAACTGTTGACAGGAAATTTACATCTCATTCAATTCCATCGTTCAATTCAGGATTTCATTTAAAAGTTGCTAGAAATATGCCCCAGTTGTATGCAACATCGCCTATACTATTCCAAAGAGGTGGTCATTACCACACTAAGGTTTGGGACGACAATGCGCCATTCTCTCGTCCTCATGAAAACCATATCGATCTTGAGGGGCAGATCATAAACTTATCAACTTTTAATGAATTAGACTACGTTGACTTTATTGCTGACTCAGATAGAGAGAATATAGGAGAATTATTCGAAGTTGGTCCAATTATTGATTCAGATTCTGAGTATTTTTATCACGGCGTACGCCCAGCGAATATGCAAACAGGGGTTACAGCAACTCGTACAGACACACCAATTCCGACCTGGGCGTTTGATGCCTATAGAAATCCTGTATTGCCGCTAGAGTTAGATGATGCCCTTAAAGAAAACCCATTTAACAAAGATCCTGCACCCGCAAGAATGTTCACATTAACATATGCTGGGGTTATCACCAGTGATCATGAAGAATGGGACGGAAACACATCTGGGGGTGAGTATGATTATCATAATGAAATAGCAGATGTAGGAACATTTAATTTTTGGCACGGCGATGCTGCAGTGAGTAGTCGGGACGGAAATATAAACACATTGTTTATGCACAGTGAGGGTGACTCTCCGAGCGACCAAGCACATGGGATATACAACGACATGTTCAATAAGTGGGCAACTGATAGGATACTTCTTAACAAAGAAGATTGCGATTTTAATAATCCTACAGTGAATGATAATATTGTTCCTCCGAGAACATTGTACATATATAAAAAGTCGACTGGTGAGCTGATGACTATAATAAGAAGGTCTCATGATTCTAGTCGGTTGTGGGGATATGATGACAAAGAGTATAATACCTTTCCTCGAGCAGCAGACGGGTTTGCCACACCTAATAGAGATGTTCAAGGTTGCGAATTGACAGGATTTGAAGCAGGTGAAAATAATATACCTGGTGGCGATTTTAGATTACTTAAAATGTTTAGAAGTTCTTCTGGGTATAATATAGGAGAAGAATATGTTTTTGTTGAAATGATTGATGGGTACGGAAGATCAGGGCACAGCAGGAAAAGAAATTTTATGATTTCTCCTATAAAACATCATCAACCAGATTTTTATCCAGGGGCATTCAGATTCTTCGGTTCAAGCATTTCTAATTCTCAAAACCATAACGGCAAGGGCATTGAATTTGATTACAACATTCTTGAGCCGCAACAGCACGACCTTCGAATTTTCACAATATCTCAATGGATAAGAACGAATTGGCAAAAAGGTCAACAAGTTACTCCTGCAACCACACATCCTGTAACTGGTGAAGATGTTATAAACTTTAAACGTGTAGACGGCAATACCTCGAGCAGTCGATTGATGCCATATAACGAATGGGATCATATGCCTACAACATTTTCTATAGGCGAGGAGTTGATGTGTTTTCCTGCACCATATGGAATCAATGGATTTCCTAGTAACGGCGGGAATGATAGGGTCACATACTATGGTGGCTCGAGTGGCTCGAATAACAATTATCCGTATGCCTTAAGCCCATATTTAACACTGAGTCAACAGCGTCAGCTTGCTGCAAAACTAATTGTATTAAAAGCAGTAGAGAACCCCGGTGATGGTCCGGACGGGGTCATATTTGATAAAATGTATGTAAGCAAGCACCCAACATTTGACGAAAGGATTTGCTGGGGACAGGGTAACTCTGGTAAAGACTTCGCTATCATTAATGATACAGATTCAGCATCTGAAATTGATACTGTGATTACTAGTTTAACTTTAGCAAAATTAACATTTCCAGGAATGTTTAATGAATATATTACTGATGACGGTCAACCAAGGATAGATATATCTGTCATGCAAGACACAGAGATAAAGATAGTTTACGAACGACTAACTAGTGATTATCCAGTCGAAACCTACAACGGCCAACCAAGGAAATACACCCATATTGATGTTTGTCATCGCAGTAAAAAGTTCACACCGTCTGGAGATCGAATCCCAGGATATTCATACCCTATAACAAGTGATAATACCTTAGATGGGTATGACCACGGGACGATTACTGAAGGAAACGGCGATACCCCAGGTATTCGCCTTGATAGATCAGACAAACTTTATATAGGTAGATCAAGTGGCGGATATCCTTACAACGGAACATTGACTGAAGATCAGATTTTCGCCACACTCACTTATAATTTATTGGGAGGCGAAGATGACACCGTTTCTAAATCAGGATGCTTTTGTATTCAGTTAGCATCTGCTGATGGAGCGGGTACAGGACCTAGTAATTATCCTGTTGTTGATAAGTACACATTCACAAATACACCTGAAAACACAGCACCAAATCCGCAATGGCGACATTTTAGTAATACAAGGATTGCTGACAATAATTGGCATCATGTTGTTGTAACTTATGCAAAAGCTAATCATGGCGTGAATCTCGTGCCTAATGGCAGCTGTAAAATTTACATTGATGGTAAATTAGATGCTGAATACGGATCTTCTTCTTATCCTAATGTTGGGTGGAATGGTAATGTCAACTCCAGCAATGGCGCAATTAATAGAAATTTACGCATAGGTGGAGTTCCGGCAAGCTATAAAAAGGATCTTGATACACCGATATGGTATGCAGGGGCCAATGAGTCAGCTAATCATCAGTGGTATGTAATAGCGTCTGGAGTTCCAGCAAGTAGAGCCAATGCCGTCCAGGGGTTTAGAGGTGAAATAGGACCTACTCACTTTTATGAGGATGCTTATCTGGATGAATCTGAAGTTGCTCAATTGTATCAATCTTTAAAGTCGAGGTATATTTTTAATGATTAAGAATAAAATACCGAGAAGATTACCTTGCAGTGACAGGTTGACTGCACTAGTTGACCCCAGAAATTCTAAATGTGTTGGAGGATCATCTCCCGGAACTTATGTATATGATGCTATTTCAGGAATGACAGGAAGCGTATCGCATATTGATGTAAAAAGATTCGCCGAGGCAGGTTATTTCGATTTTGGGTCTGCAGCACCTTCTGATACAAACCTAAAAGGTCGTGAGTACACATTACAATCTAATTTTGAAGGAAATGCGTGGATGAGTTTCCCACATGAATTTGGCGGTGATGCATTCAGTAATCCTGATAAGGGATACGAAGGCACATTTATGATGTGGTTTTGGGTGCCACCTAATAACGGCACAGATGATTATATAGAAGCCAGTGCAGAGAATCATACTGGAGAATATCTTACATGGCTTGCAGGCAGCCAAGTTAGTCGAACAGGTGATACTGATGTGTTTGCGCCGATTTTAACTCTTAATCCGATGTCTTCGACAAGAGCAGGTGATTTAATTGAGAGTCAAACAAAAACTCTATACGGTTTTGACTTCAAGCAAGATAACATAGTTAACCGCATTTATGATTCAACTCCTACTAAAACCAACGGGTTTTATAATAATGCAAGAACCAGGTTTCCGGCCATCAATGGTAATAACCCTGAACTTGTTAAAGGAAGGTGGCAGTGCATCGTATTTAAAGCTAAGACTTTTACAGGAGAACACAATGACGATGCGCCGAGTTATTCATATAACTTTGATCAGGCACCTCCTTTCTTAACAGAGAACATGAGAGGTGTAATGTATTCCTGCTATCACAATGGTAAGCCGCACCAGTCATCAGATATCAATAGAGTTATATGGGGTGATGAAACTGACCGATTCAATGAATTGCGAAATGATGATGAAAAAATTAAATTTAATGCATTTGGTTCTGGCCCAATAAGGTTTACCACAGGTACATATTCTGATAATAATATAACAGACACAGACGATGTTTTTAACAGAATACCTCGAGCATTTAGAGGGCGCATAGGGTTAATAGCGATATGGGATAAGGGACTATCGGATAAAGAAATTGAACAGGCATACACCGCATATAAAGATTATTATATAGATACGCCTAGGTTTGAATACGATGGACCTTTGTTTATTGGTATTGACGAAACAACTTCAGCAAACGATGCGCTTTTAACAATAAAAGAAACTTTGCCGGCGCTGGATGAATATTCTCTGCCACAGGTAGGTACCGTTATTCCTAAAATTCAACAATTAAATGCAGAAGTACAATTAGAAATAGAAAACACAGATGATTACGATAAGTTTACATTAACAAGAACATCGGGATCAGATATTGTTTCAGTTGATATATTAGAAGATTATGATTCAGCAACAAAATCGATATATAAGGTTAATCTTTCAGCTAAGGTTAATGATATTCCTGATTTAAACACTGACGATTATCTAGAAGCAATAAATTATCAACACTCTCTAGGAGGGACTAGAGATATTGCGGATTATGTAAGATCTGTTACTTCGATTCCTCTTACATTCTATTCAGTGGCATTCTTAGATGATGCAGGCAATGTATTAACACAAGATGAAACAATTGATAACTTAACGCAAGCGCAATTAGTGCAGAAAACTAAAGCTAATAATGATCCTTTCTATACCGCAAAAACAAACCTTACTAATCAGGTAGATGGTGTACAAATTTACTATTATATAGGAAATGATCAGCAATCGAGCACTTATTTTGACATAGATCAAGACGGAAATGTATATTGGGATGCGAATAATTTTATTGGGGTAACAACATGGCTTGTTGATATTAGAGCGATTATACTAGGTGCTGCAGGGCAAACATTCCAACATAAAGTATTTGTTGATCCTATACCAACCTCTGATATATTTCTTCCAAGCCGAGGGAATACATATGATTCCTCATATGAATACAATGAACTTATAGCCAGAGATTTCAGCGGGTGTACTGCATCAACCCTCCCTAATAAGTCATTCAACTATTTGACTGACAAATTTTATGATATTGATGGCATTAACACTAACTTTTTTGAATTAGTGCCGAGTACTCATGGTGTTCATAATCAATATTTTGAAATTAACAAAGCGACAGGTGCATTATTTATTGATCATCAACCTAACCCCGGGCTGTTAAGCGCTTATGATGTTACAATACGGGCAACAGAATTTGAACAGCGCAAGATTACCTCATCAGGCAGTGTTCAACCAGATTCTGGTGAATATTATGAAATTGTACACCTCGGAGAAGATGTTCCCAATAACCCAAGAACTGTACAGGATGTTTGGAATGATATTGTAGGAACCACCGGCATTACTTATAGTGTAGGGTCTACATTCTATTTGACAAATGGTCTTAATGCAACAAATATAGCATATTTCGCTGCCCAGCATGCGAATCCTCCAGTATTGAATCTGTTAAGCTCCCAAATCTCGAGAATTGAAACGGCACAGTCAACAACAATAGATATTAGGTTTATAGTACAATGTGTAAGGCAATCCATAATAACACCCGCAAATGACTTGCAAGATGTTACAGGTCTCGGCGGCACGGTTGGCACATTTACATTCACGCCTGAAATAATAAATTCTCCGAACGGTCAGTTCACAGTGAAATGGGAATATAAAATACCTTCAACTTCTGGTCTTGGGGCAACAACATCGCAACCTACTGATACCTGGATAGGATTCTCGACTGTTGTCTACAGTGCCACCAACAATGACACTGCCACTTTTCCGATATATTTGAATATCGCTTATGACAGAATTCAATTTAGGGCACGGGTAATTGCACCAGAAAATTTAGTCGGCGATACAAGCAGTAGAGAGGCAACGCTTTATGTGCCATTCTAACTCTATTGCACATTAGCTAGAATATAAATACTTAAGTAAACTAATTTTAAGAGAATAATATGGCAGATTCTGATAAAAACATTTTGATAACACCAAGAACTGACAGTTCTGAAACTCCTAGTATTGATTTCACAGGTGATAATGATTCGCCTATGAAAATGCAAATATTCGACTCGGGTGATTTAGTATTCACAGGATCTTCTGGCACTTTATTTACGATCTCTAACGATGTTTCTGATGCATTATTTCAAGTCAATGATGTTTCAGGAATATCCTTAGTAGATGTAAATGACTCTGGAGCAATTAGAATGGCGCCAAATTTATCAGGCGGGCATCTCTTAATAGGGTATGGCCAGCTGAGCACTCTTCATTCAATTGCAAATCAGAGTGATAGATTTCAGGTTAATGGATCGATATATGTTGATGGTGATATTAAAACTGCAACTGGTGTCACAATCAAACCATTAGGTTCAGCGCTTGCTAATAATGCGACAGGTAATCCGGGCGACATAAAGGTTGATGCAGATTACATATATGTTTGTACCGCCACAGATACTTGGAAACGAGCTGCTCTGCAAGCTTGGTAATTAATCGGAGACAATAATGGCACAGCCAACAACTAAAAAAGAATTCAAAGAATGGTGCCTCAGGAAACTAGGTAAACCAGTCATTGAGATTAATGTTGACCAGGATCAAGTTGATGATCGTGTTGAAGAGGCATTGTCTTATTATTGGGATTATCATTTCGATGGTGCTGAAAGAATTTATTACAAACACGAATTGAAAGGATCTTACCTTACTGTTGCAGATGCGACAGGTTTTGCTGTTGACGATACTGTAACAGGCGCAACAAGTGGCGCTGAAGCAAAAATCATTTCAATTGAAGGTAACAATATTTACTACAAAGATTTGATTGATAGTGATGTGCCATTTCAATCAGGTGAAGATGTAACAAGCACAAGTCAAAGCACGCAAACTGCAATCAGTTCAATATACAAAGGATTGCATGAAGCAGGTTATATCACAATGCCTGAAAACATCATTGGAGCAGTTAAGGTTTTCGAGTTAGGATCTAACATCACTGCAGGTTCAGGTATGTTTAATGTTCAATACCAATTTGTTCTAAATAACTTACATGATATTGTCAACTATAATTTAACACACTTTTACATGTCAATGCAAAACCTGCAATTTATGGAAGAGCTTCTAGTTGGCATGACACCTATAAGATACAACAGACATGTGAACAAGTTGTATTTAGACACAAAGCATGATCGGTTAGCGATAGGAAAATTTGTCGCAGTCGAGGCTTACAAAATCGTTGATCCTGAAGTTTATCAAGATGTTTACAAAGATCGATGGTTACAGAATTATGCATCAGCGAAGATCAAGTATCAATGGGGTTCAAACCTCACTAAATTTAATGGCATGACATTACCCGGTAATGTGCAGTTTAACGGCGAACAAATTTTAAACGATGCTAGAGAGGAAATACAACGGTTGGAAGAGGATATGATTACTTCATACTCTTTGCCCGTTATGGACATGATAGGATAGCGTCATGGCTAAAAATTATTATTTCGAAAATTTTGAAAACTCGATGGAGCAGTCTCTTGTTGAAGACCTTGTTATCGAGTCGATTAAAATTTTCGGGGTTGATTGTTATTACATACCCAGAGTAACACAAACAAAAGTTCCTGCGCCAAGAGAAACAGCGAATGCTGTTATCGCTCCTGATAACATTACAGGTGGGGAGATCACAGGCGTCACATTTTTGAACAGAGGGTTCGGATATCTTTCTGTGCCAACAATAACAATCGGCGATCCTGCATCTGGAACAACAGCAACTGCAGAGGTTAATCTTACAAACGGTGTAGTTTCTGGCGTGACTATTACAGATGGCGGCTCGGGTTATGATGTTAATAATCTGCCGTCTGCTGACATTCAAGAGGTTACAGAAACTAATGTAGGGCAACTCGCTTATATTGATAGTGGATACGATGATCTTTTAAATGAGGATTCGCTTCCGTCATATAATTCATCATATGAAGTTGAGATGTATGTTAAAAATGTTGATGGGTTTGAGGGTGAAGGTGATTTCTTATCAAAATTTGGTTTACAGATACGTGATTCAATGACTTTGACAGTTGCGATGAGAACCTGGGAAGAAGAAGTGGCGTTCAATGTTGAAGATGAACGTGTGAGACCTTTAGAGGGTGATCTAATATTCTTCCCGCTAAATAAAAAGATATTTAAGATTATGCATGTTGAACACGAAGCAATATTCTATCAAATGGGATCATTACAATCATATGATCTTAAATGTGAACTATTTGAATACAGCAACGAAAGATTTGACACAGGTATTAGTGAAATTGATGACTTGTATGACAGATACAAAACAGTCGTTTCAAACACTGACAATAAACTAGAAGATGCTGTTGACATTGTGACACAAGATGTAGGTGAAAACGCTGATAACTTTGTTATAGAAAATACAGGTGATAACATCCTTGACTTTAGTGAAGGCAATCCATTTGGGGAGAAATTCTGGTAATGTTCGGGA